>Ga0068707_1001085_pt1 | contig 18733 bp, 9 predicted proteins | sample YNPNPMetaG_FD_66600 | JGI IMG/M metagenome (GOLD analysis project Ga0068707, IMG submission 66600) | Anoxygenic and chlorotrophic microbial mat microbial communities from Yellowstone National Park, USA - YNP NP MetaG | ecosystem: Environmental > Aquatic > Thermal springs > Hot (42-90C) >...
GGGTCGTGCCGCCGGGGACCTACCGCTGGCGCTCGGCCCACCATCCCGGCGTGGTCCCCGAGTATCTCTTCTCGTTCGCCAACGACGGGAACCCTCCTTGGCGGACGGGGTCGGGGACGGACATGTGGGGGCCGGACCACAGCGTGCTGCTGGCGGCGGCTGCGGGGGCGGAATGGACCTTCCTGGGAGGCTCCTGCGCCGAGTCCGGTTACGCCCTCGTGGCGGTGGACGGCGCAGGGGTGAAGCGCCAGCACTACAACCCGCCGCACGGGACGGGGATCGAGAAGGTGGCCCTCGCCGCCGACGCGGAATTCCTCTACGCCGCCCACGACGGCTTCTCCTGGGGCCAGCACGTCGACCGGAAAAAACCCGGCTGGAAGGCGGTCCAGCAGCTGACGCTCACGCGGTTCGACATCCGCCGGGGCCACGTCGTGGACTTTCCCGGAGGGAAGAAATTCTCGGTGCTGGACCGCGTGGAGGTGGGGCCCGGATCCGCCCGGCGGGACTGGAAGGGACACAACCTGGGGGGGATGGCGGTCCGGGACGGGAAACTGTACCTCTCCTCCAGGGCCCGGGGGGAGATCCTGGTCGTGGACCCCCGCTCGGGAAAGGAAACCGGGGCCTTCAAGCTGGCCGAACCGGGCCCCTTGGCCGCGGCCCCCGCGGGGCTGCTGGCGGTTTCGGCGGGATCGGTGGTCCTCCTGGACCCCGTCTCGGGGGCGGCGCGGCCGCTCCTCGACGGGAAGGACCTCGAGATCCGCGGGATCGCCGCGGACCCCAAGGGGACGATCTTCGTGAGCGACGGGCGCTCCCACCAAGTGAAGGTGTTCGACCCCTCCGGGAAACCCCTGCGGGCGATCGGGAAGCCGGGAGGCGAATATACCGGGACGTACGATCCGGAGCGGATGATCCGGCCGACCGGCCTGGCCGTGGCCCCGAACGGCTGGCTGTGGGTCACGGAGGAGCGATGGTTCCCCAAGCGCGCCTCGGCCTGGGATCCCGCGACGGGCCGGATCCTCAAGGAGAAGTTCGGCCCCACCTCCTACGGGGCCCCCGGGGCCGGCTTCGACGCCCGGGATCATTCCCGGTGGATCGGCCAGGGGGCGCTGTGGCAGATCGACCTGGAGCGGAAGACGGCGGTCCCGCGTGCCCTCCTCGGACCGCTCTTCGGCGGCGGGATGCATTTCCGCTTCCACCCCCAGGAGGGCCGGACGTTCCTGATCAGCCTCGGGGGGGTCACCTCGGTCGCGGAACTCCGGGGGGACGGATCGATCCGCAACCTCGCCTTCTGCGGGTCCACCCACCGCCTGAGCTTCCAATACGACTGGAATCCCCCCGCCCCCTTCGTGGAGGCCTTCGAGAGGGCCTATCCCGGACGGAAGGGGAAACACGGCGAGAAGGGTCCCGGCGTCCTCTGGACGGACCGCAACGGGGACGGCGCGATGCAGCCGGAGGAATTCGACTTCTCCACGGAGGCGGAGGACTTCGCGGGGGCCTACTGGGGCCACGACTTCCTCGACCTGACGATGCATCTCCTGGCGCGCGTCGGGGGCAAGACGGTGCGCGTGACGCTCCGCCCCCAGGGGTGGGAACCGGGCGGGGCCCCGAAGTATCCGCCCCTCAACGAGGCCTGCCGGGCCGGCGTCCCGGTGGATCTCCCCGGCTGCCAGGTCGAGACGGCGGTGGACCGGTTCGGCACTCTCGTGGTCAACTCCGATCCCGTCATGAAGGCCTTTGCCCCCGACGGCCGGGTCCTGTGGACCTACCCCAACCGCTGGACCAACGTCCACGGCTCCCACCAGGCGCCGCTGCCCGAGATCGGGGTCCTGCAGGGGGCGCTCTTCTTCCTGGGAATGGCCCCCCTGGACGAAAAGTCCGACGTCTTCGTGATGAACGGCAACCACGGGCGGTTTTTTGCAATCAGCTCCGACGGGCTCTACCTCGACGAGATGTTCAAGGACGTCCGCATGGGGGCCTCCGTGGACGCCGATCTCATCGGGGGCGAATGCTTCGGGGGGTTCTTCGGAAAATCGGAAAAGGACGGCCGCTATTACCTCCAGAGCGGGCACACGGACTACCGGATCTTCCGGCTCCGCGGCCTGGACCAGGTGCGGCGTGGCGGGGGCACGATCACGGTCACGCCCGCCCAGGCGGCAGCGGCGGAGAGCCGGCGCAAGAGAGCCGCCGCCGAGGAGTCCACCCGGCGCGAGGCGGTCCTCGAGTTCCGGCCCGGCCCGCCCTCCCCCGCGGATCCCCCCACCGCCGCCTGGGACCGCCAGGGTCGGTTCCCTGTCCGCGCCTGGGCCGCCTACGACGACACCCGGCTGTATCTCCTCTACGAGGTCCAGGACTCCTCCCCCTGGGTCAACCACGGGAAGGACTGGACCCTGCTGTTCAAGACCGGCGACTCCGTGGACTTCCAGCTCGGGGCCGACGCGTCGGCCCCGCCGGGGCGTTCCCAGCCGGTCCCCGGCGACTTCCGCCTGCTCGTGGCCCCCTTCGAAGGCAAGGAGGTCGCCGTCCTCTACCGGCACCGGTGCCCGGGGGCGCCCGACCCCGTCACCTTCACCTGTCCCTGGAGGAGCGAGAAGGTGGACTCCGTGCGGCGCCTCGAATCGGCGAAGATCGCGGTCCGGAAGGGGAACGACCGCTACGTCGTGGAGGTGTCGGTCCCGCTGGCCGACCTGGGGCTGAGGGACCTTCCCGGGAAGGCGCTCCGGGGGGATTTCGGAGTCATCTACGGCGACCCGGGAGGAACGATGAACATGCTCCGTTCGTACTGGTCCAACACGGCCACGGGGCTGGTCAATGACGTCCCGGGCGAGATCATGCTCTCCCCCAACCTCTGGGGAACGATCCGGTTCGGAGGGCGCCGATGAGCTGGGCCTGGACGGTGGCGGTCGCGTGGGCGGCGCTCCAAGGGGGCGGCCGAATCACGGGCGAGGGCATCCTGGGGAATTCCGGCGAGGCGGGGCCCTCCCTGGTCCGGTTCGGCCCCGAGCCCCGACGCGGCATGGGCGTGGCCGTCGACGGCAGGGGAACGCTATGGGATCGCGCCGGAGCGGGCGTCCTCAACCGCTACGCGCCGGACGGCCGGCTCCTGGCCGCCTTCCGGATCCCGCCGGAAGAGGATGCCAACGACAAGATCGCCGCCGTCGGCGACCTCATCGTCCTGCGAATCAAAGGACGCGTCTTCTGCCTGCCCGCGAACGCCCCTGCGGGGACGGACCCCGCGCCCCTGGGGGAGGCCGCGGCGATGTCCTTCGGGTCCGCCGGCGGGCGGGTGGCGGTCCTGCACCGGGGAAAGGTGGAGCTCCTGGACCCGAAGACGGGGAACCGTCAGGCCGTGGCGGACGTGGGGGAGGCGCAGGAGGTGGAGCTCGATCCCCGCGGCGTTCTCTACGTGATGAAGGACTGGGTCCTCCGACGGTACGTGGAGGGACGGGAGACGGGCGAGGGCTGGCCCCGGAAGGCGCCGGGAGAGCGGCCCCAGCTCCTGGAAGGGGCCTGGTTCGGGCACGCCTGGCACGGCACGATCCGCCGGTTCAGCGGGGGGCTCGACCCCGACCCGGGGGTCGTCCTGGGGGGCGCCTCGGGGAGCTTCATCGGCCACCTGGAGCAGAATTCGGAGCTCGTCAACGGCCGCGGCATGGCGCTGGTCCGTCCGAACCTGTACGCGGTCTCCGGGATGGGCGGCGTGATGCACCTCCTGGAGTGGGACGGGACGAGGCGGCAGATGAGGATCGTGCGGCGGATCGGCGCGGTCCAGACCTGCCGCGGCCTGGGGCTGGACCGGCAGGGGCGGGTGTGGTGCCATGCCGGCGCGTGGCGCTGGGAGGACGGGCCGGAGACGCCGCTCGACGAGGGGGTGAACCCGCCGGAGCATCCCGGCGTGGCCCAGGTCACGATGCTCCCGAGCGACGCGATGTGCGCGCCGGGGATCCTCTGGGGGAAGCCCGCCTTCTACCGAGGCCCCCTCCGGGAGGAGGTGAAGTGCGACCGCATCGAGAAGGGCTGCGCCCTCCGCCGGGAGGTCTGCGGGACGGCCTCCTACCGGGCGGGGGGCAACCGGCGGGTGCTCCTGACCGTGGACCCTGCCGGTCGCGGGGACGCCTTTTTCATCGGCGAGGACGGGGCCTATCAGGGCGAGGCCGGACCCGTTCCGCTGCAGACGTCGGGACCGGCCGGTCCATGGACGACGCTGGCGATGAAGGACGAACGGACGCTCCTCGGGGCGTCCGGGGGGGCCGTCCTGGAGATGGCCCGGGAAGGGGAGGGATGGAAGGAGACGCGGCGGTGGTCCTCCTGGGGAGGCGGGCCGGAGGAGAGGTTCGGAGGCCGGATCTTCCTCGCGGCCGACGAGGGGCTCCTCTGGGTCTCCGACACGGATCGCCATCGCGTGCTCTGCTTCGACCTTGAGGGGGGCAGGCCGCGGGGCGCCTTCGGAACGTGCGACCGGGCGGGGAGCGACCTGGCCTCGCTGGATCGGCCTCAGGCGATCGCGGCGCGCGGCCGCCGCGCGGTGGTTTACGACGCGGGGAACCAGCGGCTGGTCAAGCTCTCGCTGAAGTGAGAGGGCGGGGCGTCAGGAACGGAGACGGCCCGAGGCCTGGGTCAGATCCCGGAGGCGACCGAGGACCTCCGGCGTGAGGAGCCCGGGCCGGAGGCGCCATTCCCAGTTCCCGGTGGGGACGCCGGGACGGTTCATCCGGGCCTCGGAGCCGAGTCCCAGAACGTCCTGGACGGGAGCGATCGCCGTGTCCGCGGCCGAGCGCCACACCGCGCCGATGAAATCCCAATGAATCTCTCGGCCGTCGGTCCTCAGATACCGATGGACCCATTCCCGCGTCCCGGGATGCTCAAGGGACCCGTACCAGCCCCGGGCGGTGTCGTTGTCGTGGGTCCCCGTAACCGCCAGGCACCGCCGCGGATAGTTGTGGGGCAGATGATACTGTTCCGGATCCCAACCGAACCCGAACTGGAGGACGCGGATCCCGGGGAGGTCGAAGCGGTCGCGGAGGGCCAGGGCCTCGGGGGTCACGGTTCCCAGGTCCTCCGCCACCAGCTCCAGGGGCCGGCCGTCCCGGGCGAGGCGCTCGAGGATCGCGCCGCCGGGGCCGGGGATCCACCTCCCCCGCGTGGCGTCGCGCCGCCCCGCCGCGACGGCCCACGCCCGGTGGAAGCCCAGGAAGTGGTCGATGCGGACGGCCTCGAACCGCTCGAGGGCGGCGAGGAAGCGGGCGACCCACCAGGAAAAGCCGTCGCGGCCCATCGACTCCCAGTCGTAGAGGGGAAATCCCCAGAGCTGCCCCTTCTTGGAGAACTCGTCCGGAGGCACGCCCACGAGGCGGCGGGGGCGGCCGCCGGGACCGATCTCGAACTGCCCCCGGCGGGACCAGACGTCCGCGCTGTCGAGCGGGACATAGAAGGGGACATCGCCCAGGAGGGCCACCCCCCGCTCGCGGCAGCGGCGGTGGAGGAGGTCCCACTGGCGGTCGAACACGAACTGGAGAAAGGTGTGCCAGGCGACGCCCTCCTCCAGATCCTTCCGGGCGCGGGCCAGGGCCGCCGGGCGCCGGAGGCGGACCTCTTCCTCCCAGCGGATCCAGGGGCGCCCCCCATGAGCGTCCTTGAGCGCCCGGAACAGGGCATAGTCGGGCAGCCAGGAATCCGTGCGCCGGAGGAATTCCTCGTAGCCGGGCGGGACCGGCCCGGCCCGGAAGGCCTCGAAGGCCCGCCGGAGATGACGCTCCTTGTAGGCGATCACGTCATCGAAGGGAACGCGGTCCCCGGGCCAGGCGGCGGCCTCGATCTCCCGGAGGAGCCCCTCCCGCCGGAGGGACTCGAGGCTGATGAGGAGCGGATTCCCGGCGAACGAGGAGAAGGTGCTGTAAGGGGAGTTCCCATAGCCCGTGGGCCCCAGGGGAAGCATCTGCCACCAGGACTGTCCCGCGGCGGCCAGGGTCTCGGCAAAGCGGTGGGCCTCGTCCCCCAGGTCCCCGATGCCCCCGGGCCCGGGGAGGCTGGTGGGATGCAGCAGGAGACCGGAGGCGCGGTCCCTCAGGGTCGGGACGGCGGGCATGGCGAAGCTATATCAGATTCCCGCGAGGGGGACAAGGCTCGGCGGGGCGGTCCTGAATTTCCCGATCCCCCGCCGGGACGGGGCTCCGCCGACCCCCGCGGCCCCCGCCGTTCCTCGCCCCGCCATCCCCCACCGGGGGACGCCCGCCCGCGACGATTCCGAGTCAATTCCCCGTCCCGTAGCCGAGGACCCTGCCGTCCACCAGCGAGACGAAGATCCTTCCCCGGGAGTCCGGGGCCAGCCCTCCCCGCACGGCGCGGGCGGGGAGATCCTCCCTCCACAGGACGGAACCGTCCCCGAGCCGGACGGCCTCGAGGAAGGCCCGGGAGTCCTCCTGGCCGGCGGCCCACAGGAGATCGGGGGCCACCACGAAGGCGTTGTATTTCCGCCCGGCCGCTCCCTGCCAGACGATCTCGCGCGGCGCCTTCTGGCCCTTCTTCGGCGCCAGTCTCCAGCCCGGTGGAGGAGCCGCCTCGCCCGGCCGGGGCGGCGCCAGCATGGCCAGGGTGGAATGACGGTTCCAGTCGAACTGAAGCTGGTAACTGAGGGTCCGGCCGTCCGGGAGGTCGTATTCCAGAGGAACGAACTGACCGTACTCCGGGTAGTAGGCGTGGTACGCCGTGCGGTACCGGGATCCCACCTGGCCGGGGGGCTCGTTGAGGCACCGGCCGGTCCGGAGGTCGAACCGGGCGGTCTCGTGGACGGACCCGGAAGGGAACCGGAGCTCGCCGCCGTCCAGATACAGCTCGCCCTGGAGGCAGAGGCCCGTCTTCAGGGAGGGGGACAGCGAACCCGAGGAGTCGTTGTGCCACCGGGGCCGGCCGGTGACGGCGTCCAGGGCGCAGACGTGGAGGCCGTCGTAATCGGCGATGCCCGCCGCGGCGTAGACCGTTCCGTCCTGGACGACGACCCCGCCGGACACCGGCCAGGTGGAGATCAGCTTCCCGAACACCGGGATCCGCCGCGCCGCCGGGGCCACGCGGTAGGTCCACAGCCGCCGCCCGGTGGCCGCCTCGAAGGCATGGACGCGGCCGTCGGCGGAGCCGGCGTACAGTCGCCCCTCCCAGACCGCCGGGGCCGCGTAGATCGGCCCGGCCGTGTAGGCCTTCCAGACCTCCCGGCCGCCGGAGGCGTCCAGCGCGCACAGCACGCCGTTCTCGTATCCGACGAAGACCATCCCGCCCGCGGTGACGGGAGCGGTGGGCCGGCCGGCGCCGGCCCGCCCCAGGGTCCATTCGAGCCCCGCCTTCCCGGGCAAGGGGCCCCGGGTGACGCACCGGCGCCCGTTGTCGCCCATCAGGCACGGCCAGTCCCCCGGTCCCACGGGCAGTTCCTTCACGATCCGGGGGTCGCCCTCCCCCGGCTCGAGCCGGACGTCCTCGGGCGCGACCGGGGAGGCCGGGGCCAGGCCCACATGACCGTAGAAGACCAGGGGACAGCCGCACATCCAGGGCCCCCAGTAGAGCATGCCGTTGGCGATCACCACGCCGTCCTGGCAGGGAGGCCGCATGGGGGCGATGTGCCGGACGGAGTTGTCGGCAGCGTCGATCCACATCGTCCCTTCCGCCGCCCGGTAGAAGATGCTGTCGAGGCTGCCGGTGGCCCGGGTGCACGAGCGCCGGTCGGGCATCGGGGCCACGACCTCCCAGGTGTCGTAGGCGAACTTGGCGCCTCCCGGCCCGATGCCGTAGAAGCCGTCGTCGCGCAGCACGAGGTGCAGATTGCCGTCCTTCCGCTTCCAGACGAGGCGGCCGTCCCGCGCCGAAGCGACCACGAGGTTGGGGCGCTGGGGCCCGGCGAAATAGATGTATCGGTCGTCGCACTTGAGGTACGCGGTGGTCGCGTATCCCTGCCTCCAATTCTGGGCGCGCCCCGTCGGTCCGATCGACTCCAAGAGCTCCGGGTCGGAGTTCTTCCACAACACCCGGCCGGTGGCGCCGTCGAGGCAGGCAAGAAATTTCTCCGGGCAATAATAGTAGATCCGGGCCCCCTTCATGCAGACGCCGCGGCCGTCCACGGGATCTTCCTCCCCGTGGGTCCACAGGATCTTCTTGCCCGCCGGGTCGACGGCAAGGAAGGTGCGCCCGAAGGCGAAGTTCGTCTTCGGATCCCGGTAGTCGTGCCCTTCCCACATGCCCCAAGGCCAGTGTCCCAAGCGGTCTTCCCGCGCGGCGACGGTCTTCGGCCGGACCTCTTCGCCGCCGACGAGGGCGTACAGGACGGGCCGCCCCTCCGCACCGGCCTCCAGGGACATCCACTTCCAGACCTTCCCGTCGCCGAGGCCGTCGGGGACGACGATCCGGTCCCGGACCTCGCCGGTGCGGGCGTCGATCAGCGTGCAGGCCTCGTCGTCGCCCAGGTAGAGCGTGTCCGGGGTGGCGATCAGGGTGTTCCGGTGGATGCAGAACCCCTCCCGCAGCGGCCGCCGCCAGAGGATCGTCCCGTTGTAGCCGTTCACGCCCACCAGGGTGTTGAGCATGGGATTCTGGTTGGCCAGCAGGGCGATGTGGCCGAAGGCCCGGAACAGCCGGCCGCCGGAGGCCACCGTGACCTGCGGCATGGGGCTGAACACCGGTTCCGCCAGGAACTGCGTGGCGTACGGCGCCCGGGCGACCCGGTCCCTCGACTGCGGGTTGTTGTCCGGACCGTGGAACGGGTGGCTCCAGGAATCGATCCCCTCGGGGAACGGCTTGACGAACTCCTCGGATCCGACGAGGGCCCGGCCCTCCGGATGAAGCACGCGGAGGAGCTCGGCCCGCGGGACCCGGCCGCGCGCCGACGGGCCGACCCAGACGGCCCCCGCGAGGTTGTCGGCCAGGTGAATCCGCTCCCACGGGCCCCGGTCGGCGAAGACCCGATTCCCCAGGAGGCCGGCCGCTTCCGCCGCCCGCCGCACGGCCAGCTCCTCGGTCGCCTCGGGCGTCTGGAAGTACACCGTCAGCTCGTTCCCCGAGGCCAGCCTCACGACGAAGTCCGGGTCTTCCGGCCCCGGCAGGCCCAGGACGGCGAAGATCCCCCTCCGGAGACCGGTCTTCCGAAGGGCCTCCGCGGCCTCGTCCTCCGCGGCCGGGCAGGCCGCCCCCGGAGCCGCCAGCCCCAGGAATACGACCGAACAGAAGGCGTTCATGGCGATGTTCCCTCACGTACCTCCGGAACCAGGAGGGGGACCCCCGTATAATAAACGAAGGTCTCGCCCCCGGAAGGTTCCCCTCCCGGCGGTCGCGATCCGTGCCGCCGTGGCCCAGGACGGGGTGCAGAAACCCATCCGGGAGGCGTGCCCTTCCGCGAGGAGGAACGCTCCCGTGCCCGAAAACAGGAGATGCCGATGACCCTCTGGTCCGGAGTCGCCGCGCACGCCCTTGCCCTTCTGGCCCAGCCGGACCGCTTCGAGACGGCGGAGGCCCTCCCACTGACGGAACGCATCGTCATGGTCCACATCGTGGAGGGACGCGTCCTCCACCACCGGCGGGGACAGAAGCGCGAGGAGGAACGCGTCGAGCGGCTCCCCCTCGACCCCGCGGCCGCCGGCCGTCCGGAGGCGTGGACCGTCTCCTCGGCCGGGGACCCGGATTTCGCCGCCGGGGTCCGCCCCCTCCGGGTGGGCCGCAAGAGCAAGGGGACGGGATTCGCCTGGATGGTCCAGGGTTGGGACCCGGCGAAGAACCGCGCCGTCAACCGGGATCCGGATCATGTCAAGAGCCACTGGATCTACCTCGTGCTTCCCGCCCCGATGAAGGCGGGACGGCGCTACAAGGTCTGCGCGGAGGGCGTGCGGGGGCTGCCGGCCCTCGAGTTCGAGGGACCGGGAGGGACCTCGCGCTCGGAGGCCGTGCACGTCAATCTCATCGGCTACCTCCCGGATGCCCCGGCCAAGTACGCCTACGTCTACCACTGGGCCGGGGATCTGGGATCGGTCGACTTCTCGTTCCTCAAGGGGAAGTCCTTCCACCTGATCGACGTGAAAAGCGGACGTCCCGCCTTCACGGGATCCCCGGCCTTCCGCGCCCCGGTGGATCTCCGGGAGACGGGCCAGCCGGACGACACCCCGGGAGGGAACTTCCAGGGCGCGGAGGTCTGGGAATGCGATTTCAGCGCCTTCTCCACGCCCGGCTCCTACGTCGTGTCCGTCGAGGGGGTGGGCGCCTCGTTTCCCTTCCGCCTCGATCCCGACGTCTACCGCGAGCCCTTCCGGGTGGCCTGCCGAGGCCTCTACCACAACCGCAGCGGGATCGCCCTGAAAAGGCCCTACACGGAGTTCGAGCGCCCCGCCCCCCACAACCCGCTCCTCACGCCGGGATTCGCCGGCCGGCTCTTCTACACCACGTCCCGGGTCATGGACTGGAAGAATCCGGATGCCGACAAGGCGGACCTCCCCGCCATCGAGGCCGGGATCCGGGGACCTCTGGAGGCCTGGGGGTGGTACCAGGATGCGGGGGACTGGGACTCCTACCCCAGCCACGCCGTCGTGCCGGCCGTCCTCCTGTTCGCCTACGAAACCGCCCCCTCCAACTTCTCCGACGGGGAGCTCAACATTCCCGAGAGCGGCAACGGCGTGCCGGACATCCTGGACGAGGCCGCCTGGCTCCCCCGCTTCTGCCACCGCCTGCGCCACGAGCTGCGGAAGAAGGGCTGGGGCACCGGGGGCGTGGGGCTCCGCGTCTGCGGCGACCATTTCGGCGGCGACACGCGCCCGGACGGGACCACGATCGGATCGTGGGAGGACACGCACCGCCGGTGGATCGTCTCGGGAGAGGACCCCGACTCGACGTTTCGCTACGCCGCCGTCGCCGCCCACCTGGCGTGGGCCCTCCGCCGGGCGGGCGTGCGGGACCCGGAAGGGATCGACTGGCTGGCGGAGGCCCGCGAGGCCTACGCCTGGGCCCTCCGGCAGCCGGGGGCGGACCGGTGCCGGGACTGGCGGGCCTATGCCGCCGCATCCCTCTACCGCCTCACCTCCGACGCGTCCCTCGAGGATCAGCTCGAAAAGGACACGGCCGACCTCAGGCCGGGGACGGAACTCTCCTGGGACCGTTCGTTCGGTCCCTGGGCCTACGGCCTGGAGGGCCGGGGCCGGCCGGAGCTCCAGGCCCGCCTCCGCGAGGTCGTCCTTCGAAGCGCCGAGATCCAGGTCGTCGCCAACGCCGCCCGCCGGGCCCTGCGCTGGGGCGGGAATTATTACATGCCGATGCTCGTGGGGCACCTGACGACTCCCTGGGTCCTTTCGGGAGCCGTGGCGCACACCCTCACCCGCGAATCCGACCCCGCCCGGGCCCGGGCCTTCCGCGCCGGGGTCCTCACGACCTGCGACTATTTCCTCGGGACGAACCCGCTCAACCAGACCTGGGTCACGGGGCTCGGCCCGCGGCACCCCCGCGAGGTCTTCCACATGGACGCCTGGTACAACGGCCGCCCCACGCCCCACCCGGGGATCGTGCCCTACGGTCCCTGGAAGAAGGCGAAGGACCAGGGTCAGGGCCCCTGGGACAACGACTGGGTCAACAAGACGGTGCATCCGCCCATCGACCGCTGGCCGGGGGGGGAGCGGTGGTTCGAGAACCGCAACAGCCCCTTGAGCGGGGAGTTCACCATCCACCAGAACCTCTGCTGGACGGCGGCGACCTTCGGATGGCTGTGCGCCCCGGCCCCCGCGGGAAGGAGGCCCTGAGTTCCCCCCGTGCGGCCCCTCGGGGCCGGGCAGGATCCCCCGCGTCCGCCCGCGAGGAAGAGCCTTCCGCCTCTTCCGGAAGGAGCCCCCTGTGGTCACCCCCGGCGCGCCGACGCGTTGAGTAATCGGACGTTCTTTCGGGGCGGACCCGGTCGGCGGAGCCCAAAGGAGGGAATCGTGCTCCTGGCGGCGTTGGCCGCGGCGGCCCTCATCCAGGAGGGCGATTTCGACCGCAAGGCGGAGAAGCTCTTCCACAAGAAATATTTTTTCCACGAGTGGAACCCGACGGACCACACCGTGGACGGCGAGGACTGGTCGCTGCCGCCCTGGGTGAAGGCCGCCCCCTACAGCGGCATCCAAATCAGTCCGAAGCTGGTTTCCGACGCCTTCCCGGGCCGCCTCCAGCAGGCCGTGCACGGCTCCTGGCGGGAGTGCGAGCCCGACGAGGGCGCGTTCGACTTCTCCGGGCTGCGCCGGGACATCCTGCTGGCCAGCGAAGGCGGGAAGAGGTCGGTCCGGATGGGGCTGGGCGCCTCCGTCTGGGAGACGCGCTATTTCAAGGGCCTGAAGGACCGGATCGTGGCAAGAACGGAAACGGGCACGGCGCCGCGGTGGCTCAGGGCATACGGCGTCCCGTTGATCGAAGAAAAGCCGAACGACTCGATCCCCTTCCAGGTCGTCAACATGGACATCTATCACCCCGAGTACCACCGGCGCTATCTGCGGCTCGTCCAGGCCTTCGGCCGGAGCGGCATCCCGGGGATGAAGGAACTGGACGTCTGTTACGTGCACCTGGCCTCCCCGTCCCGCGGCGAGGAGGGGGCCGGACCGCCGGTCGGCGACCCGAGGCGTAAGCTCTTCGAAGAGCGCCTGCAGGCCTGGGCCGACGCCTTTCGGGAGAACCGCTACAAGCTCTGCCTCGTCTCGCACCAGGAAGAGGACCTCGAGCTGGCGCTGAAGCTCGGGATGGGCCAGCGCAACGGATTCGTCGAGCATTACCTGATGCACACGCGCAACCGAGGCCTCGGCCAGGAACTCGACGCCGACGGCTACCTGATCGTCAACGAACAGTGCCCGCTGATCGCCGAGAACCGCGCCTCGGGCGATGAAAATGAAGAATATGCTCGGGCGCACGTGGCCCGCTTCGGCCCGATCGAGACGTTCCCCCACCGCTACCGCGAAGCGACGCTGCGCATGCTGCAGATGCGGCGCAACTTCGCCTGGGCCGAGGGCGGCCCCTGGTTGATCAACCCGCCCCTGCTCCATTACCTGGCGCTGGAACTGGGCAAGAACGCCCGCACCGCCCCCGACGCCTGGTGCTACCTGCGCGAGAGCGTGGTCCGGCACGGAAGGAACGGGCAGCCGGTGAAGAACTTCGAACGTTGGCTCTACCAGCGCGACGCCGAGGGGGCCCGCACGGAGGCGACGGAGAAGGTCGACGTCCCGGCGACGATGTTCGAGTTCCACCCCAACCGCAGGTACGACCTCACCGCGCGACGGACGCAGACGTCCCAGGGACAGACGCAGATCCGCTTCGGCCTCGACGAGGCGTTCCTGGCGGGAGGGCCGCACGCCGTCGCCGTCAAGATCACCTATCTCGACCGTGGCAGCGCCGAGTGGCAGCTGGAGTACTTCTCCGGCGGCGGCCGGGTTGAAAAGCGCAAGGTCGCCTGCGGCGACACCGGGGCGGCGAAGACGGTCACCTTCCTCCTGAAGGACGCCCACTTCCCGGGGAAGGGCTACACGGGCACGGACCTGATGATCCGGGCGCTCAAGGGCGACGCCGTCATCCGCTTCGTGCGCGTGATCCGGCTGAACTAGCGCGCCCCCCGGGGCCGACCCGGGGGCGAGGGGAACTTCGAGAGGGAAGGCGTCGGCACGGCGTATAATGCGGGGATGCTACGGGAGAATTCCATGCGTCTCGAGCGGCCCCGCCGGTTTCTTCCGCCACTCGCCCTGGCCGGTCTAGCCCTCCTGGCGGGCCGGGAGGCCCGGGCCCAGGACCTCCGCGTCCGGATCGGCCGGGAGGGCCTCCAGTCCCTGAATTACCGGGGGATCGAGTTCGTCGAATCCCCCGGCCTGGGGGTGAACCGCGCCGTCCTGCGGGGCGGGGACGGATCGGCGGCGGAGGGATCCCCGCGCGAGCAGCGCCGGGAGATCGACCCCGCCGGGCGCCGGCTCGCGCTGACCTATGCCTGGGGCGAGGTCGCCTGCTCCTTCGACCCCGGACCGGACCGGCTCCGGCTCGCGATCGAAATCGTCAACTCGGGCCCGGCCGTCCTGGCGGAACTGGGGATGACGGTGGCCCCGATGAAGTTCCCCCGGACGCCGGCCGGATGGGTCCCCCACATGCCCTACCGATCGTTCAATCTCGGCGGCCCGACCGTCATCACGGCGGATGTCGGGGAAGCGGTGGTGGCGGTGTGCAACGAGGATGTCGCGCGTCCGCTCCTTCTGGGCTGGGCGGGGAGGCAGTCCACCACCCAGCGGCCGCTCATCTTGGGGACCGCCAGCGACTGGATGCAGGCCCTCCTGAATCCCCTGATGGCCCGCCCCCTCTTCCCCGGCGGCCGCGACCGGTTCGAGATCTCCCTCCGCTTCGCCCCGGGGGGAACCCCCATCGAGAAGCTGGCGGGGGATCTCTTCGCCCGCTTCGCCGAGGCGCATCCCTTCCGGCTCGCGTGGAAGGACCGGCGCCCGATCGGGGCGGTGCACCTGAGCTCCAGCGACCTGAAGGCCGAGAAGAACCCCCGCGGCTGGTTCAACGACCGCGCGGCGGATTTCCTGAGCGACGAGGGCCGCCGGGCCTTCCGCGAACGGCTGCTGGCGCGGGCCCGGGAGACGGTGGCGATCCTCAAGGATCTGGGAGCCCAGGGGGCCATCACCTGGGACGTGGAGGGACAGGAATACCCGCATGCCATCAGCTACCTGGGGGACCCCCGGTCGCTCCCGCCGGAGATGGAGCCCGCCGCGGACGAATATTTCAAGGTCTTTTCGGAGGCCGGCCTGCGGACGGGGGTGACCCTGCGGCCTCAGTTGCCCGTGCGGTCGGCCTACGGGGAGGGGGTGCGCCAGATCGAGTCGGCCGATCCCTTCGAGACGCTGGAGGCGAAGCTCTCGTACGCGAAGAAGCGCTGGGGCTGCACGCTCTTCTACGTGGACTCGAACGGCGACCCCAACGTCCCCTTCCCGGCGGAGATCTTCTCGCGCCTGGCGGCGAGGCACCCGGACGTCCTGCTCATCCCCGAGCACGAGAATCCGCAGTACTATGCCTCCTGCGCCCCCTACCGCTGCTACGGCAATCTCAAGCAGCGGGGCACGCCCGCGGAGGTGAGGCGGATCTACCCGGAGGCCTTCTGCTGCATCGCGGTGGCGCACGCCGATCCGCGGCCGGACCTGGCGTCCCTCGTCGAGGACGTCCGCCGCGGCGACGTCCTGATCGTCAACGCCTGGTATCGGGGACCGGGCTTGGAGACCGTCCGCGAGATCCTGCGGGCGGCCGGCCGCTAGAACCCCAGCTGGACCCGTGCCAGGATCCCCACGAGGGAATCTTCCTCGCGGTTGTCGAACGTGAGCCGGTCCGAGAATCTTTCATAAGTGGCCTGAACCGTCACCTGAAGAAATCTCCCATACCACCACGTGAGGGCGACCGACGTCTCGGCGACCTTCTCGGCGCTGCCGGCGGCGGCGATCCCGGCCTCGAAGGCGTTCCGGACGTCCACCCAAGCATGCCGCCCAAAGAGCTCCAGGGCGCCCCACCGGTGGGCGGGGACCACCCGCGAGAACGGCTTCATTTCCTCGCCCGTCAGGAACACCGATCCGGCCACGAAGCCGCCCACGATTTCCAGCGCCTCCTCGGGACCGTCTCGAAGGTCGTCCTCCCGCCGGAGGATCTCCGCGCGGAGGCAGGCGGGCCCGGCCCAGGCGGCGACCGCGGCGTCGGCCCGCCTCCGGAGGCCGTCGAAGGTCCCCGCGGCCGAGTCCAAGTAGAGGATGGAAAGGCTGTAGCTGACGAGGTCGAACGAGGCGGCGTCCAGATCGTCGACGTCGCCGATCGAGCCCCCGAGGTTGAGACGCACGTTCTCGAGGGGATAGGCGTGAAGGAGAAAAGACGCCTCTTTCTCGTCGTTCGCATCGGCGACGCCGCGGCCTTTGTCCTTGAGGTAGCCCTGGCCCTGGGTGAGCGCCGCGAGCCAGGCGATGCGGTCCTCCAGGAGGCGCCCGTGGAACTCCAACCCGATCTCGCGGCCGGGGACCAGGCGGTTCAGGGGGGAACGCTCGACGAACCCCTGGACCCGCGTGGAGTCGTAATCCTCCGCGGAGCAGGGCACCTTGAACTGGCCGAGGCGGACGTTGAAGGCGCGGTCGGCCCTCCACTCGACCCAGGCGTCCTGAAGGAGGGCCGTGACGCCCGAGGGGGCGGCCCCCGTGGACTGGTTGTACGTCCCCGAGTCGAACTCCAGCTGGAAGCGGTAGGCCCATTGCCCCTCGACCGTTCCCCCGGTTTCCAGCCGCGCCTCGCGCATGCAGACGGAATCGGGCACCGTCCGAAGGGGAGGGGTATGGTCGTCGGGCCGGTCGAAGATCGCGCGGCCGTGGATGCGGAGATAGCCGTTGAGATACCCCTCGAAGACGCCGTCGCGCGTCCGGAAGCGCAGTCCGTCCTCGTAGAAGACGTCCAGGGGAGTTTCCCCGGGCGGCCGGTCCTGGAGGCAGATCGCCAGGACGACAAGGAGAGGAGCCATTCCGATCCCCAGAGTGGATATTCTAAAAACAGGACAAGACACCTGCAAGGAACGCGGGGACAGAGCGATTCCCGCCGGCGTCTCAGTGAACCGAGCAGGAGATGCAGGGATCGTACGCCCGGACCAGCATCGAGCAGAGAAGCTCCAGCTTCTCGTCCGTCATGCCCGGCTGGGCCGAGAATTTCTCCGCCAGGGCCCGGAGGTCGAGATGGATGTTCCGGTTGTTCTGCGTCGTGGGGATGACGCAGTTGGCCCGGGTCACCCGGCCGTCCCGGTCGTAGACGTAGTGGTGGTAGAGGATTCCGCGCGGGACCTCGACCGCCCCCACTCCTTCCCCCGCCCGGGGCTTCACCTCGACCCTCGTGGGCCCCTCTCCGTCGCGCAGGAGTTCGTCGATGAGCCGGAGGGAATCGTGGGTCACGTGGAGGCACTCGACCAGCTGGGCCGCGTTGTTCAGGAACGGGTTGTGGCAGACCGGCTGGAGCCCCAGCGCCGCCGCCATCTTCCGGGCCTCGGGATGGAGCAGATTGAAGTTGTTGTTCAGCCGCGCCAGGGCGCCGACCGCGAACGATTCCCGGGAGAGCTTGCACCACTTGGAGGTGTTGTTTTCGTCCACCCACTCGTTGGTCATTTCCCGGTAGCCGGCCTCCGGCCGGCGGACGCCGTCGGAAGAGACCAGGTCGCCGCCGATCCAGGGGTACTCGTCCCGGCCCGCGAGGGAGACGAACTCCGTCTCGCGGGCGAAGTCCGGGATCGGGAAGGTCCGGAACAGTTCCGCCGCCGCGCCGATGTCCTGGAGGGAGCGCTGGAGGGCGTCCCTGAGCTGGAGGAGTTCGTCCTTCCGGGGCCTCCGGGCCACGCCGCCGGGCTGAAGGGAAACGGGATGCGTCGCCCGCCCCGCCACGACCTCGCAGATGCGGTTGGCCAGCCCCTTGAGCCGCGCGGCGATCCCCACGACCTCGGGCCGGGCCTCGATCAGGGGAATCACGCTCGGCAGGCCCAGGAAGTCCGGGGCGGCCAGGAACAGGAGGTGCAGCCAGTGGCTCTGGAGCGTCTCCCCGTGCTTGGCGAGCAGGCGGAGCCGCTCCGCCGCCGGCGGGATCTTCGCCCCGAAGGCGTTCTCGGTAGCCCGGAGGCTGGCCAGGCAGTGGCCGATCGAGCAGATGCCGCAGATGCGGGCGGTGAGGATGCCGGCCGAGGTGAAATGCTTGCCCTTGAGCATGACCTCGAAATAGCGGGGCGTCTCGACGATGTCCCAGCGGGCGGTCTTGACCTCCCCGTTCTCGACCCGGACGACGATGTTCCCGTGCCCCTCCACGCGGGTCAGGTGGTGCACGTCCACGTTGAGGCTGATTCTCATGGCGCCCCCTCGAAGCCGCCGAAGAAGCCGAGCCTCTCGCGGATCTCCGCCTCGCCGAATCCCTTCTCCCGGGCGAGGGCCCAGAACTCGTCCATGTTGCAATCCGCGGATCTCCCCCGGCAGCCCCAGCAGCCCAGCCCGCCCGCGGGGCACGGGGCGTTGCAGCCGCCCGCGGTGATCGGACCGAGGCAGAGCTGCCCCTTCTGGAAGAGGCAGGGGGTGTAGCGCTGCTTGCACTCCAGACACACGGGGTAGGCCGGGAACGCGAAGGGCACGTCCCAGATGAGGTGCTGGACGATCCGCTCCACCTCGGCCTTGTCGACCGGGCAGCCGGGGACCGCGAGGTCCACCCTAACCACTTCGCCGACGGACCTGACGGGCTCGGTTTCCTTCGGCTTGTCGCCGTAGACCTCGCGGTTGGCTTCCGGGAGGCTGCAGGCGTTCTTCAGGCGATTGACCCCCCCGAAACAAGCACAGCTCCCCAGGGCCACCAGCACCGCGGCCTTCTCACGGACGGCCTTCAGGCGGACGACCTCGTCGGCCCGGCTGATGGCCCCATCGACGAACGCGACGTCGTAGCAGTCGCTCGCGTCGGAGGAAGCCTCGCGGCAGTTGACGATGTCCACGAGCTTCAAAAAATCGACCAGGTTCTCTTCTCGGTTGAGCAGCTGCAGCTGGCAGCCCTCGCAACCGGTGAAGTCGAAGACCGCGACTCTCGGCCGGGCCGGCTCGATCCCCAGGTATCTCACGGCCGCTCCGTTCCTAAGTACCCCCGAGGATTTTTTTCCGAATGTGAGAAGCACGGTGACGCTGGCCCAGCACGATCGTCATCATGGCCTTCGGATCGCGGTTGATCGCGTCCAGGAGCTTGATCACATGGT
>Ga0068707_1001086_pt1 | contig 18731 bp, 12 predicted proteins | sample YNPNPMetaG_FD_66600 | JGI IMG/M metagenome (GOLD analysis project Ga0068707, IMG submission 66600) | Anoxygenic and chlorotrophic microbial mat microbial communities from Yellowstone National Park, USA - YNP NP MetaG | ecosystem: Environmental > Aquatic > Thermal springs > Hot (42-90C) >...
CTAACTATGGTTTTAACTGCAATTTGCCTTATAACCAGCTATCGTCTGTATTCGTCAAAAATACGTTATCATTATTTTATCTTACCACCTAAATTGCAGAGATTTGTTGTTTGCTCTACCATATTTTTTTCATCCGAACGTCAGACGGCGTATTTTCGAGGAAGAGGTCGAAAAAGTCCTATTTGTATCTATACGAAAAACAGGCTGTTTTACCGCCATATATAGGGGGATGTTTTGTTTTTCAACCCTCTTCTATCGTAGCGGTTGCCGATGAAATGCTGAAGGTATTAGGCGTGCCAGCTCCATCAGTTCGCGAAAAGCTTGCACTGAGAGTGGAATTTCTGAATGATAACGCCGATAGCTGCGACACCTCAGCAAAAGTTCGCTAAGCATAGCATTCCCTCCCCAAAACCGAAAGTTTAAACCAAAAGCAAAACCACTGAGAACATCAAAACCACCATCACCGCCAACGCATCCCGCCAGCTAAAATGCGCCGCAAATAAAGAAGTGTGCGCTGATTCGCCATCGTACCCGCGCGTTTCCATCGCCAGCGCCAGGTTCTCAGCGCGGTGAAGACCAGTCAAAAAGAGCGGCACCAGCAAGGGAATAACCTGCCGGGCACGCTGGATCAAACTGCCGCGGCGGCTGCCCCACTGGGCACCACGCGATGCCTGTGCCTTGGCAATCCGTTCCGCCGCCAGCGCCAGAAACGGCAAAAACCGCAGCATCACTTGAACCATCATCACAAACATGCGGGCAGGAACACCAACGCGCTGCAATGGTGAAAGAAGCGCCTCCAGACCGTGAATCATCTCCGAAGTTGAAATGCAATAGGTTGCCAGGCTGAGCGTCAAAATCAATGCCGAAAAACGCAATAACAGCGTGACGCCTGCAAGCAAACTCGCCATACTGACACTGACCCAGTGCCATTGAAAAATCAGTGTATCTGTAACCAAGGGACGGGGATTGAAAAAGACCTGCAACACCGCCAGAAGCAGCAAAAATGGTAACGGCGGCAGCAAATTACGCAACGCGTACGCCCAGGGGACACGAGCCAAAGAAAGCAATGCCAGCAATCCCATCAGGGCAATCATCAAAGCAACTGGGCGCCCCGTCAAGGTCAGAGACAACAGCAAAAACACCGCCGCCAGGATGCGAACCCGCACATCCAACCGATGGATCCACGAGCCAGTTGGCAAATACTGCCCAAGATTCACATAGCGCAGAAACTCAAACTGATTCATAAGATGATCGAACCAGTAAATGCTCTATCTGAACCGCCAGCTCCCGCGGTCTGATCAATCCAGGAGGCAAGTGCCAGCCGCGTTGGCGCAGCGCAGCGGCAACCCGCACAGCCACGGGCGGCTCTAATCCGAACGCGCGCAATTCATCCACCCGGTCAAAAACCTCGCGCACTCCTCCCCGCATAACATCTTTACCATGATGGAAAACGGTCAGCTCATCTGTCAACTCGGCAACCTCTTCCATATGGTGGGAAGACAAAACGACGGTTAAACCTTCACGCTGTAATCTCTTCAGCTTGGTGAGTAATTCACGTCGAGAAAGCGGGTCCAGACCTGCCAATGGCTCATCCAGAAGCAATAACCTGGGACGTAATGCAAGGATAGATGCCAGCGCCACTTTACGGCTTTCCCCGCCGCTCAATGTAAATGTCAAACGGTCTTTATAGCACTCAAAATCCAATCCAACTATTTCCATTGCCCAGCGAACATCAGCCCTGATCTGCTCTTTGGTTCGCTTAAGCAACCGCAAGCCATAAGCAATTTCATCGCCGACATACTGCTCAAAAAACTGGGTCTCCGGAAATTGAAATACCAGACCTGCAAAACAGCGTACAGATTGCAAATCAACATCTTTTTGATGCAGCAGAAAACTTCCCACGCGCACATATCCGGCTTGCGGCAATAACAAGCCGTTCAAATGCTGAAGCAAAGTGGATTTTCCAGAACCTGTTGAACCCAAAATGCCATGAGCACTGCCTTCTGCAAGATGAAAATCAACGCCTTCCAGAGCGCGCTGCGCCAGCGGAGTACCCGACAGATAAGTGTGTTCCAGCCCCCGCACCTCAACCAGGGCAGATTGAGTAGACAGAGAATGAGATTTTGGAGGAGAAAGTTCAACATCAGGCGTCTTCCCGCCCGTATAATCAGGCAACGCCCGGATTAAATCATCCACCCGCAACAATCCGCCGGGAAGGTTAAGCGAAACAGCTTTCAGCGCCTGCACAGTTTGTACGGTTGCCGGTAAGCCCAAACCCATCTCTTCAAGTTCCTGAACATGGGAGAACACCTTTTCAGGCTCATCGTCCATCACCACCCGCCCCTGATGTAACACAACTACACGCCCAGCGCGAGCAGCCTCGTTCATAAAGTGAGTCACAGTGATAATGGTGATTCCCTCGTGATGCAGTTGGTCAATCAGATTCAATACAGTTCTGCGCCCCAACGGATCAAGCATAGAGGTGGCTTCATCAAACACAATACAGCGCGGGCGCATCGCCAGAATGCCCGCCAGCGCAACACGCTGAATCTGCCCGGCAGATAGGAGATAAGGCGGACGGTGCCGCAATTCCCACATCCCTACTGCCTTCAAAGAATCCTCAATGCGGCGCCGGATTTCGTCAACTGCCAAACCTAAGTTTTGTGGGCCAAAAGCCACATCATCTTCCACACTGGTTGCCACAATCTGATCTTCAGGATACTGCATGACCATGCCAACTATTGAACGAATGCGCCGTTGGTGATGCGGATCGCGGGTATCCATCCCTTCCACCCGAACAGTGCCCGCGCTGGGCAATAAAAGGGCATTAAGATGACGCGCCAGCGTGGTCTTGCCTGAACCATTAGCGCCAATCAGGGCAACATACTCACCAGCCTCAATTCGCAAGGAAACGTTTCTTAATGCCCTCATCGGCTCTGCCCCCCCTGCGGGATATTGGAACGACAGATTTTCAATCTCAATCAGAGCGCTCACGGTCTTCATTTTACCTTCTTCTGTTTCTTTTGTGTGACTTGAGAAACAAAAATATGACCAAAGGAGGATTGAATGAACGAAAATGACTCGATACAATTCAGAGATAATATAGTCCGTTATAATATCAATCTCTACTGAAGCTGTGCTATTGACCTTCTTGTACATTCCAACCAGCCTTTAGCCATGAAGGAACGACGACAATGAAAAACCATTTCAACAATCAAGTGGCAATTATTTCTGGGGCTTCGAGCGGCGTTGGACGCGAAACAGCTTGTTTACTGGCTGAAAAAGGCGCCCGCGTTGTCCTGGCAGCACGTTCAGTTGAAGCATTGGAACAACTTGCCCGCGAAATTACGCATAAAGGCGGTCAGGCGCTGGTAGTACCGACGGATGTCACAAAAATCGAACAGGTAGAGCACCTGATACAGACCACTTTAGCGCAGTGGGGGCAGATAGATATTTTGATCGCTAACGCCGGTCAGTACATTCGCTGTCCGATCAGCGAACTGACCCCGCAGATTATTGAGCAATCTATGGCGGTCAATTTTTACGGCAGTCTGTATCAGGTACTGGCGGTTCTGCCGCATATGCGCTTGCGCCGCAGCGGTCATATTGTGCTGGTGCTCACCATGGATGTCAAAACCCCCCTTCCACGAGACGCCCCTTATGTGGTAGCCAAATCGGCAATGAGCGGCTTGGCAGACGTTCTGCGCCAGGAATTGCACGGCAGCGGCGTTCATTTAACGGCCATCTATCCTGGCCGCATTGATACACCGATGATCGCCAATCTAAAATTTTTGCCAATATCGGCAAAAATTCCACCTGCAACAGTCGGGCGCGCCATACTGAAGTGCATTGAACACCGTAAGGTGCGTCTGCTGTTGCCTGCTCAAGTTCATATCCTTAACATGCTCAACTTCTTCTCACCCACTCTGGCAGATTGGGCAGTGCGGCTTTTCCGTCTGGAGGGCTGGGAGGAACATTAGAGGTGTAAGCGATGGAAATTTCGACAGTTTACCTACCCCGCGCAGCACATCCCTGGCTGCAAAAAAACCGTCTGGTGATCAAACCTGGTCCCTTAACCCCGCTGTTAGAAGAGGTGCTGACAGGGCTGAAAGAACAATTCCAAAAACAGGGACATGTCCTGTTGGATAACCCTCAGGATAAAGTGGATATCTGGATCACGACCGCTGTGTTCAATCAGCCGGTCAACTGGCGCGAAGCGCCGTTGTTCTCTGCCAAACGGTTATTCAGGCTGGCAGATCACCCTACTGTGTTCACATTCGTACAGATGAGCCGGGAGCAATTCACAAACCTGCTGGAACACTTCGAGAACGCAGCCGCCAAAGAAGAACCTGATCCCGCAGATTATCGCTTCCCAGGACTGGCGAGCAACGCTTATTTGACCTTACATGAGCAAGGCAGACGCGCCGGGGCAATCCTCTCGCTGGTGCGTCTCCTTCAATCGCAAACGATGAGCGTGCGAGTCATCCTGGTGATTGGCGAAAATCAGATCGAAGAAGCCTATACCTTCGACCTGGTTGGCGCTCATCCAAGAACAGTGTACGACGGAAACAGCGAACGGTTCTATGAAGATCTGGTACTGCGCATGATCACCGCTACCAGCACGCGCGAAGTAACGCAGCACCGGGTTGTCGGCAATCCAATCCCTCAGACAATCTGGCAAACTCTCAGCACGCCAGCCGCCATGCGCCGGGCAGGAAAAGAGCTGGGAAAGCGGCGGTTCTTCACCCGAATGGTCGAAGTCGGCAACCTGGTCAACATTCCTCTCTTTAACCATGCCATTGCCAGCCAGTACAGCGAGGGATGTTTTGCCACCTGGGATACTACCCTTGATGCATTGGTCACCACCATCACTGGCAGCGCTCGACCTGTGGAGAAAAATAACCTGAGCGACGACGAGCTGGCTGTGATTGTTTCCATGCGTGAAGATGGTTTGGGTGCGTGCGTGCGCCATGTGGAAGGAAAGCGCAACGATCCGCCTTCTTCTGAAGCAGTGGAACTGATCGGCATTGACAGCCGCCTGCCTCGTATTCGCTTGGGACAGGAATGGGAGCTGCAAAAAGAAGTACCGGTAGCGCGCTCCAAATTACATGGACACCGCGGCGTCAAATCCTTTGACCCCAATCTTGTAGAACACGTTCATCTGGATGCGCCCTATTATCATTTTCCAGTTTCCTGCTCTACCGAGGCGCAAGCAATCGGCATCATCTCCGCCTTTGCTCGCTCTGAAGCGCTCAGATACCCCGAAGATACCCGCCAGCTGGTTTTTACCATCTTGCCAGGGCATGGTGTCGTGATCGTTGAAAAGTGGGTTGCTGGCAGAGCTCCTTTACAGTTAATCTGGGAAGCCATGGATAACAAATGGCTGGAGATAGACAATCATGTTCCTCAGGGTCCCTTTGACTATGTGAGAGATAACACGGGACGCATGAGGCTTGTTGAGGAGTAAAATTAATAAAAAATTGGTATGCGTTCTTTCTGGATTGCTCAATTCATTGTGCTTTTGGGGATGGCATTCCTTAACAGTGCTTGCCAGCCTGTCTTGACACGCTCACCAACCCCCACAGCCGATCAAGACGTATTCAAGGAAGCCCGTACCAGAATGGTCAAAGAAACTATCGAAGGGCGCGGTGTTGCTGATCCCGGCGTGCTGCGCGCCATGCGCACTGTGCGCCGCGAACTGTTTGTTCCACCCGAGTACATCTCGCAAGCCTATGCAGATCACCCGCTGCCCATCGGCTTTGGGCAAACTATCTCTCAACCGTACATCGTTGCCTGGATGACTGAACTGCTGGAATTGAAATCCGGAGAACGCGTGCTAGAGATCGGCACGGGTTCCGGATATCAGGCAGCAGTTCTGGCAGAACTGGGCTATGTTAGCGTCTATAGCGTAGAGATCATTCCTGAACTGGCGGAGAGTGCCGGTGAGCGTCTGGATCGCCTGGGTTACCAACAAGTCCATGTGAAAACCGGCGATGGATATTTTGGATGGGCAGACTATGCACCCTATAACGCTATCATTGTAACCGCCGCTCCCGACCACTTGCCCCCGCCGCTTGTGGACCAGCTCGCTCCACACGGTCGCATTGTCATCCCAATTGGTCCTCCAGGGGGCTATCAATCCCTTTGGAAATTTGTCAACGAAGGCGATAAACTCAAAGCCTATAATCTGGGCGGCGTTTTATTCGTCCCGCTCACTGGTGAGGGCACCGGTATTTCGCCTCCTGTAAATCCCTGAAAGGGCATACATTCCTCCTGCCAATGCGTAACACAGTGCGCCACACCACAATACCCAACGGAAACCAAAGCTTAGCGCCAGCAGCGCCGCCAGAACTGCTGAAACCACCGAGGCTGAGCCATTAATGCCCCACGCCCAAGGAATAAGCAGTGTGCCCTGTGAAATGCTTGTCAGGTGACGGATCCCCGCAGGAAATGGCACGCCCATACACAATCCCAGTGGAGCCATCACCACACCAGACATCAGCAAGCGCGCCCATAGATTCCACTTAAGGGTCAATGCAAAAAGTTTCGGCAAAATCCATGGCAAACTCAATAAGCTACAGACCAAAAACAGGAAAACCAACCTTGTGTCAACCCGGTATCCCCAGCGGCTACCCAGACCAGAAAAGAACAGCAAAGAAAACAAAACCACAGAAACTGAATACGCTGGATGTCCCAGATACAACATAAAGCGCTGTATCAAAGGAATTTCTACCAGCAAAAAAGCCAAGCCCAGCAAGCCGAAGTATAGCAAGATCGGCAACCGTTCCGTTGAACCCAACGACAAATGAGGACTGCGGCGAATCAGCATCGGCAGCACAATCCATAACCCTGTTAGCAGCAGAACAAACGCCAAGATGATCAAAATCACAAAATAACCAGCGCCGCCAAAAGGCTGCCAGGTTTTACCCATTTCCGCCCATAGCGCTCTCACCTGCGACCACTTAAAGAAATGTCCAAAGAAGGGACGATCATCACTAGGGGGCGTGATGTCAAACGGATACTCAGCCAGAAATGCAGCACGCCGCTGGGTATCCAGCAAAGCTTGACAGGCTTCGTAATCCACTGCATCTGGCAGAATATTGTAAATGTTTGTCTCTTCTCTGGCGAGACCGGGCAGATATGAAAGATCAAACCATTTTTCCTGTGTAAAGCGCCGTATTTGCTCCAGTTCCCATGGTTCAAAGGGCGTCTTCTTGACCAGCAACGTGGAAAGATTATAGCCACGCCACATTGCCAGCCTGTCATATGGTTCAAGTCCAGAACGTTCCAACGCTGTCACAGCCAGGGCAAAGGCACGCAGCGACTCAGAAGGCGGCGACTGTTCCCAGCGTGCCACCACCAGCAAGCCATCCGTTTTCAGGACACGCAGCATGTCCTCAAATGCCTCGATGGTGTAACGATAATCCTCCGCTAAACTATATGCCCCCGACCGCACCGGATGGTAGGATGATGTCAGTGTCAGTACAACCACATCAAAAAGCTGCTCCGTTCGGCGAAGATAACTTCGCTCGGTTTCTACCGCGACCTCGACGCCCGGTGCAAGATAAACTTCCTTTGCAGCTTCAATAATCAAGGGATTGGCTTCCACAACTGTCACCTGTCCCGCACCCAGCGCTTGCGCTGCCACCACATCCAATCCCCCGCGCCCTTCCAGAACCAAAACCTCCGCCCCAGGCCGTAAGGCATACACAACCGCAGAAGGAAGATAAGGAACAAACGATAAATCATTGCCTTTTCGCACAATTCCACTTAAGTCGTCACCATCTACTAGCAAACCGTCCTGTGGTGGAGGCGCCTGGCGGTACTGAATGCTTAAGCCGGGCAGCGAACGAATGCTGGGACTGCGGATGACATCCACCCTGGAAAAGGAATTCCAGCGGCGATAAATGGTCTGCGCGTTTGGCATCCGCAGAGCATACGAGAGTCCTTTATAAGGTGAAAGATGCAGTTGATATAAAGTCCATCCTTCCCCGCCAGTAAGTCGTAGGGCAATATCAGGAACAGTGAGCGCAAATAATAGCCCGAGCAGAAACATAAAGGTAAATGAAGGCCTTCTCAACCTGACAAGAGCAAAAACGCCAGCCAGCGCTGATAACATTGCGCTGCACACCACCACCCCCTCACCGCCCAGCCAGGAAGGCAACACAAGCGCTAACAAACATCCGATGGCAGACCCCGCCAGGTTGAAAGAATATGTCTTACCGGCAGCATCAGGAAACTGCTCCAGCAGTGTACCTATCACCAAGCCAGTAAAGAAAAACGGCGAAGCCAGCGCAATCAGGTGCAAACAAAGAATGACAGCCTGTCGGAGATCCCAGGCGATGCTGAACGAATCAAAAGGTAACCAATTGGAGAGCAAATAAGAAGACAACATTCCCAAGCCGCTGGCAAGCGACAACCAAGCTGAACGCTTCAGCGGTTCACCCTTTCCCCAAGAAGGGGAAAGCGCCAACCAGGTACCACTTACCCCGTATCCTAAAAGCGCCATGCTGATCATCATGAAAGCAAAATGATAAAACTGCGCGACTGCAAACAACCGCGTCTGATTGACTTCAAAAAGCAAACCGGCGGCAGAAAGCAGGAAAATGAGCGGGTAAATTGCTCTATCCATCAAAGAGCCTTGTTTGATTCTTCCTTACCGAATCATAGTGTATTTGTTTAAGCTGAAAAATACCATTGCAAAAACCTTTACAAAATTACAATTGTATGTATAATAGCAACAATTTTAAAACGACATCGCAGGTGTAACTTATCGGATTTACTCAAAAGGCTTGTGCTTCTTCCATCCGTAGCAGCACCTCCAAATATATTACCGCAAATCGAAACCGCCGTTCCTGTCAACGGCGTGTGCTTTATATCGAAATCCTGCTTGATCGTATCATCAAAGCACATTATTTGTGTTATTCAGTGGTTTTAGGCTCGACCACTGACAATACTTCTAAAGTAAGGAGCAAAGATCATGAACCAAATATATTCCCCTTCCTCCAATCCCTACAACCCATTTCAGGTAGCCCAGCAGCAACTGGATGAGGCAGCCCAAATCCTGCAGTTGGATCCAGCAGTGCACGAATTTTTGCGCTGGCCTATGCGCGAGCTGAAGGTCACGCTACCAGTGAAGATGGATGACGGCAGCACGCGCATCTTTCATGGATTTCGCGTTCAATATAATGATGCGCGTGGACCCATCAAGGGCGGTATCCGTTATCATAGTGAGGAGACGATAGACACGATCCGTGCTCTGGCAGCCTGGATGACTTGGAAAACTGCCGTGATGGACTTGCCGCTAGGCGGCGGCAAGGGAGGCATCATCTGCGATCCCAAGATGTTGTCAGCCGGCGAACTGGAACGCCTTAGCCGCGCCTACATCCGTCAGGTGGGACGTTTACTTGGTCTGGAGAAAGATGTGCCAGCGCCAGACGTATACACTACCCCTCAGATTATGGCATGGATGGCAGATGAATTTTCCTTCCAGCGCGGCTATACAGAGTTTGGCATGATCACTGGCAAGCCTATAGCGCTGGGCGGTTCAGCCGGACGGGGCGATGCCACCGCGCGCGGCGGGATGTACTGTCTGCGCGAAGCCAGCAAAGCGCTTAAACTAGACCTAAAAGATGCCCCTACTGCCATTCAAGGATATGGAAATGCCGGTTCGTTTGCGCACAAACTCGGCAAAGAATTGTTAGGATTAAAAATCGTTGCAGTTTCAGATTCGCGCGGAGGGATTTATCATCCCGACGGTCTCGACTATGAGCAGGTATTGGCGCATAAAGTCAGAACCGGCTCCGTGGTGAATTTCCCCGGCGCTCAATTTGTCACCAATGAGCAATTGCTGGAACTAGACGTAACCGTTCTCATTCCCGCTGCGCTGGAAAACGCCATCAATGCCTCCAACGCTGACCGCATTAAAGCCAAAGTTATCGCCGAACTGGCAAACGGACCCACAACGCCGGAAGCGGACCGTGTGCTCTTCGCCAAAAACATTTGCGTCCTGCCCGATTTTCTCTGTAACGCCGGCGGTGTCACTGTTTCTTACTTTGAGATGGTTCAAAATTCCTATGATTATTATTGGGAAGAAGCGCTGGTTCATGAGCGGTTAGATAAGAAAATGACCACTGCCTTCTGGACTGTGCATGAAGTAGCCGAACGCTACAAAGTTCACTACCGCACGGCGGCTTATCTGGTTGCGGTAAACCGTGTAGCAGAAGCAGTTCGCTTGCGCGGCTGGGTATAACCTACTTCCTTGTTTTTTTGAGCTGTCTAGGACAGTAAAGTACTGTCTTGGACAGCTCCCAGAAGAAATGGAGGAATATACCCATGTCCATCATTCCACCTGAATCTTCCAAAATTCTGGAAATCTATCTATTGCTTGCCCAATATCCTATGCTTGCTTCGCCTATTCGCCGCCGAATGCGTGAAGAGCTGTTTCGGCGCGGGATTATCACGCCAGAACGCTTTGAGGAGGAAGTCAGAGAAAAAGCAATCCTCTCGCAAAAGCGGGAAGGGGTTTTCGATCCCCTGCGTGAAGAAAGCGCTGAACAATGGGAACTGCGTTACCACCGTATCCAAAGAACGCTGACCGACTTTTACTTTGCCTACAATCTGCCGCTGGAATTGCTCCATCAAATTGTGGACAGTGTCCTGGCAGACCGAACCAATGGAGAAACGCAGCCTGTTTCATCTAATCTCACCCTGCGCTTTAACCCTGAGCTTGCGCCGCTGGAGATGGTGTTGCGGCAGGCTGAAGAGTTTGAAGCGCTTCCGCCCGATCAGAAAGCACAGGTAGAGCACCATTTACAGGAACTGCGCGTTGTGCTGCTCAAAAGCTTGTTTAGCGATCAATTGGCGTTTATCCATATTGCCAAACACTGGTTCACCACGGCTGACTTCAATTACGTCCTCAAACATCGTATTGGCACCGGGAAAATTGGCGGTAAAGCAGCCGGCATGTTACTGGCATACAAGATTTTGCAGCAAACCGCACCTGAGATTGCCCATCAGATTGTTCTGCCGCGATCCTACTTCATTGGCGCAGACGTTTTTTATGACTTTCTGGCGTTGAATCACCTGGAATTCGTCAATCAAAAATACAAGTCAGCCGAACAAATCCGCGAGGAATACGCCAAAATCCAAGAAAGATATGCCAATGCCAGATTTCCTGAGGAGATTGCCGAGCAGCTACGCGAAGTCCTGAACCAAGTGGGTAACACACCGCTCATCGTTCGTTCTTCCAGTCTGCTCGAAGATAATTTCGGCGCATCTTTTGCCGGCAAATATATGAGCATCTTCTGTCCTAATCAGGGCAGTCTAAAAGAAAATCTTTGTGACTTGACACTAGCCATTCGTCGTGCCTATGCGAGCATCTTCAGCCCAGACGCCATATTGTATCGCCAGCGCATGGGATTGCTGGATTACAATGAGCGGATGGCTATCTTGTTGCAGGAAGTACAGGGGCAGCGATATCGTCAATTTTATTTTCCAGCTATTGCCGGGGTTGCCTACAGTTATAGCCCAATCGTCTGGAACCCGCGTTTGCGGCGTGAGGATGGCTTTGTACGTATGGTCGTTGGGCTTGGGACGCGCGCCGTTGAGCGGACAGCTAACGATTACCCGCGTCTAGTTAGCCTGAGCCATCCCCAACTGCGTCCTGAAATAACCCCCAAAGCAATCCGCTACTATTCGCAGCATTTTATGGATGCTCTTGATTTACAAAATAACACGCTGGTTACATTGCCGGTGGAAGCAGTGTTAACTCCCAACTTTCCAGCTTTACGCTGGATTATTTCCATTTTCGATGGCGATGTGATCCGTCCCCCATTGTCGCTTGGCTTAAGTTCTGATTCACATGAGTTTATCGTTACATTCGATAATTTGTTGAAATCGCCTGAATTTGTTTCACTGCTAAAGACTACGCTGAAACGTCTGGCTGAAAACTATAAAAAAACAGTGGACATTGAATTTGCCGTCTCTGTCTCTCATGGGAATGATGGGAAACCCAAGCTGATGCTTCACTTGCTGCAATGCCGCCCTCATCATAGTTGGAGTTTTGAGGGTGTTAATGTAGCCATTCCCGAAGACATTCCAAATGAAAACATTCTTTTTGTCTGTAACCGTATGGTACCGGTAGGACGCGTCTCAAAGGTCGACTATGTGGTTTTTGTTGATCCGGACATCTATTATCAGCTTTCAAAACCACACGAATTCACCGAAGTTGCCCGGAAAATTGGGCAGTTGAACAAAGCTCTAGAGGAACATTCATTTATCCTTATTGGTCCGGGGCGCTGGGGATCAACCGATTATTTGCAAGGGGTCCCAGTTACGTATGCAGATATTTTCAACACGCGTGCACTGATTGAATTAGCCAGTCAGAAGGGTGGATACTCCTCTGAACCATCCTATGGGACGCACTTCTTTCAGGACCTCGTTGAATCTCAGATTTATCCACTGGCAATTTCAGCCGAAGAGAAAGCCGATTACTTACGAATCGAGTTTCTGAAGCAAGCTGCCAACCAGATTCAGGAGTTTATCCCCGAACAATCCCCCTCAATGAACTGCATTAAGGTGATCAGGATCAAGAGCGAATGCCCGAACAGTGATTTAGAAGTCTTAATGGATGGGCGTAAGGCAATTGGTTTCTTTAGAAAATAAGATGAGCAACACAGCGCTTTCTCTGCAAGCACACAAAACACAACTACCGCCAACTAGAATGTCCCCAAATCCTGTTGCAACTCATCAGCTTTTTCTTTATAATCATTTTAGTAAATTCGCCAAGTATTCATCAGTTAAGTCTGGAGGAGGTGTCCAATGGCTACAGTACAAGATTTATTGCGAGTCAAAGGAAACGATGTCTGGTGGGTGCGTCCAGATACCCCAGCCATTGAAGCGCTTAAACTAATGGCAGAAAAGAACATCGGTGCCCTGCTGATTTTAGACCAGGAAGGCAAAGTGTCTGGCATCATCTCAGAGCGTGACTTTGCCCGGCATATTGCAAAAGTTGGGCAATGCATTGTCGATGAACCGGTAGGCAACTATATGACCCAGGAAGTGATCGGTGTACGACCGGAAACGACGATAGATGAGTGCATGCTTCTGATGACCAGACAACGCATCCGCCATCTACCAGTCGTCACCCAAGAAGGTAAGCTGGTAGGTATGATTTCTATCGGTGACGTTGTCAAGCAGGTGATCGCCGACCAATCTATTCTCATAGCCAGCCTAGAAAATTACATTCTGGGTCGAGATTATCCCAGATAAAATGACTGGTATCATGAATGCTTTTCTGCTCAGGTGAAAGATAACACCTGAGCAGATTTTTGCCCTGCCAAATGCTGGAAATTCATTTTGAGCAGGCAGAAACTCTAAATACCTGCATCTATCCGTTGATTTGTGGGTTAATACCAAAAGCAATCTAAAAAATCGAGGCACCTGACGCATGATGAAGATGATTCCAATGTCGCTTAAAACAAAAACGACCCTCCCTTTATTCTGGCAAGGTTCTGCAGACACCATCATGTTCAATCCGGACCAGTTGCGCCAGCTTCTGCTCCAATTGGATAAACCGCTTTACGTGGTTCAAAAAGACGGTCAAATCGGGGTATCTGTCGAAGGCTCACCAACTGTGCAAAGTGATTTCCCTTTAGTCGCTTATGCTCCTCCATTGCCTATTGAACGACTTGGCAATTCGGCTTTTCGCACAGCTTATCACACTCATTATGCATATTACGCCGGTTCAATGGCAAACGGAATCTCATCAGAGGATTTAGTGATCGCCTTGGGAAAAGCAGGGTTGCTGGCTTCATTTGGCGCAGGGGGATGCTCGCCGGAGCGCATCGAGTCCGCCATTCAAAAGATTAAGGCGGCACTGTCAGATCAACCATTCGCCTTCAATTTGCTCAACAGTCCCAATGAACCCGCTCTAGAGCGGCGAACGGTGGAATTATATCTTCAACACGGTATCAGCATCATTGAGGCATCTGCCTACATGATGCTGACCAGTAATCTGGTCTGGTATCGCGCAGCGGGATTATCGCAAGGGGAGAATGGACAACCCATCATCAAGAATCGAATGATTGCCAAACTTTCCCGCAAAGAAGTGGCGCGCAAGTTTTTAGCCCCCGCTCCAGCGGAAGTCCTCAATCAGTTGGTCAGCGAAGGACGTATCACTCCTTTGCAGGCTGAGCTGGCGCTCAGGGTGCCGATGGCAGATGACATTACCGTTGAAGCCGATTCGGGTGGGCATACCGACAACCGCCCTCTGATTGCGCTGGTGCCCGCCATTCGGGCGCTGCGTGACGAATTGCAGGAAAAGCACCAGTTTATAACACCAGTGCGGATAGGCGCGGCTGGCGGGATCGGCACACCCGAAGCAGCATTGGCAGCTTTTATGTTAGGCGCGGATTACATCGTAACAGGCTCTATCAACCAAAGCTGCATAGAGGCTGGAACTTCAGCGCACACCAAAAACCTACTTGCCCAAGCAGAGATGACTGATGTCGCTATGGCACCCGCCGCCGATATGTTTGAGATGGGTGTCAAAGTGCAGGTGTTGAAACGCGGCACAATGTTTGCTATGCGCGCTCAAAAGTTGTACGAACTATATTCGCGGTACGAGTCGCTGGAGGAAATCCCACCCAAAGAGCGCGAGCGTCTGGAAACGCAGGTGTTCAAAAAGACCTTTCGTGAGGTCTGGGACGACTGTGTGCGTTTCTTTACCGAGCGCGACCCGCGACAACTAGAGCGCGCCCAAAGTAACCCCAAAGACAAAATGGCTCTGGTTTTCCGATGGTATCTGGGACTATCCTCGCGCTGGTCAAATATCGGTGAACCGGGCCGTGAGATGGATTATCAAATCTGGTGTGGCCCAGCCATGGGCATGTTCAACGACTGGGTGCGCGGCAGCTATTTGAGCGACCCGGCTAATCGTCATGTAGTGGATGTGGCTTTGCACCTCTTAACGGGTGCAGCTTACCTCGCTCGTCTGCGCGCATTAGAAATGCAGGGAGTTATTCTGCCACCCTCGCTAACACGCTATGTTCCCGAAAAACCGATGATTTAGCGCCAATAGCTCTAACAGCTCTCGGTTTTTACACATCTTTTCCTGCCGCCGCCTAGCACGGCTAAATAGAGTTCACTCACTCGCATCGGGTTTGTTTCACACTTAAGCTAGTCTGTGCATTTGACCAAGTGAACCTTCCACTCTGCCGGCGGTACCTTATCTGCAAGCACCGCCAGTGTCAGGACATAATCCCCCCAACGCTGCCACCTCACATCCCACCTGTCACTTTCAACAACGAATGGGCAGAATACATTGAGCGGCGACCAGCCTGCCCCTTCTTCGAATACTCTGGTCACCTCAACCTGTCGCGTATCCAGACGAAGACCTTTACCCAGCGCTTTGAGCATAGCTTCCTTTGCACTCCATATCAAGGTTGCCAGAAAATGGGTCTCTGAAGCGGATGCACAAATCAGTTCCGCTTCGGAAGCAGTGAAATAGTCTGTCACGAACGCTGCCGAGCGGGATTCAATGCGCTCAATGTCTGCTCCAACTCGAAAGAAAGGCTGAAAAGTAACCGCGCAAAACGCCGCCTGCTCCCGATGGCTAATGCTCAGGCTGCACTCCAGCATCCGTCCATTCAGCATCACATACGGCACACCTTCGGGGGAATTGTTGATCTCGATTTTATCAAGTGGTGCATTTACGAGCTCCGGATGGCTGGCGTGTAATAAACGCTTCGCTGCCCAGCGTCCATTTAACCACTCGGCGCGGCGTTTGGCAAAGCGCTTAGTGCTCAGAACGCGGTATTCCTCTGATGAGAGAAAACTCAAAGCTTCAGGCGGTTTTGCAGCCAACACCAGCCAGTACACCCCTGGCTCTATCATGGGGTAACTTCCTCATAAAAACATACCGCCCCCTCTCCAATCATTTGAGAAGGGGCGGTATTTGTGTTTTAGTTCGCCCCGCCAGTCAATCGCTTGAATGGTTCAAGCAGTCCCTTCTCTGGCGCATAGGGCAATGGAGAGGTGCGATAATCCTTCAACTCCAGATATACGCAGCCATCTGCATCTACCACGCGCGCGTCAAAACGCAAATTCCCTGTTTCGTCTGACTGCGGGATCACTTCTGCATAGACAGGCATATCTTTGGCGCAAGCCCGGTAAAAAGTGAGGCTGCCAATCGAGCGAGGCAGTGCCAGCACGCCCATTTTCGCTGCTTCCCAAATGCCCGCTGTCTGGAAGCACAACTCCACCAGCATTGCTGGGCCTGCCAACGGGCTGCCATTCTCAACAACTGCGTGACCGTTGCGCATTTGTCCCAGAATACCCTCGCCATTGGTTTGGATGCCTTCCAAGATTTGAAAGGTTGGTCCGTGGAAATACAACCGATAGATGTCTTCCGCACCAACCAGCGTCTCTTTCCATTGCGGAGGATTAATCGTTGGGGCTGGCATCTCTTTGCCCAGCTCCATATGCACCATTCCAGAAAAGTGCACCATATGCTCCACGCGTCCTGAATGCAGTGGTAAATCAGACTCAAGAGTGACATAAGCCACCAGACCGCTTGCCTCGCGCACCATTTGGGCTTTCCATATCACCCGCCGCGCCTGATTGCGATAAAATTTGAACGGCAGCAAAAACTGGATGTTTTCCAGACGGCTGACGGTAAATCCCTGTTTGGGCGCAGCCAATACTGAGGCGATATGTCTGGCTGCTACAACAAACCCCTCAATGCCCACCACACCCGGCAAAACTGGAATACCGTTCAAGGCATGGTCGCGCAGGAAGGATTCAGAATTTGGGTCCAACTCAGCTTCGAGCAGGATACCATCCTGCAAGCTCAGGTCAGTCAATTGACTGAGCATTTTGTGGGTTGCTTTGCCTTCCCGCAGCGCCGTATTAGCGCGCATCAGATTGATGCCTGCATTGGGACAAGCGGGAGCTTCTAAAACACCCAGCGAACCAGCCAGAACAACCTCGCCACTGCCTGCCATAAGTTCTTTGCGTACACATGGCGCACCCTCAGCCGGCGGTATCATCTCAATGCCTGCCATTTTCATCAGTTCAGGGACATGTCCGCGGCTTGCCATGCCAACCTCTGCCCATGCGCCCCAATCTACTACCAGCGTCTTAACTGCTGGGTTCTGGCGGCGCATTGCAGAAGCAATTTTGCTCAACAAGTCATTCGCCGCAGAATAGTCCACCTGTCCAGCATTGCCAAACCTTCCGGCAACCGATGAAAACAGCACAATTGCTCCTGGTTGCACTTGTGCTTCCAGCAACGCCTTGTACAAATGAAAGAAACCATCCGCTTTGACCTGAAGGGTCTGCCGAACTTCCTCTAACGGTTTACTTTCCAGCTTACGGCTGCGTTCAAAGCCGGCAGCGTGGATTAACACATCCAGACGACCCTCTTGCTGGATAACCCGCTGTACTGCCGCATGCACGGCAGAAAAGTCTGTTACATCACAAACAAGATACTCTACCTTACCGCCGCGGCGGCGAATTTCAGCCATCGTCTCCAGCGTGGAAGCTGCGCGTTCCAGCGCTGCCAGTTTTTGCTCCACCTCGACAAACGCAGGGCGCCCGCCCGCCTGCTGCGCCATCCGCTGCAACAACGCTTTGCGGAATGCTTCACGGTCTGCTTTCAGTTGCAGAATATCGGGATCACTGCTCTCAGGCAACGGTGACCGTCCAAGCAAATAGAACGTGCTCCGCTCAATCTGCGCTAGATCAAGCAACACCGGCGCGATGATTCCCGCAGTTCCACCGCTTACCAGAAATACGCTGCCGGGTTTCAAGTCAAAATTCACCATCTCCGGCAAGGGCTGATCCCGAAGAACAATCGTGAAACGTAAGTCACCCTCATAGCCAACTTCGACCACTGCCGGATCGCTCAGCGTCTCTTCGAGCAGGCGAGAAGCAATAGTTTTTGCAGCAACGTCAGACGAAAAATCTACCTCTTTTACTAGGGTATCAGGGCGCTCACGAGCAAGGGCTTTGGCAAACCCGCTGACAGCGCCACCCATCGGCGCAGTAGCACCTTGCGGACCGTAACCATGCAGACCACCCAGCCGCGTGGCACAGACCAGGAACGGTGAGCCGGTGATGCCTCTCATCAGTGTATAGAGAGCATATACTCGTTGCTGCATGGCTTCCTGCCAGCCTTCAAGGGTCAGGTCTTTCAACTCGGGTTCAATATCCAGTGCCGGCAGGAAATAGACGCCGTCAATCTTGCCCCCTGCTTGCCACTGCTGGATATGTTCTTCTACTATATCAGAAGATGATGCTTCGAAAACATTGACCTTGTGCTTTTGCAGCAACCGTACCAAAGCATCGGCGACTCTTCCTTGATCACGCACGACCAGCACCCGCTTGCTTTCTTCCAATCCGACCCCAGTTGGGAGACACAAATCAAGACGCGGCCGTAACACCGGCACGGGTACACGTCGGCGAATAACCCCGCTCTTTTGCTCGGAAGGCTGGCTGATTTTGCTTTCCAACTCTAGGGATGCCTCCTCAACGCTTTCTTCTGGTACGGGTTGAGCTTTTTCCACATCAATTTTACCTGTGTCTGGCAGCCTTGTGGACCGGATTGTCTCTTCCACAAAGGCAATCACCTTTGCCAGGGTGTTGTAGTCCGCCAGCCGCAAGTCCTCACGACGCGGAATGTCATACAACCCGCGCACCGAAGCGAACAGCTCCGCCTGTTTCACCGT
>Ga0068707_1001088_pt1 | contig 18700 bp, 15 predicted proteins | sample YNPNPMetaG_FD_66600 | JGI IMG/M metagenome (GOLD analysis project Ga0068707, IMG submission 66600) | Anoxygenic and chlorotrophic microbial mat microbial communities from Yellowstone National Park, USA - YNP NP MetaG | ecosystem: Environmental > Aquatic > Thermal springs > Hot (42-90C) >...
TCCGTCTGGCCGAAGTGCTGATGGATGCCAACCTGGTGCTGACGACTTTTGTCAGCCGCCTGACCGACTCCAATCTGCTGTTGGGGTTGATCAGTCCCATCGGCAGCGCGGGCTGGTACCTGCCGCAACTGTTCATCAGCAGTTGGATGGAAAAGCTGCCGCGCAAAATCACCGCTTACCGTGCGGCCCTGGGCATTCGCCTGGCCACCTGGCTGGCCCTGGGGCTGGCCCTGTGGTTTCTGCAATCGCCCCTCGCCCTGCTCGGCGCGTTCTACCTCACCTACCTGATTATGAAACTGGCTTCGGGCCTGGGCGGGGTGGCTTTCATGGACGTGACCGGCAAGACAGTACCGGCACGCCTGCGCGGACGCCTGTTCGGCCTGCGCACGCTTTTCGGCGGCCTGCTGAGCCTGGGCGGCAGCCGGCTGGTGAAAGCAGCCCTGCAGAGCACGATTCCCTTTCCTCGCAACTACGCGCTGCTCATCTTTGCGGCGATGATTCTGGGCGGCATCGCCATGGGCGCGTTTTCCCTCATTCACGAGGAACCGGGTTCCGTCCGGCAAGTTCCCGCGCTGCGACGCCAATGGGCGCGCGGCTTGCGTGCCCTGCGCCGGGATAGCGCCTACCGTTCCATGATCGTGGGACGTTCGCTGTTGTACCTGGGTTTTGTCGCCCTCCCCTTCTACACCGTGATGGCCCGCCGTCTCCTGCACGCGCCCGATCAGGAAACCGGTAACTACCTGACGCTGGTGAATTTGAGCTACCTGATGGTCACCTACCTGTGGGGCTGGGTCGCGGACAAAAAGGGAGCGAGCTGGAGCATGAGCATGGCGGCCTTGCTGTGGGCGCTGGTCGCGCTCTACGGCCTGGTGCTGGCCGTCGGCGCCGCGGCCGGCTGGTGGACCGGGCTGACGCTGGCGCCGTATCAACTGGCCTACCCGCTCTTCGTGCTGATTGGAGCGGCCACCCCGCTCGACACGATCGCCGGCTTTACGCTCCTGCTGGATGTCACACCTCCGGGGCGCAGTTCGCTCTACGTGGGCTTCTCCAACACCCTCATCGGCGTGGTGGTGCTGGTCAGCAGCCTGGGCGGGCTGTTGGTGAACCTGCTGGGCCTTTCGGGGCTGTTTTTCGTCACCCTCCTGATCAATCTGGCCGCCTGGCGTTGCTTCCGGCAGATTCGGGTGCGCCGGAACTAACCTGCAGCCTGGTGTATAATGAGCCCATCTGATTGATGCAGGAAAGAGGACAGACGCATGTTTTACGATCAGGCGATCATTGAAGTTGAGGCGGGACGGGGCGGCAATGGGGCCGCGACCTTCCGCCGTGAAAAGTACGTGCCTTATGGCGGCCCTTCAGGCGGCGACGGGGGCAAAGGCGGGGATGTGGTGGTGGTGGTCAACCATCACCTCAACACCCTGTATCACTTTGCCCATCAGCGGCGCTTCAAGGCGCAGGATGGCGAGCACGGACGCAACAAAGACCAATACGGCGCCGATGGGGAGGATTTGCTCATCCCCGTGCCGCCGGGCACCATCGTCTACGATGCGGATACCGGCGAACTGCTGGCCGATCTCACGGCGCCCGATGCGCGCTTCGTCGTGGCCCGCGGGGGCAAAGGCGGACGCGGAAACAAGCATTTCGCCACGGCCACCCGCCGGGCACCGCGCATCGCTGAAAATGGCGAACCGGGAGAAAAGCGCCGGCTGCGCCTGGAGTTGAAGCTGCTGGCCGATGTGGGCCTGATCGGCAAGCCCAACGCTGGCAAATCCACGCTCCTGGCTGCCTGCACGGCGGCCCGCCCGGAAATTGGCGATTATCCCTTCACCACCCTGCAGCCTAACCTGGGCGTGTACGCCTTCGACCTGGACACCACCATGGTCCTGGCTGACCTGCCCGGCCTGATCGAAGGCGCCAGTCAGGGCAAGGGGCTGGGGCTGGAGTTCCTGCGTCACGTCGAGCGCACGCGGGTCCTGCTACATCTGCTCGATGGCTCTGCCGAAGACCCGGTGGCGGATTTTAAGGCCATCAACGCCGAATTGGAACAGTACACGCCCCTTTTGCTGCAGAAGCCGCAACTGGCCGTCGTGAACAAGCTGGACATCCCGGAAGTCCGCGCCCGCTTCCCACAGCTCAAGCAGGCGCTGGAAGCGCTGGGCTACGAGGTCTGTGGCATATCCGGCCTCACCGGTGAGAACGTGCGCGCGTTGATGGGCCGCGCCTATCAACTGGTGCAGGAAGCCCCGGAACCGGCGCTCTCAGCCATCCCACAGGCGCCAGCGCTGTACACTTTTGAAGAAGAAGAGGGGGAGGGGTTCCGCGTTGAGCAGGAAGCTCCCGGCGTATGGCGGGTGCACGGGGGCAAGGTCGAGCGCGCCGCGCGCCGTACACCGTTGCACCTGGATGATGCCCTGCTGCGGCTCCACCGTTATCTGGATCGCCAGGGCGTGCTGCAAGCCCTGCGCGAGGCCGGCGTGCAGGAGGGGGATACGGTTTACATCGGCGAAATTGAGCTGGAATGGCACGATCAGGAGTAATCAGCCGCTAACCTGAGGAGCGCATGAGGAGGAAGCATGGGCGAGACTAAGTACATTTTCGTCACCGGCGGGGTGGTGAGTTCCCTGGGCAAGGGGATTATGGCTGCTTCGATTGGCCGCCTGCTGAAAGCGCGCGGCCTGAAGGTCTCCATCCAAAAGCTCGATCCCTATCTCAACGTGGATCCGGGGACCATGGCCCCCTATCAGCACGGCGAGGTGTTCGTGACGGACGATGGGGCGGAAACCGACCTGGACCTGGGACACTACGAGCGCTTCATTGACGAGAACCTCAGCCGGCTCAACAACGTCACCTCCGGACAGGTGCTCAATGACGTGATCAGCAAGGAGCGACGGGGGGACTATCTGGGGGGCACGATTCAGGTTGTGCCGCACGTTACCGCCGAAATCAAGCGCCGCATCGTGCAGGCCGCGCGGACGCTCCAGGCGGAGGTGGCGCTGGTCGAAGTAGGTGGCACGGTAGGCGACATCGAGGGGCAATCCTTTCTCGAAGCCATCCGCCAGATGCGCAAGGATGTGGGGCGCGAAAACGTGCTCTACATCCACGTCACGCTCCTGCCCTACCTGGGCGCCACGCACGAGCTGAAGACCAAGCCCACCCAACACAGCGTGCGCGAGCTGCGCGGCATGGGCATCAATCCCGACCTGATCGGGTTGCGTTCGGACTATCCGGTAGATGAGGGCATCCGCAACAAGGTGGCCCTGTTCTGCGATGTCGAACCGCGCGCGGTGATTCCCCTGGTCACGGCCAGCTCCATCTACGAGGTGCCGCTGCAACTGGAGGAGCTGCATGTAGCGGATTTGATCGTCGAACGCCTGGGCCTGCCGGCGCAGCCACCTCAGCTCGATGAGTGGCGTGACGCCGTGCAGCGCCTGCGTTCCAAGAAGCCGACGGTGCGCATTGCCCTGGTCGGCAAGTACGTCGAACTCCACGATGCCTACCTCAGCGTGCGCGAAGCGCTCATCCATGCCGGCCTGGCACACAATCACGAAATTGACCTGGATTGGGTGCACAGTGAGGACCTGGAACGCGGGCAGGGCTTTGAGCGCCTGGAGCGCGCGGATGGCATCCTGGTCCCCGGCGGATTTGGGTCGCGCGGCATCGAAGGCAAGATTGCGGCGGCGCGTTATGCGCGCGAAAACAAGGTGCCCTATCTCGGCCTGTGCCTGGGGATGCAGATCATGTGCATCGAGTTCGCGCGCTTTGTGCTGGGCTCCGACGAGCCGCACAGCACGGAGTTCAAGCCTAACACGCGCTATCCGGTGATTTCCCTGATGCCCGATCAGCACGACATCACAGCGATGGGCGGGACCATGCGTCTGGGCAGCTATCCGTGCGTGCTGCAGCCTGGAACGCGCGCGCGCGAGGCTTACGGGGTTGACCGAATCGAGGAGCGCCATCGCCATCGCTTTGAGTTCACCAACACCTACCGCGATCTGTTGGGCGAGGCAGGGATGGTATTTAGCGGGCTTTCACCCGACGGTCGTTTGGTGGAAATTGCCGAATTGCGCGATCATCCCTGGATGGTAGGGACGCAGTTCCATCCGGAGTTCAAGAGCCGCCTGAGCCGCCCGCATCCGCTTTTCCGCGAGTTCGTGCGGGCAGCGATCCGCCACAAAAGCGAAAGATAGGCGCGGCCCGTCCTGGTTGCGCCTGCCGCGGCCCTTCCCATCACGGCAGGGCCGCGCTGATGACGGCGGACTTCATCCCAAAAAGCTCAGCCGCAGGACGCCGACCAAAAGGCTGAGCACCGTGATGGGGACCCCGGCTTTGAGGTAGGCCATAAATGTAGCGTAGGCTTTAGCCTGCGCATACAGGTGCTACAGGAGCATGCCTTCACCGCGTCTTTGATAGCGCTTGCCTGGGGGCTCCCTGGTAGGTAGCTACGATTCGGCTGGAAAATCAGCTTCCTCTATCGCCTGCGCCCTGCTCAGGAAACCCAAACTGTGGTACAATGGTTTGGGGAATTGAGGCCGGGCTTCAATCCACCAAGATTTACGATTGCAGGAAAGGTATGGGACCTGAGACACACGTTATTGTAGATGATTTAGAGGCCTTGCTGGATGTGCTGCCCCCTGGCCTGGCGGGTGTATTACGGGCTTTGGGCCGGCGGGACGATCTGCTAGAGGTGATTCTGGACCTAGGGCGCGTGCCTACGGCGCGCTATACCGATCAAGAGGTGATGCTCCGGGAACAGGAGGTCACGCGCCAGGAAATTGATTACGTGGTCGAGCGCGTCGGGCAGTTCGATGCGGATAACCGCGCCGGGATTCCGCGCACCCTGCACCGCATCGCTGCGGTGCGCAATCGGCGCGGGGATGTGGTAGGCCTGACCTGCCGGGTGGGCCGGGCCGTCTACGGCACCATCACCATCATCCAGGACCTGATTACCAGCGGCAAGAGCGTCCTGCTCCTGGGCCGGCCCGCGGTGGGCAAAACCACCATGCTGCGCGAGGCAGCGCGCGTCCTGGCCGAAAATCGCCGGGTGATCATTGTAGATACGTCTAACGAAATCGGCGGCGATGGGGATATTCCCCATCCCGCTATTGGCCGCGCCCGACGGATGCAGGTAGCCGTGCCCAACCTCCAGCATGAGGTGATGATTGAAGCCGTCGAAAACCACAATCCCGAAGTGATTGTGATTGACGAAATCGGGCGCGAGCTGGAGGCCGAGGCTGCGCGCACGATCGCTGAACGGGGCGTGCAGCTTATCGCTACCGCCCACGGCAATAGCCTGGAGAACCTGCTGCTCAATCCTACCCTGTCGGACCTGGTTGGCGGCATCGAAAGCGTCACGCTTTCGGATGAGGAAGCGCGGCGCCGGGGAACGCAGAAGACCGTGTTGGAACGCCGCTCCCCGCCGACCTTCGACATTCTGGTGGAAATCCAGGACCGGCAGCGCCTTATCGTCCATCCCGATGTGGCCAGCGCTGTGGATACGCTGCTGCGCGGCGGACTTCCCCGCACGCAATTGCGCACCCGCAACGCCGCCGGTGAGATCGAAACGACCTACATCACCCCGGAGCCTGGTCGGCGCACCTTCAACGGCCATAGCTTCCAGGCTGCCGAAACGGAGCCACGCAGCAGACAGCGTTCCGTCCCCAGCGAGCCGGCAGAGGAGCTGATTCAGCCGCCAACCTATCTGCCCATCGAGCGCGCCCAGGAGCATCCGAAGCGCACCAGCCAGACTCTGGCCATCCATCCTTACGGGGTAGCCCGTGACCGGCTGATTGCGGCGTTGGAAAGTGTCAATGCCCCGGCCCGGCTGGTGGATAGCCTGAGCGAGGCCGATCTGCTGCTCACGACGCGCCAGATTTACCGCCGCCGGCCCGGCATCATCCGCGACGCGGAAAAAAGCGGCCTGCCGGTCTACGCCTTGCGGGCTAACACCGTGGCTCAGATCGAAGTCTTCATCGAGGACCTGTTCGAGCTGAGCAATACCGAAGATGGCGCACTCACCCGCGCGGCCCGGGAGACCGAAGAGGCGATCCGCCGGATTCACAACGGTGCGGATGAAGTGGAACTCAGCCCACAGAACGCCTACATCCGCCGACGCCAGCATGAGATGGCCCGCGCCGCGAACCTGGAATCCGAATCCACCGGGCGCGAGCCGCACCGGCGCGTGAAAATCTACCGTCCGTAAATCTCGCAGGGGGGGTGCACGTGTGTCGCCTCCCCCTGTGTTTAACAGGGGCAAGCTATGCGCGGAGTTCTGATCACGTTTGAAGGTCCAGAAGGCTGTGGCAAAACGACCCAACTGCGCCTGCTGGCCCCCTGGCTGCAGAGCCAGGGCTATCCAGTCCTGACCACCCGCGAACCGGGCGGCACGGCTATTGGGGAAGCGCTGCGCACCGTGCTGCACGATCCTACACACAAGGAGATGAGTCCGCGCGCCGAAATCCTGCTTTACTCTGCCTCCCGCGCCCAAATCGTGGATGAGGTCATCCGCCCCGCCCTGGAAAAGGGCACCATCGTGCTCTGCGACCGCTATAGCGACAGCACCTACGCCTATCAAGGCTACGGGCGCGGGCTGGACCTGGCGATGCTGCGGCGCATCACGCAGTTCGCCACCCAGAACCTGGTGCCCGATCTCACCTTTTTCCTGGATATTGACCCGACCATCGGCCTGCAACGACGCAGCGCCAGCGGGCCCCTGAACCGTTTAGATCAGGAGGCGCTGGACTTCCATCAGCGGGTGCGTGCGGGCTACCTGGCCCTGATCGCAGAAGAACCACAACGCTGGGTCACCATCCCCGCCGCGGCTTCCATAGAGGATGTGCAGGCCCGCCTGCGTGAGGCCGTGATAAGCTGGCTGCGCGACCACTATCCGCAGAGGTGATGGCGATGAGCGACGCTCCAGAACTGACCGAAAACCTGCTTATCGTCAGCGACCTGCATCTGGGCGAAGGCTGGCTGACCACCGAAAGCGTTTATGCCCCGCGCGAGGACTTTGTGCACAACGGCGGCTTTTTCGCCTTTTTACGCTATCACGAAGCGCTATGCCAGGCCCCGCGTTGTGGCGGCCGTCCCTGGCTGCTCGTCTTCAACGGCGACACCTTCGACTTTGTGCAGATCACCTCCCTGCCAGAGGAAGGCGATGCGCTGGAAGCCGTATACGGGGTCCGCCGCTATAGGGACTTACCACCCAACACACGCCGCTTCGGCGCAGGCGCTTCGCGCCGGGAAAGCGTGTGGAAATTCCGGCGCATCGCGCAGGGGCACACCAGCTTCTTTGCCGCGTTAGGCTGGTTCATTCAGCACGGCAACCGTCTGCTTTTCATCTACGGCAATCACGACCTGGAACTTTCCTGGCCAGAAGTGCAGGCCGCCCTGCGCGAAGCGATCCTCACCGCCTACGCCGAGTACAGCGACTTGCACGGGCCTTTCCCACCTCTCGCGCCAGCCCAGGTTGAAGCCGCGGTCCAATTTGAGCCCTGGTTCTACTACGATCCCATCCGCGGCGTCTACATCGAGCATGGGCAGCAGTACGAGCCTTCCAACCACGTCCCCGATCTCTTCGCTCCCACCCTGCCCGACCAGCCGGATTACCTCTACCAGCCGTCCGGCCTGCTGATGACGCGCTATTTTTACAATGACCTGGAAGACCTGCTCCCCTATTCCGATAACGTGCGTCCGGCGACCCGCGCCTTTGCCTGGCTGCTGAGCGAAAATCCCCTGCGCGGGGCCTTCATCTTCACTGCCCGCCTGTGGCATTTGATATGGGCCAGCCGGGAGATCCGCCGCAAACGAACCCGCTACCAGCGAGCACGCCAGGCCCATCCGCCGCGCGTCGCCGCGCCGTCAGAGCACCGCCACCTGCCTGCCCCCCTGATTGCGCTCATCAGCGACATAGCCCAGAGACGCGCGCGCGTTTCCCTCAAATACTGGGGCCAGACCTTTTTCGAGCAGAGTGTGCTGGGTCTCCTATCCCTGGCGGGATTGGGCTTCCTGGTGGCCAGTTTTGTCACCTGGTTCCAGACCAACGACCTGCGGGCCGGCTTCCTCATCCTGATCGGCGCCGTGTTGCTGCTCAACGCCGCCCGCGCCTGGTCGGCTTATGTCAATCACGACAACCGTTTGGACTACATGCCCGGCATCGCCCGCGAGCTGCAACAGGTCTTTGCCGCAGCCAACGTGCCCTTGCGGGCCATCGTCATGGGGCACAGCCATATCCCCCGTCGCCTGTGCCTGGCCGAATCCACCTGGATGGTCAACACGGGGGCCTGGATTCCTTTGCTGGTCCAAAAACCCTGGGGATGGGAAATGGTCTCCAATCTGACGTTTGCGCGGATCACGGCCCCCATCAGCCCAAGCAACCCGCCCGAATTTTTAGAGTGGGATAGTGCTTTGGGAGAGGCCCATTATCCCAATCTTCCCTGGGAATCCCGCTGAGTTCATTTGTGGAGGAGCTTATGGAAGAAACCACTACACCCCTGGATTGCGCTCACGCCATCATCCGCATTGTTCCCCGCCTGTCGCGGGTTTTGCGCAAGGACCTGCGTCGTCACAGCGCCGGCGTTTTCACCGAACCGCAATTCCGCGTTATGGCCCGCCTCTATCGCGAAGGCGGCCAGAGTCTGTCCGACCTGGCCCAATCTCAGGGGGTATCGCTGCCCACCATGTCCAAGCTGACCCAGGGGATGGAAGCTCGCGGCCTTGTCTTCCGGAAACGGGACGATACCGATAAGCGTAAAATCATCCTACAGCTCACCGAAGAAGGCCGCCGCATCTACGAGTCCCTGCTGGAACACACGGAACAACACATCGTGGAATGGATCCAGGGCCTGGACGCAGCGACCTGTCGCCAGATCATTGAAAGCCTGCAGAGCCTGAATGCGGCTTTTGAGAAGATCGAAAATACTCTGAACCAACCTGAGGTGACCCTATGAGCAGCGGCCCCCTGTCGGTAGCCGTTGCCCAAATGGACCCCAAACTGGGTCAGAGCGCCGCCAATCTGCGCACCATCCAGGCCATGGGCGAGGAAGCTTTTGCCCACGGCGCGCGGTTGGTGGTGTTCCCGGAATGCGCGCTTTCGGGATACGGCTTTGCTTCTCTGGAAGAGGCCCGGCCGGTTGCCGAGCCTATCCCCGGCCCCGCCACCCTGGCCTTGCAGGCCCTGTGCGCGCGCTATCAGAGCTACCTGGTCGCGGGGCTGCTGGAGCGCGCCGGGGACGCGGTGTACAACAGCGCCGTGCTGCTCGGCCCTGAGGGGCTGATCGGGACTTATCGCAAAATCCATTTGCCATGGCTGGGGGTAGATCGCTTCGTCACCCCCGGCGATCAGGGGTTCAAAGTGTGGGAAACCGCCATCGGGCGCATCGGCATCGCCATTTGCTACGACCTGCGCTTTCCCGAATCCCTGCGCGTCCTGGCCCTGCAGGGCGCCGACATCATCGCCCTCCCAACCAACTGGCCGGATACCTCGCAACTGATGCCGGAGTTCGTCACGCGCACCCGTGCCCTGGAAAACCGGGTCTACCTGCTGGCGTGCAATCGCGTGGGCGAAGAAAGTGGCTTCTGGTTTTTCGGGCGCAGCCAGATCGTGGGGACCAGCGGCAAAGTGCTCATCGAAGCGGGGGAGCTGCCGGAAATCGCCTACGCCAGCATTGACCCGTTGCGGGCACGACAAAAACGGCTGATCCTGCGTCCCGGCGAATTCGAGATGGATACTGTCGGCGATCGTCGGCCTGAATGGTACGGCCCTATCGTCGAAAAAGACGCCTCGTAATTACCTACCCTGAATCGTTTGCAGATAATGTAGCGTAGGCTTTAGCCTGCGCATACAGGCGCTACCGGGGCATGCCTTCGCCGCGTCTTTAATAGCGCTTGCCTGGGGGCTCCCTGGTAGGTAGCTACGACGCCTCTTAAAAACCCAGCCCACGCTCGTGCAGGCTGACGTAGCGGTTCTGGCCAATCACCAGGTGATCAAGCAGCTCGATGTCCAGCAGCTTACCCGCCTCCCGTAACCGGCGGGTGAGGTCTATATCGTCAGGCGAGGGGGTAGGGTCCCCTGAGGGATGGTTGTGCGCCACAATGATCGCCGCGCAGTTGCGGCGCACGGCCCCGCGGAATACCTCAGCCACCCGCACCAGGGCCGTATTCAGCCCGCCCGTGTACAAATCCTCCTCATCTATCACCCGATTGCGGGTGTTGAGATAGAGCACCACAAAATGCTCCTGTTCGTAATGGGCCATTTTGGGCATCAGATAGTTTGCTGCATCCTGCGGCGAACGGATTTGCAGCGCTTCACCGGGATCCTCACGCACCAGACGCCGTCCCAGTTCCAGAGCGGCCATCAACTGCGCAGCTTTAGCCGCCCCCAGGCCATGCTCCCGGGTCAACTGTGCAAAGTCCGCCCGCGCCAGACCACTCAGCCCTTTATACTGCGTCAACAACCGGGAAGCCAGAGCGAGCACATTTTCTCCGGCCACGCCCGTGCGCAGAATGATCGCCAGCAGTTCCGTCGTCGAAAGAGCCTGCGGGCCAAACCGCTGCAGCCGTTCGCGCGGACGTTCTTCTTCCGGCAGCTCTTTGAGGACAAAATAGCTCATCGTTCCCCCCTGCGCCTGTAATGCCTCGATTTGTAACTGCTCAGGCTGGCGGTTGCAACCACGCTGTTTTCTGCCTCCGAGCGTCTGCAGGGGCGGCATCCCTATGCTGCCCCGCCAGCGCATAGAGATGCGCTGGCTACGGCATAAACCTTCAGTCGCCAGGCGGTGGGTGCCTGAGCAGTTACTCCGATTTTAGCATAAATGCGCCGGCTCACCATCAAACGCACCGGGATAATGGTGCCGGCGTCTTTGAGCAAGGAGAGCGCTGCAGCAAAACCCTGGAACGCGGCTCTGGGAGAAAGGGAGCGTCCTCAGGGGCACAATCCCCCTGAGGACGCCTTGTCACAGGTCTGTCCCCGTCCACCGCGCGGGGACTGGCCCTGGACTAAGCTTTGCCCTTCAAGAAGTTGGGATCCTGAAAAGCCGGCCTGGGGTAGGTGTAGAAGCCCTTGCCCGTCTTAACGCCCAGCTCCCCCTTAGCGATCTTATCCAACAGGATTTTGGGAGGAGCATCGGAAGGGTCGCCGGATTCCTGATAGTAAACCATCTCAATATCCCGGACCACATCCAACCCGACCATATCCATCATGCCAAAAGGCCCGGCCGGCCCGCCTACGGCGATCATCCAGGCCCGGTCCACATCCTCGTAAGAAGCGATGCCCTCATCTACCAGATGCAGGCACTCCTTCTTGACCGCCCGCCACACCCGATTGAAAATAAAGCCGGTGCTTTCCTTAAGCACCATCAAAGGCGTAAGCCCAAGGCTGGACACCCACTCACGCGCCAGGGACATCGTCTCATCGGCAGTCATCGTGCCGCGCATCAGCTCCACCATAGGGCGCTGCCATACCGGCGGGAAAAAGTGCATATTGAGCACCTTATCCGGGCGCCGGGTCGCATCCTCAATCGCCGAGGCGCGCAACGAAGAGCTGGTTGTGGCCAGAATCGTATGGGGAGGGCATAGCGCGTCGAGCTGCGCGAAAACCTGCCGTTTCAGGTCCAGGCGTTCGGGCACCGCCTCGATGACCAGATCCGCCTGCCCTGCCCCTTCCGCCAGGTCGGTTGTTGCGTGCAGGCGCGCCAGAATCACGGCCTTTTCCGATTCTGCAAGCTGCTGGCGCTCCACGCGCCGGCTCAGCTCCAGCGCCTGTCCCTGCGTCGCCCGCTGCAGAGCTTCTGGCTGCGTATCTACCAGCCAGACCTGATAGCCGTGCACCGCTGCCTGCAATCCGATCTGCATCCCCATGAAACCTGCCCCAACCACACAAACCGTTTCTATCGCTCCCATACCCATCAAACTCCTTTCCTGGAATGATGCGTTTCCCCCACAGAAGCCTGGAGGTTTTTTCCTGCCATCCGTTCAGAAGAATTCAGCTTAACTTGTGTAACCTCTGGTTTGTGCTATACCAAAAGCGCAGCGGCGAACGGCTCGATTTTATGCTAAAAAACTATGCTGTCAAGAGGAATTCGGCATTTTCCCTTGCAAAGCCCGAAAAAAGTCAGCTCCCGCCAACAGTCAAGGGAGGACCCCAAGGGGAAGCCGGGGTAACCCATCATTTTGAACCTTAGACAAGGAGGCAAGATGAAAACTGTCGTCACCACCTCTCAGGCCCCACAGGCCATTGGCCCTTACAGTCAGGCCATCATCAGCAACGGCTGGGTATTCGTCTCCGGCCAACTGGGACTCGATCCAACCAGCGGTGAACTGGTCGGACCAGATGTGGCCGCACAGACGCGCCAGGCGCTGCGCAACCTGCAGGCCATTTTAGAAGCTGCCGGCAGCAGCCTGGAGCGCGTCGTCAAAACGACCATTTACCTGGCCGATATGCAGGACTTCAAAACCGTCAACGCCATCTACGCCGAATGCTTCCGCGACGCTCCTCCGGCTCGCGCCACCGTCCAGGTAGCCGCGCTGCCACGTGGCGGACGGGTGGAAATCGAAGCCATAGCTGCCCTGTAGCGCTCTGTCATGGGACCCCGGCAACGGATTCGGTTGCTCATGCCCTGGCTCGTCGGCATCCTGCTGGCCTGCGTCACGCAACCCTCCCCAGCGCCGGGGTGCGTCAAGCGCCTGTTGCCCACCTTCGGCGGCTGCTTTGGCAAAACCGCGATCCTCGACCTGAGCTATCAGGGGCCAGATTGCGTGCAGATCGAGGTCAACAACTGCCAGGGCGGAGAGCTGCACCTCAAAAACGCCTGTGCTGAACCGGTAACGTTTGAAGCCCTGACCATTCCAGCCGGCGCCGTGGAGATTTTGGATATCCGCCCCGCCGAAGGCGGCTATGTCCTGATCCACCGGGAAAGCCTGCCCACCTATGTCCCGGAAAAGGAGCTGCGCCTTACTTTCAGCGGAAAAGCAGGGGAGGAGCCCTTGAGCCTGAGTTTCACCAAGACCGCGCCGCTATGTCCCTGAGGCCAACGCAAAGCGGCGCGCTCTTCAATAAGCGCGCCGCTTTCCTGGTACCCCCAGCAGGACTCGAACCTGCGACCTACTGGTCCGCAACCAGTCGCCCTATCCAGACTGGGCCATGGGGGCGTAAGACCTTACTTCCCTTTTAAACTCCTGAGAGCTAACAGCTCCCTGTACCCCCAGCAGGACTCGAACCTGCGACCTACTGGTCCGCAACCAGTCGCCCTATCCAGACTGGGCCATGGGGGCATATCAGGCGGGGAGGCAGGGATTCGAACCCTGGAGGGAGTTTTTAAGACTCCCTAACCGCTTAGCAGGCGGCCCCAATCGTCCACTCTGGCACCTCCCCAGTGCCACTACAGCGGAGGGAGTGGGATTCGAACCCACGGTGACCTTTCGGCCACGACGGTTTTCAAGACCGTTGCCTTAAACCGCTCGGCCATCCCTCCCGAACGCGGGTCGCGCCACACTCACCCCGGACGGAGTGAGTATACCACGCCCGTGTGTTTTGTCAAAGCTTTTTTCAGGCGCGGCGCAGCACCTCCAGCCCGCCCATCCAGGGACGCAGCACTTCGGGGATCACCAGCGACCCGTCCGCCTGTTGATAGTTCTCCATGATGGCGATCATGAGCCGCGGCAAGGCCAGGCCGGAGCCGTTGAGGGTGTGCACGTAACGCGGTTTGGCCCCCGGCTCCGGGCGGTAGCGGATATTGGCCCGCCGGGCCTGAAAGTCCTCCACATTGCTGCAGGAGCTCACCTCCAGCCACTCCCCGGAACCCGGTGCCCACAACTCCAGGTCATACGTCTTGGCGGCGGCGAAGCCCAGATCGCCAGTGCACAACGCGATCACGCGATAGGGGAGCTTCAGGGCCTGGAGCAGCCCCTCAGCCGCTGCCACCATGCTCTCCAGCTCGTTGTAGCTGGTCTCCGGCGTCACGAACTTATACATCTCCACTTTGTCAAACTGATGGCCGCGCTTGATGCCGCGCACATCCCGCCCGGCGCTCATCTTTTCCCGACGGAAGCAAGGCGTATAAGCCACGTAATACAGGGGCAGGGCGCTTGCGTCGAGAATCTCATCCCGATGGAGATTGGTCAAAGCCACCTCGGCGGTCGGCAACAACCATACATCGTCCTCAACATCGTGATAGAGATTATCCTCAAACTTTGGCAACTGCCCGGCGCCTTCCAGCATTTCCCGCTTGACCACAAAGGGCAGATAGAACTCAGTGAAGCCGTTCTGCCGGGTATGGACATCGAGCATCCAGAAGATCAGAGCACGCTGCAGCCGCGCCCCCCAACCCTTCAAGACATAGAAGCGGCTTCCCGCCAGGCGCACGCCACGCTCAAAATCCAGGATATCCAGCTCTGGCCCCAGCTCCCAGTGCGGAACCGGCGTGAAGCCTTCGGCGGCGAAATCCCGCGGCGTCCCCCAGCGCCGTACTTCGCGGTTATCGTGCTCATTCACCCCGACCGGCACGCTGCTGTGAGGGAGATTGGGCAACCACATCACCTGCTTCTGCAGCTCCGCTTCAACCTCACGCAGGCGCTCCTCCAGAGCCGCGATCTGATCGCCTACCGCGCGCATCGCCTCAATCTTCTGTTGTCGCTCGGCCGCATCCTTCATGCGCCCGATTTCCTTGGAAACGCGGTTGCGCTCGGCGCGCAGACGTTCCACCTCGACCAGAATTTCACGCCGTTGCCCATCCAGGCTCAGGACCCGATCTACCAGCGCCGGGTCATCCTGCCGCAGGCGCAAAGCCTCACGCACTTTATCCGGATTTTGTCGGAGCAGGTCTATATCCAGCATAAGCCACCCCCTTAACTCGAATACTCTCACGCGATTATGCCACCAAAGGGGAGTTTGTCCAGCCGGACGGGGGCCGGCCGCTCGTTCGTGAGGCCCTTTGGCGTGAGTATGGTATAATTTGAAAGTAGAGCTTACTCTACTACCTATCCTCACAGTTTTTCATTCAAGAAAGGACCATACGATGAAACGCTATATCTGGAGCCTCATAGTTGTGCTTCTGCTCACCTCCCTGGCCTGTACCGCCCTGAGCAAGAGCACCCCAACGGCCGTTCCCGGCGGAACGACTGAACCTGCCGGCGGCACTACCGAACCGACGGGCGGGACAACTGAACCCACCGGGGAAACGCTCACGCCAGCCCCATCTGCATCCCTGGAAAACCTCAACAGCTACCGCATGCGCACTACTTACGCAGAAAAGTATGCCAGCGGTAGTTTCTCGGAAGGAGAAATCATCCAGTCCTACACCCGCGACCCGCGGGCCTCTCACCTCGCCATGACCACAAAGAGCGACGCGGAAGGGGAACAAACCATAGAGATGATCCAGATCGGGACCACACAATGGATAAAGTTCGGGGAAAGCTGGATGCAAAGCGAAGCGGAGCCGATCACCAGCACCTTCGGCAGTGAAATCTACGACATATTCGACTTTAACGTCGAAAATATGGATGACTACGAATACCTGGGCCAGGAAACCGTGAACGGCATCCGCACCCGCCATTACCGCATGAAAGAAGCTGCCGCTCTGATGATGAAAACGCCCGATGAAAATTTACAAAATGTGAAAGCCAACGTAGAAGTCTGGATCGCCGATGAAGCCAGGCTGCCGCAGATTCTCATCAAGCTCATCTACACCCTCAAAGGCACTCACGTCGAAAAAGGCGATGTAGAGTACACCACGACCAGCGAAGTGTATGACCTGAACGCCAATTTCACCATCGAGCCGCCGGCCGATGGCCCTACCAGCCTGGCCGATGACGTGCCCACTTACCCCGGCCCGACCGGCAATACTTTCCTGATGAGCGGCATGGCCTCTTTTGAGACCACAGATCCCCTGGATGCGGTGAAAACCTTCTACCAGACCAATCTACCCAAGCAGGGCTGGACCCTAGATAGCGACAATTCCTCCGAAGGCATAGTCATGCAAAGCTGGAAAAAGGACAATCGTACCCTGACCCTTATGATCAGCCTGGCGGACAACGGCAGCACCAGCGTCATACTCACCCTGGGCGAGTAAACGCCCGCTTCCTGGCGGGCCGGTGCTGAGCCGGCCCGTCAGGCCCTCTGGATGCCATGGACGTTCTGGAGCACCTCGCTCGTCTGACCCAAGACCTGGGCTTTGTGGCCTGGGGCTCCGTCCCGGCAGGGCCTACCCCGCATCACGAGCGCTACCTGGCCTGGCTGGCTCAGGGGTTTGGGGCTGATATGGGCTATCTGGCGCGACCGGACACGCGGCAAAAGCGCGCCGATCCCCGCCACCTCTGGCCCGCGGCGCGCAGCCTGCTGGTTGTAGCTGCCTCCTATCTTCGCGCGGCCCCACCGCCGCTGCCCCCGCTGCATGGACGCCTGGCCCGTTACGCCTGGGGGGAGGATTACCATCGCTGGATGGGACGCCGGCTGGAAGCGCTGCTGGAACAGTTCCGCGCTGCCAGCGGCCCTTTCCAGGCTCGCTGGTACGTGGATACCGGCCCGCTCAGTGAACGCGCCTGGGCGGTCGCTGCCGGGCTGGGCTGGATCGGCAAGAACAGCACCCTCATCCATCCCCGGCACGGCTCCTTCACCGTGCTGGGCGTGGCGCTATTGGATATTGCCCTGCCGGCTACAGCGCCTTTTAACGGCGCGGATTGTGGCACCTGCACGCGCTGCCTGGAGGCCTGCCCGACCCACGCCATCGTCGCGCCGGGAGTGGTAGATGCGCGCCGCTGCCTTTCCTACCTCACCATCGAAAACCGCGGACCGATTCCAGAAGCCCTGCGTCCAGCCCTGGGCGAGCAGCTCTTGGGCTGCGATATCTGCCAGCAAGTCTGCCCCTGGAATCAGCCCGCCCTGCGCGCGATAGCCGACGTGCCGGCCCCTGCCGAAGCCACCCTGGACCTGATAGAAGCGCTCACCATGGACGAGGCCACCTTTCGCGCGCGTTTCCGGACCAGCGCCGTATGGCGCGCCCGGCGGGAAGGTCTGGCGCGCAACGCGGCCATCCTGCTGGGCCTGAGCGGAAACGCGAACGCGCGGCCAGCCCTGCTGACCGCGCGTGATCACGATCCCAGCCCCCTGGTGCGGGAGCACGCGGCCTGGGCGCTCGCCCAGCTCTAAGGCCGCCTGCGTACCCCCTGGCCGAAGCAGGAGCGGCGTCACCTCCCCTGAGGTCGGTTTACTGCGCTTTGGCTTCTTTCCATAAGGCGTCCAGGGTTTCGGCATCCATCTTATCTACCGAAAGCCCCGCGGCCTGCGCCTGAGCTTCAACGTAGGCAAAGCGCTGCGCAAAACGCTGATTGGACGCCCGCAAAGCCGTTTCGGCATCTATCCCCAGCCAGCGCGCCCATTGGACCACGCTGAACAAGACATCGCCCATTTCGTGCTCGCGCTCTTCAGCGGTCTCGGCGGCCTTGAGTTCTTCGATTTCATGCTCCAGATTCTGGATAACGTCCTCTAGCCTCTCCCAGTCAAAGCAGACGCGCGCGGCGCGCGCTCCGTAAGCCTGGGCCTGCGCCAGGGCCGGCAGGCTGCGCGGCACCCCCGCCAGCAGGGATTTTTGCGCCTCACCCTTGCCGGCGCGCTCAGCGCGTTTGATGCGCTCCCAGTTTTCCCCGATTTCCGCCACGCCATTGACCTGAACCGTCCCCCAGACATGGGGATGCCGGCGTTTGATTTTGGCGTCAATCGCGGCAATCACCTCCGGCATCTGGAATTCGCCCTCATCGGTAGCAATCTGCGCGTGCAGGACGATTTGCAACAGCAAGTCGCCCAATTCTTCGCGCAGCTTTTCCGGATCGTCGGCGTCTAAAGCTTCCAGCACCTCGTAAGCCTCTTCCAACAGGTTGGGCCGCAGACTCTGATGGGTCTGTTCGCGATCCCAGGGGCAGCCGTTGGGCGCCCGCAGGCGCGCGATGGTCTGCTGGAAGCCCTCAAAGCTGCTCACCGGCGGCAGGGGGGAGATGTAGAGCACGGCAAACGGATCGAAGTCGCGTTGATCCAGCTCGTAAAGCGCCAGTCCCGTCACGCGCTGCCCCGGCAATCCCACCGCTTCAATCAGCTTCACCGGGTGCTCATCGGGATACTGGTTCATCAAGGCCAGTTTCACCTCCGAGGCCAGGGTGCGATCGCGCAGGTGCGCCACCAGCGCCGGCAGGTCCGGGTTGAAGGGGGGATGCAGGAACTGGGCCAGCTCCAGGGCGTCCAGAATCTGCAAGCCATCCAGCGCGTCACGTCCCAGGGCGCCGGAAACAGGCTCGATAAAGCTCAAACCGTGCACCAGGCGCACCGGTACACTCTGCGCCTCAGCCTGGCGCAGGAGCTGAGTGACCGTCGCATCCCCCACCAGCGGGTCGCCGGGGACGGCGTAAACGACCCCTTCGGGGCGCCGCGCCAGGCGCAACAGGTCCTCGGCAATCTGGTGATAAAGGTCTTCAAAAGACGCGGCACGTTCGTAAACCGCGTCGAAGCTATGCACTTTGGGGCCTTGCGGCACAAGCTGCGCGCAGGGATGATGGGTCGTGCGCAGCCAGACTTCATGCGCCGTGCTCAGCACCTCCCAGGCCTCGCGCGTGAGGGTCTCAGCACGGCCCGGGCCTAATCCCACCACAGTGAGTTGACCCATATTGCCTCCTTAAATCAGTTAGAAATTCCCGGCTGGAACCTACCAGCCGGCCACCAGGC
>Ga0068707_1001089_pt1 | contig 18698 bp, 18 predicted proteins | sample YNPNPMetaG_FD_66600 | JGI IMG/M metagenome (GOLD analysis project Ga0068707, IMG submission 66600) | Anoxygenic and chlorotrophic microbial mat microbial communities from Yellowstone National Park, USA - YNP NP MetaG | ecosystem: Environmental > Aquatic > Thermal springs > Hot (42-90C) >...
ATAACAGGGGACTTCGCTTCGGCTACGCCTTCGCTTCGTCCCCTGTTATAGAGCAAAAAAATGAATACATTTGTATGAAAATAAAAGACATCTCATACACACTTTTTGGGATACTATCTAACAAATCAATCGTTTATTGTGTTAATAAGGGTCGACCAAATAATAAGAATGCTCAATTGAACAAGGCTAAACTTTTGCAGATGATGGGAAGACGCTGATCCTGGCAGGTTATCCGGGGTTTGTTAGGACTTGACAACAGAAGTTGCCTGTAACATACGGTACAATTTACAGGCTTCGTTGACGAATTGCCTCGAAAATAATAATGGCCGCCGATACCGATACATTGAGTGAATCGGCAGTACCTTTCATGGGAATAATTAGATGAACATCGCTGTTGGATAGCCAGAATTCCGATAATCCTTGGGCTTCGGTGCCAAAAATCAGGGCAAGGGGTTGTTTAAAATCATAAGAATAATAGGATACAGCAGCGGAAGTAAGCGCTGCCGAGGCTATCTGCACCTGTTGGTTTTTGATCCAAGTATATACCGATCCACTGTCGGCAATAGCCAACGGTGTGGTAAACAGGGCACCACGACTGGACCGTATTACGTTGGGATTGTAAAGATCGGTCTGAGGGTCGCATACAATTACTGCATCAACCCCTGCCGCATTGGCCGTTCGGATAATCGCTCCCAAATTTCCCGGTTTTTCGACTCTTTCAAGAATAATTATCAAAGGCTGGGCCGAATTAACCCGAAGATTGGCCAATGATTTTTCTTTTGAATGAAAAACAGCCAACACTTTTTCTTTATCGATGCCATAGCTTATTCGTTCGTATACTGTATCGCTTACCCAATAACAGGGCACGTCCGATTTTTGAACATCGGATAACCTGCCAGTATTTTCATGGATGAACAGGGAATGCAATTGAAATCCACCATTCAGAGCTGCCTGTATTTCCTTATGTCCTTCGACCAGAAATAAACCCTCGGCCTTGCGTTCTGAAGCCTTGTGCAAACGAACCAGTTGCTTGATTTTGGGATTATTTGTACTGGTAATTTTTGCTTCCATAGAATTAAGCGTCGGCAAACTGTAAAGGGACTTATTCCAGCATTTTTCTGCGTATTACACGCTTATAGCTACGGTCGACAGTAAGGGGTACTTTTTCGACAATAACATTTGAGGCATCGAGTCCCAAGTATTTCACGTCGCTAATACCTATCCGACGGAAAATGTTATAGAGTTCCATCATCAGCTTGTCGTGTGGGGAGAATTCGTAGTCGTAGTTGGGTACCCGATCAATGATGACGAAAACGAAATCGGCATCGATATGGTATTTTCGTAGAGATTCGTAGCGGCTGATGAGATCAATTTCATTGAAAGCTTCCATATCGTCGAGCACCTGGTGGAAGTAGAGATTGACCCGGGGTTCCATTTTAAATCCCAGCCTGAAATCGATGCGGATAATGGTTCCCGGAACTATTTGCCGTACTTCATATTCGAAAGTATCGGGGTCGTCGAGCATATCCACATGGAGAAACCAGTATACATCGGCTCGTTTGGGTTGCTTGTTGATGATGGAGTAGATAACTTTTGACTCAATTTCATCGGGGTTGTTGGCACGAGTCATATACACCAGATTGGTGGCAAACTTGGGTACACCTCTATCCTTGCTCAGGTCGGTGAGTACCTGTGCATAGTCAATCAAGCGGGTAAATGAAATATAACGGTTACGTATTTTACGGGCATTGTACCAGCTATATTTAACCACAAAAAATACACTGGCAATAAAGAGTGTGAGCCAACCCCCGTGTGAGAACTTTTGCAGGTTAGCATTCAAAAAAGTACCCTCAATTACCAGAAATCCAAACAGAAACAGGGCGGTTAAATAAGGGTTTACCCGTTTGGCATTGAGATATAGCGTAACCAAAATGGTAGTAGCAAGGAGGGTAATATTGACAGTTAGGCCGTAAGCAGCCTCCATTTTGGCCGATTCCTTGAAAAAAAGCACGACAAAAATTACTCCAACAAACAAAAACCAGTTGACGGACGGAATATAAATCTGTCCTTTAACAGTGGTGGGGTATTTTCGCTTCATGTTGGGCCACACGTTCAGCGAGTTGGCCACACTGATAAGGGTAAATGAGCCCGATATCAGCGCCTGGCTGGCAATGATAGCTGCCATGGTAGCCAGTATAATGCCTGGCAACATAAACCATTGTGGCATGATGGCAAAAAATGGATTTTCGCCTTTATATCCGTAACGAAGGATATAAGCCCCCTGACCGAGGTAGTTGAGGATTAAGGCGGATTTAACAAAAATCCAGCTAATGCGGATATTTTTCAACCCACAATGTCCCAGATCGGAATAGAGCGCCTCAACTCCTGTAGTACAGAGAAATACAGCACCCAATACCAGCAAGGCTGAAGGGGACTCCAGTATGAGCTGAACGGCATAGTAGGGATTAAATGCCCTGAAAACAAGCGGTACGTCAATTATTTGATTGATACCCAGAATAGCGAGGGTTGTAAACCATACCAGCATGATAGGTCCAAACGAACTGCCTATCAGCTTGGTACCAAACTGCTGAAAGAAAAATATGGCCGTAATGATTACCAGCGCAATAGGCACAACCGGTATATCGTTGGATAGAATATTAAGTCCTTCGACGGCCGAAGTTACCGTGATAGCTGGTGTGATAATTCCTTCGGCCAGTAATGCACTGCCCCCTATGATGGCAAAAATGTATGCCCAGGGCATTTTGCGGCGGATGAGAGTAAATAACGAGTATATTCCTCCTTCCCCCTTGTTATTGGCCCGAAGCGTGATAATTACATACTTAAGAGTGGTTTGCAGGGTGAGCGTCCAGATGATGCAGGAGAGTGCACCGAGGATAAAATTTGCATCGAGGGTATTGGTGCTGTTGGCAATAGCCCGCATCACATACAATGGCGAGGTGCCTATGTCGCCATAGACTATCCCCAGCGTGACAATAAGTCCCGCTAATGTGACCCGTGAAATACTTCCGGCCTCCTCTTTTTTCATTTTTTATCCTTTAGCAAGCCACAAAAGTGTTGCTATTCCCGTGCCAAAATATTAATTGCCCAATATCCAGCGAAACAATAAAAACAAACATCCCGACATTACGATGGTAACCGGAAGGGTAAGTACCCAGGCAAGTAAAATGTTGCGAACTGTATTTTTTCTCAGATTCTTTAAACCCTCCTTGGCTACCATGGTGCCTGCCACTCCCGAGGATAATACGTGTGTAGTACTAACCGGTAGACCCAGATGGGAAGAAAACAAAATGGTCGAAGCAGCTACGATTTCTGCACTTGCCCCTTGCGCATAGGTGAGCGGGGTTTTGCCTATTTTTTCACCCACAGTAACTACTATTCGTTTCCAGCCAATCATAGTGCCTATACCCAACGACAAGGCTATCAGTATAATCACCCAGTAAGGGGCATATTCAACATACGATTTCAGCGCATTCATCTCGTGACGAAGTATGGTAAGTTCGGTAGCACTCAATTTTACGGGATGTTCTATGGTTGCGGTGGTAAGTTTTTTATAATCCTTGTTCAACGATAGAATATTTTTCCGGATATTAACAATGTTTTCCTTACCGATAGTATCAAACTGGTGCGCCTGCATCAGCAAAGGCTTGATGTCCTGGATTCTCTTAATCATAATGTTGCGGGTAGCTTCATCTTCATCCGCAAGTTTGTTGGTGTCTAAACCCCTGAGTACTATTTCGGTGCGGTAAAGGTGAGTAAGCATGTCCTGCGGATTTTTACCGGCATTGAGTGCAAATTTTGCAGGTAGCAATGCAATGAGTACTATCATTACAAGGCCAATTCCTTTTTGTTCGTCGTTTGAACCGTGGGAAAAACTAACGCTGGTACAGGTAAAGATAAGTACAGCCCGTATACCCCATGGGGGGCTTTTGCGATGATGCTGATGCTCGAAAAGTTCATTTCGTTTTTTCAGCATTTTTTTCAACAGTATCATCAAAAGTAAAGCCAGGCTGAAACCTATGACGGGTGAAATGAGCAGCGAAGGCCCAACTTCCTCTACTTTTGTCCAGTTAAGTGCTGCAGCATTATTTCCGGGAAGCAGGATATAAGCCAGACCTACTCCAAAGATTGACCCAATAAAAGTATGCGAACTGGAGCAAGGTAATCCAAGATACCATGTCCCAAGATTCCATAGGATAGCTGTTACTACCAATGCCAGTACCAACGCAACGGCATGATATATATTCTGGTCGGTAAGAGCAGTGGGAGGCAGAAGGTGCAGTATCCCCATGGCTACCCCTATGCCGCCAATAAAAACTCCCAGTGCATTCCAAATCCCAGACCATATAACTGCTACCGTGGGTTTAAGCGATTTGGTGTAAATAACTGTGGCTACTGCATTGGCCGTGTCGTGAAATCCATTGATAAACTCAAATGCAGCAGCTGCCAGTAAGCATAGCAGCAATACCAGCGACATTTCTATACTTAGTCCAAACATGTAAGAATAGATTTTATTTCGTAAGAAAAATTAATGAGTGCAGCGCTTACAGACATTCGATAGTTCATAAAAAGTGACTTTCTGCAAAACTATGCAAAGTTATAGAATTTATTTAATTTGATTTGTGAGAATTCTACGGGATTTATTATCGAAAAATGGATAACGTACCAAGGTAGCCCCTTTGCTACGCGAATTAACAGACTTCGCCGCATGTAAGTGGTGATCTCAACACCCGCGTGTAGCGGATAAATTGTGCCAATACTTTCCAATACTCAATCTTGTCAATCGTGCTCCTATTTTTCCTTTGCGATTATTATAATCAATAAGATAATCCGGACAGAAATCTTATGCCGTATGTGTCATTCATCATGTACTTACTTCAAAAAAATATTTACAAAATTTAAACGTGACTTAACAAACCTTCGATAATGCTGTTTAAATATAATAAATGGATTTCTGTGAATTTACTTAAGCTATTATACATTACTTTGGGGACTCTCTCGCTGGGAATAGCATTGGTGGGGCTTGTGGTACCCGGCTTGCCCGCTACCCCGTTTTTGTTGCTTACTGCCGCTCTTTACATGCGTGGTTCGGAAAGGTTGCACGATTGGCTGGTTAATAACAAGCTTTTGGGACCCTACATTCGTAATTTCCAGCAAAACCGAAGCGTTCCTCTGTTCATTAAAATATATGCTACAGTACTCATGTGGATGATGGTTTTTATATCCTGCTATTTTTTTCTCGACCATCCTATCGCTGAATTTGTTGTTATAGCGTCGGCACTGCTGGGAAGTACCATCCTGATTTTTTTCATTAAAACCAGCCGTGGTAAACCTTTATGACCTGTCGTTCGTTATTGCTATGATCGGCCGATGTTTTCACCTTGCATTCAATAACCAAATCCTATACAAAACATTTCCCGGATTTTCTTTTTGGTAAATACCGGGTAGTTCGCAAAAAGTTCGTATTTTGGCAAAAATTATCGGCCGGGGGATATCACTATGGATAATGATAAATTTTATGTTCAACCGATCAGGCATTATTCCCTGAATATTGCTACCATACGTCGGTTTATTACTTTTCTATGGTTTACCGCAATGGTTGTTGTGGCTGGTACCATGCCGTTATTAGCACAAAAAGCGGTTACTTTTACCGCTAAGGATGGACTTTTGGTCACGGCCGACCTGTACGAAAGCGATGCTTCTTATCCTTATCTGCTTTTGTTTCATCAGGCTGGGTCGAGTCGGGGGGAGTTCAGGGAAATAGCACCCCGACTCACAAAACTGGGTTATAATTGTTTGGCTGTTGATCTGAGGGCAGGTAATGAGAATAATTTTGTGGTCAATCAAACCTCCCTGCGGGCAAAAGAACAAAAAATGCACACCACTTACCTCGAGCTGTACCCGATATGCAGGCAGCTATCGAGTATGCGACCAACATTAGTCGAAAACCAGTGGTTGTGCTGGGCAGTTCCTATTCGGCCTCGCTGGCACTGGTTCTGGCAACAAAAAATCCACAGGTAGCTGCTGTAGTGGCTTTTAGCCGAATACTTTGGATCCCGCCTTATGGTTCGCGATACACTATCATATCTCCGTATTCCCGTATGGATTGGTGGTACCAGCGATGAACTCCCTTATTTAAAAACATTATCCTCAAAAATCGATCCCCAATATTTAACCCTATTCGCCCCGGTACAGGGCAAGGGCATACACGGGGCTTCGGCACTGGGGCCTAACAATCCCTCGAAAGATGAGTATTGGTTTTCATTGTTATTGTTTTTCAATCAAATAAAGGAATAAGATGCCAGTAAGGTTTCTTGTGGTCCGATTCAGTTCTATCGGCGATATAGTGCTTACAACACCAGTAATACGTGGGCTTAAAACTCAGGTCGAAGAAGCTCAGGTGCATTTTGTAACTAAAAAAGCCTTTTTGCCGGTAGTGGCCAATAATCCGTACATCGATAAAATACATCTTTACGACGGTGATCTAAATGTACTCATCGATGAACTTCGAAGCGAGGATTTCGATTATATCATCGACCTGCATCATAATCTGCGCAGTTTTCTGCTCAAACGCCGTATGGGGTTAATTGCTTTTTCGTTCAATAAAATCAATCTGCAAAAGTGGTTACGGGTGGTTTTAAAAATCGATGTGCTGCCGCGAAAGCATATAGTCGATCGGTATCTCGAGACCTGTTATCTGTTTGATGTGGAGAACGATGGTAAAGGGCTCGATTTTTTTATCGATCCGGCCAATGAGGTTGATCTAACCACCCTTCCCGACGTTTTTCGAAAGGGATACGTAGCATTGGTTATTGGTGCCCAACATGGGACCAAACAAATGCCCGATGATAGGTTAGGTATGTTGTGTGCCCAACTAAAATATCCGGTTGTGATTTTGGGAGGTAAAGATTCGGTGGAGAAGGCGCAGGAAATTGTCCGTTATGCCGGTTCATATGTTACGTCAGGGGCATCGTTGCCGATTATTTACGATGCCTGCGGAAAATTTAATCTTCAGCAGTCGGCTTCGTTGGTACGGCAAGCCGGGGTGGTTATTACCCATGATACGGGGCTGATGCATATTGCTGCTGCGTTTCAGAAAAATATTATCTCGTTATGGGGGAATACTATCCCCGAGTTTGGCATGTATCCGTATGTTTCTCCGGAGAAAAGTTTTATTTTCGAAACTAAGGGGCTGTGGTGTCGACCTTGTTCAAAGATAGGATATAAAAAATGCCCGCTGGGGCATTTCAAATGCATGCAAAACATTGATGTGTCGGCTGTGGCCCACAAGTGCAATGAACTGATGAGCTACTGCCCATAGTTGCGCAGTTCGAAGTTTTTTCCGAGATATACTTTTCTGACTACTTCATCTTCGGCCAGTTCGGTAGCTGTACCCGATCGGAGAATTTCGCCCTCGTACAGCAGGTATGCACGGTCGGTAATCGACAAGGTTTCATGCACGTTGTGGTCGGTGATAAGTACTCCTATGTTTTTTGCTTTCAGTTTTTTGACAATAGTTTGAATATCTTCTACTGCAATAGGGTCGACTCCGGCGAAGGGTTCATCGAGCAGAATAAAACTGGGATTGATAGCCAATGCCCGGGCTATTTCAGTACGGCGCCGCTCGCCCCCCGAAAGCTGGATACCCAGACTTTTGCGTACCTTATGCAGACCAAATTCGTCGAGAAGTGATTCTATCCGTTCTTCCTGTTCTTTCTCCGGGATGTTTTTCATTTCAAGTACTGCCCGGATATTGTCTTCGACGGTAAGATGTCTGAATACGGAGGCCTCCTGAGCCAGATACCCTATGCCCATCTGCGCTCTGCGGTACATGGGTTCGTGTGTGATGTCCTTATCATCGAGAAATACTTTACCCTCGTTGGGCACAATCAGTCCAACAATCATGTAAAACGAGGTTGTTTTGCCTGCTCCATTGGGACCCAATAAACCCACAATTTCGCCCCGTTCGACATGGAACGAAACTCCTCGCACTACCGTTCGACTCTTATATTTTTTTACCAGATTTTCAGTACGTAGTATCATTTTCAGAGTATTTCATTAAATTTCTTTTCACGCTTGCGCTGTACTGCTGCCGATATGAGAATACTGACCCAGTATAACAAAAGGAGTGGTAGCGAAACCAAAATCTGACTGATTACATCGGGTGGGGTAATGATGGCAGCAATAATGAAAATAACTACAGTTGCATGACGCCAGTATTTTCGCATAAACTGCGGAGTAAGAATTCCTATCGCCGACAAAAAATACACTACGATGGGTAATTCAAAAACCAAACCGCAGGCCAGCACTACCATAGTTATATTCGAAACATAGGAGATAAAATTAATGCTGTTTTTTATGGACTCGCTTACGGAATAACTGGTAAGAAAGTCAATAGAAAATGGCAGTAGGATAAAATAGCCAAAAAGTATCCCTATTAAAAACAGCAGTGAACTGTATACAACTGCTCCGCGGGCGTAGCGTCTTTCATTCGGGAGCAGTGCCGGAGAAATAAAATGCCAGAACTGGTAAAATACGTAAGGGAATGCAAGAATTAAACCTGCTACCAGCGACACCCAGATGTGCATGTTGAACTGCCCGCCCATGGTAATATTCTGAAGTTCGGCAGGGTGCTGATTGATACAAAGCCCATCGGAACCTATACGGTTACCCAGTTCGCAAAGCAGACGATTGGTAATAAAATGCGGATCCCTGGGGGCGAGGATGATTTCGTCGAAGATAAAATGTTTTTGCCAGAAAGCCAAAGTAGCAGCAATAACAATGGCTATGATGGATCGAATAATCACCCATCGCAGTTCCTCGAGGTGTTCGAGGAAAGTCATCTCCTCCTTTGCAGCTTTAGCCATTGGTGCATGGTAAGGTTTTTAGCCTTTGTTGGCCTGTTTAGCCCAGCTATCCTTCAGCGTAACCGTACGGTTGAATATCGGATGTTCGGCTGTTGAGTCTTTGTCTACACAGAAATATCCTATGCGTTCGAACTGAAATTTTTCTTCGGGCTGAGCTTTTTGTAAAAAGGGTTCGCCGTATCCTTCGACCACCACCAGTGAGTTGGGGTTGAGATAATCGAGGAACGATTTGCCTTCTTCGACATTATCGGGTTCGGGCACGGTAAATAGGCGATCGTAGAGTCGGGCTTCGATTTTTACTGCATGGGGTACCGATACCCAGTGAATAGTACCTTTTACCTTTCGTCCATCGGGTGTATTGCCGCCTCGGGTTGCAGGATCGTAGGTACAGTGAACGGCCACGATATTCCCCTGATCATCTTTTTCGACATGGGTACAACGAACAATATAGGCATAACGAAGCCTTACCTCCTGTCCGGGCGAAAGGCGGAAGTAATTTTTGGGTGGGTTCTCCATAAAATCGGTCCGCTCGATATAAAGTTCCTTTGAAAAAGGAACCGTGCGGGTTCCTTGGCTCAGGTCTTCGGGGTTGTTGATGGCCTCAAGTTCTTCCGTCTGTCCATCAGGGTAGTTGTCGATGACAAGCCGTATGGGGTCGAGTACGCACATGACGCGTTGAGCCCGTTTGTTCAGATCTTCGCGAATACAATATTCGAGTAGTGCTACATCGATCAGGTTGTCGCGGCGCGCTACCCCAACTTTTTCGGCAAACATACGGATTGACTCGGGTGTGTATCCCCGTCGACGCAGGCCACAAATAGTAGGCATGCGCGGATCGTCCCAACCATTTACGTACTTTCCCTGTACCAGTTCCAGGAGCTTGCGTTTGCTCATGACAGTGTAGCTGAGGTTGAGTCGGGCAAACTCATACTGGCGGGGACGATAACCGTTGGGGTCGTCGAGGATCTGGTCAAGAAACCAGTCGTATAGGGGACGGTGCACCTCAAACTCGAGCGTACAGATGGAGTGTGTGATACCTTCGATGTAATCGCTTTGTCCATGAGCAAAGTCGTACATGGGATAGATGCACCATTTGTTGCCAGTACGGTGGTGGGGAGCATGAATTATACGGTACATCACGGGGTCACGCATGTGCATGTTGGGCGAGGCTAGGTCGATTTTTGCCCGTAGTGTGCGTGAACCTTCGGGGAATTCACCTTGTTTCATCCGCTTGAAAAGGTCGAGGTTTTCCTCTACCGTGCGGTTGCGGTAAGGACTGGGAGTGGCCGGAACCGTAGGGGTGCCGCGCATAGCACTTACTTCTTCGGCCGACAAATCACAGACATAGGCCTTGCCTTTTTTTATCAGCAATTTAGCCCATTCGTACAGCTGGTCGAAATAGTCCGATGCATAATATTCGCCATCCCATTGAAATCCCAACCAACGTATGTCCTCTTTTATGGCCTCGACGTATTCCACATCCTCTTTCACGGGATTGGTGTCATCGAAACGTAGGTTACACTTGCCGTTAAATTTACGGGCCAGCCCAAAGTTGAGGCATATCGATTTGGCATGTCCAATGTGCAGATATCCATTGGGCTCTGGCGGGAAACGTGTATGTACTCTGCCTCCATTCTTACCCTGTGCTATATCTTCCCGAATAATATCTTCTAGAAAGTTAGATGATTCAACGGGGGTAGTACCCGTACTTTCTGTCATTTCCCGTTCGGCCATAGTTATTTATTTTGAAAAGGCAAAGATAAAAAGGAAAAGTGAATTAGCGGTCAAATTTGAGCTGCATCCCTCTGATGTTTTCGTTGAAGGTTCCGTTGTGATATACCAACCGGCCATTTACAAAGGTATGGGTGATGGACGATGAAAAAGTTTGATTTTCGAAGGGCGACCAGCCACATTTGTAAAAAATATTGTTTCGGTTGACGGTCCAAGGACGGTTAGGGTCGACAATTACCAGGTCGGCGTAGTATCCTTTGCGGATGTATCCCCGCCGGTGGATACGGAAAATTTCGGCCGGTGCATGACACATTTTATGAACCAGTTGCTCCAGGGTAAGTTTGCCATTTTTGACAAATTCCAGCATGGCAGGTAATGCGTGTTGAACCAAAGGGCCGCCCGATGGGGATTGCAGATAATGATTGTTTTTTTCGGCCAGTGTGTGGGGAGCGTGGTCGGTAGCTATCACATCAATGCGCCCGTCGAGGAGAGCAGTCCACAAGCCCTCGCGGTCTTCTTCAAATTTTATGGCCGGATTCCATTTGATGAAATTCCCAAGCCTTTCGTAATCGTGGTCGGTAAACCACAGATGATGTACACATACCTCGGCGGTTATCCTTTTTTCGGCTAAAGGAGTGTTGGCCGAAAACAGTTGTGTTTCCTTAGCGGTAGAAAGATGCAGGATATGCAAACGGGTATTGAACCGTGTTGCCATTTCAACTGCTTTTGAGGAGGAAGCATAGCATGCCTCAATGCTACGGATCAGTGGATGATATTTTGTTGGGATGTCGTTGCCCAGCAGGGCCGTATATTTCGAAAGGTTTGCCCGGATAATCGATTCCTCTTCGCAGTGGGTAGCCACCAGTACAGGCGATTCCTTAAAAATACCCTCCAGCGTTCGAGCATCGTCGACCAGCATGTTACCCGTCGAAGACCCCATAAAGACCTTGACACCGCAGACTTTTTTCGGATCGGTTTTGAGGATTTCGCTCAGGTTGTCGTTGGTAGCACCCAGATAAAACGAAAAGTTGGCCCATGAATCCCGTTCGGCTATCTCAAATTTTTGTTCCAATAGCTCCTGGGTGGTTGTCTGCGGAACGGTGTTGGGCATTTCCATGTAACTGGTAATACCTCCGGCAACCGCTGCTTTTGATTCAGAGAAGATATCCCCTTTGTGCATCATCCCCGGCTGTCGAAAATGTACCTGATCGTCAATAACCCCAGGGATAAGCCATTTGCCTTCAGCATCAATAACTTCTGAAAAATCCGATTCGTTAAGGTTCTGATTATCACGTACTATATCGGCAATAATTTCGCCGGAAATTATCACACTACCCTTAAATACCTCGTTTTCGTTGACAATCAGTGCATTTTTAACAAGAATAGTGTGCATGACAATCAGTGATTTTAGGAATTCAACTTAGGATAATGTTTAAAGAAACTTGCTAATTTCATTTTGAGTACACCAAAAAATGCTTCGTTGAAAATACCTCCGCTCATTTTTGACTGTCCCTGTTTGCGGTCGGTAAATATGATGGGGACTTCAACGATTCTGGCATTCATTTTCCAGGCCAGGAATTTCATTTCGACCTGAAAGGCGTAGCCTTTAAAACGGATGTTGTCGAGATCAATATTTTCGAGTACGCGGCGGCGATAACATTTAAAGCCGGCAGTAGTATCGTGGATATCCATTCCCGTGATGGTACGCACATACACCGAAGCGAAGTACGACATAATGACGCGGCCGATAGGCCAGTTTACAACGTTGACACCGGTTTTATAGCGCGAACCAATGGCTACATCAGCCCCTTCGACCGCACAGGCATGATATAACCGTTCAAGGTCATCGGGGTTGTGCGAAAAGTCGGCATCCATCTCAAAAATATACTGATAATTCCGTTCCAGTGCCCACTTAAACCCTGCAATATAGGCCGTTCCCAGTCCCATCTTGCCCGGACGGGTAAGTAAATGCAAACGTCCCGGAAATTTTTCCTGTAGTTGCTTCACAATTAAGGCAGTGCCATCGGGCGAGTTGTCATCAATGACAAGTAAATCAAATGGTACAGAAAGTGAAAATACTTTGTGCACCATCGGAGCTATGTTATCCTTTTCGTTGTAGGTGGGTATAATCACCAGTGACTCGCTCATGCCTTTAAATTTATTTTGCTAGCAGGCAATATTAAGGAATAATTATGGGAATGACAAACTGCCTTAACATTTTTAAACAAATGTTTATGCTGTGGAGAATTTTAGGTAGGACAAATGGGTCAGTTATCGAGCTACAAATTTTACCATCTTGTTTTCGATCATATCATTAAGTTCGGCCAATAATGCCTTTTCCTGATTATCAAGGATGCCGTCTTCGGTGGCCGCATGAATGATCATGTCGTATTCTTCTCTCGTAATTTCATGATCCTCAATGGCTTTAAGGATGAGTTCCTTTACTTTGCTTGCACCACTTTTTTCCATAGTTTTATTCTTTTTTTTAATTAACCATTATTTTCTTGGAAAGTTTAAAGCAAATTTACTGATAATGTTGATAAAGTCAGGTAAAAAAGTGCTAAATGGCGGTCGCCTGACCGCTGGTGTTCAAGCTTATGACCTTTTGATTATCTTCATATTAGAGTTAATCCGTCATCGCCTCAATCCGGCAAATCTGCTTATTCCGGTTCAGATCATTGCACATAACGCCCCGGCATGGAAGCTCAGGGTGCATGGTTGTTTTGCTCCCCGGGGTCAACAACTTCGTCAGCGAAGGGTAAAATTTAGCGGTAAGCCTTCATTTACCTAAACAACAGAGCATTGTTTGCAATTTTAAATTTTAAGTTTAAATTTGCAAAAACTGTGTAGGGGTCATGTTAAAAAGGGATATACAAGAAATATTGTCTGAACTTGTTGCAACTTACCCGGTGGTCGTAATCACGGGACCTCGACAGTCGGGGAAGACGACGCTTGCTAAAAGTTTTTTCTCCACGTATCATTACTGCAATCTCGAGGACCCCGATATACGGATGCTGGCCCTGACCGATCCCAGAAGTTTTTTTCGTCAGTATTCACCTCCTTTGATTATAGATGAGGTACAACGTGTACCCCAACTTTTTTCGCATATACAGGTGATGGCAGATGAATTGGGTCAAAACGGGCAATTTGTACTTACGGGCAGTCAGAATCTTAATTTAAATCAACATATCGGCCAGTCGCTTGCCGGTCGTGCAGCCATTGTAACGCTGCTGCCTTTTTCGGTTAATGAACTCAAACAGGTTGAGGGCATGGAGTTACAACGCGATAGGCTTATCTATACGGGTTTTTTGCCCCGTATCCACCATCACCATCAACAGCCTACCATTGCCTATCGCAATTATTTACAAACATATGTCGAACGCGATGTCCGCCAACTTGTAAATGTGAGGGATCTTATTGTTTTTGAAAAATTTCTCAGGATATTGGCCGGACGGGTAGGTCAGTTGCTCAACATGAGTACATTGGCTTCCGATACAGGTGTTTCAGTAACAACCATTGCTCATTGGATATCTGTACTCGAAGCCTCGTATATTGTTTTCAGGGTTCCTCCCTATTTCAAAAATATAGGTAAACGTCTGATAAAGTCGCCCAAATTGTATTTTGTGGAAACGGGTCTTGCAGCCTATCTTCTGGGAATTGAGAACGAAAAGCAGGTAGCTCGCGATCCATTACTTGGCCATCTTTTTGAAAACATGATAGTGGCTGATGTCCTGAAGAGTCGCTTGAACAGTGGTTTCGATGCAGGTAATATTTTTTTCTACCGCGACAGTCAACATCATGAGGTGGATCTGCTGATAAAAAAGGGTTCGAATTTTATCCCCGTAGAAATAAAAGCTGCTGAAACTTTTCATCCCGAATTTGAAAAAAACATTTTGCAATTCCGAAAGATTGAGGCAAATGTTGACGAGGCTTATCTGGTATATTCGGGCAATTACGCATTTAATACCCCTGACGGTACCAAAGTCATTCCTTTTGACCGTTTGGATGAGATGGTTAGGGGATGACAGGCTTTTTCAGATTTTAAGCATCCGTGTTTTGTTTTTTTTCAGTCAAAATGAACAGGGGGCGTATGCTTCATTTTGCGGAAAAAAAACATAGCTTTGCAGTTTAAATTTTTATGGTTTAACAAAAAAGCTTAAGTTATGCTGAATATAGTATTATTTGGACCTCCGGGTTGCGGCAAAGGTACGCAAAGTGAAAAATTAATTGCTAAGTACGGATTAGTTCACCTGTCGACGGGAGATATTTTACGGGCCGAGATTGCCAATCAGACCAAGTTGGGTCTGGAAGCCAAACAATTTATGGATAAGGGCGAATTGGTACCCGATGCAGTGGTGATCGGGATGATTGCTTCGAAAATTGATGCCAACAGCAATGCTAAAGGATTTATTTTCGATGGTTTTCCGCGTACCACAGCGCAGGCTGAGGCCTTGGATCGAATGCTGGCTGATCGAAATATGCAGATTAAATGTATGCTTTCGCTCGAGGTGCCAAAGGACGAACTGGTTAAGCGTTTGCTCAATCGCGGGCTCACCAGCGGACGTAGCGACGACCAGAATCCTGAAATTATTGAAAACCGAATTAAAGAATATAATCAAAAAACAGCGCCGGTGATTGAATATTACCGGGCTCAGGGAAAACACAAACCCATCAATGGAGTAGGCAGCATCGATGCTATCTTTGCAGCATTGTGCGAAGCCATTGAGAAGGACTGAGGCGTTTTTTGGAATAACAAAGGGGCATGAATGAAAATTTTGTGGATTATGTAAAAATTTTCATCCGATCCGGTAAGGGGGGGTCGGGTAGTGCCCATTTGCGCAGAGAGAAGTATGTGCCTAAGGGAGGCCCCGATGGGGGTGATGGTGGGCGTGGGGGACACGTCATTGTTCGCGGAAATGAACAGCTGTGGACCTTGCTTCATCTAAAATATACCAAGCACATCCATGCTCCCGACGGGGTTAGCGGAAGCGGATCCGAAAAAAAAGGAGCCGATGGCGAAGATGTGTATCTCGAAGTTCCCTTAGGTACGGTAGCCCGTCGTGCCGATACGGGTGAGGTCCTTTTTGAAATACTGCACCACGGACAGGAGGAAATCATTGCCCGTGGAGGGCGAGGGGGATTAGGGAACGTGCATTTTAAATCCCCTACCAACCAGACACCACGTTATGCCCAGCCGGGCGAACCGGGCGAAGAAGGATGGTTTATCCTCGAACTTAAAATCCTGGCCGATGTGGGACTGGTGGGTTTCCCAAATGCCGGAAAATCAACCCTGTTGTCGGTTATTTCGGCGGCCAAACCTAAGATTGCCGACTATCCCTTTACTACCCTAGTACCTAATCTGGGGATGGTAAGCTATCGCGATTTTAAGTCTTTTGTCGTGGCCGATATCCCCGGTATTATTGAGGGTGCAGCCGAAGGCCGGGGACTGGGATTACGTTTCTTGCGCCATATCGAGCGAAACTCTATGCTGTTGTTCCTTGTACCCGTTACTGCCGAAAATATTGCTGCCGAGTACAACATTCTGATTAATGAGTTAAGGAAATATAATCCCGAACTGCTGTACAAAAAGCGCATGCTGGCCGTTACCAAGTGCGATCTTGTTGACGAGGCTACCCTGCAACAAAAAAAATCGGAGCTCCCATCGGTACCGACAGTCTTCATCTCGTCGGTAGCTCAGATGGGGATTGAGGAACTCAAGGATATGCTCTGGCATGAACTGAACAACTAATACCCGATGTTATGCTAACCCTGCTGAATCAACTCGACACGGAACTGTTCCTTTTTCTCAATCGTCTGCATGTCCCCTGGCTCGATCCGGTCATGTGGTTTCTCAGCCTTACCAAGGTATGGATACCCTTATATCTGCTGCTTGCCGGCTGGGTGATTTACCGTTATCGACGGCTTAGCTGGGTAGTATTGTTGGCCATAGGCCTCACTATTGTGCTGAGCGACCGGATATCGTCGGGGGTGATTAAACCGGCCGTATGTCGTTTGCGTCCCAGCCATGAACCTGATCTGCAGGATAAGGTCCATATAGTGAACGATTATCGTGGGGGTAGGTATGGATTTGTTTCATCGCATGCTGCCAATAGCTTTGCATTGGCCATGTTAATATCGCTGCTGGTTAGAAAGCGCAGATGGGTTGCCCTATTTTTTCTTTGGGCTATCTTGGTTTCTTACAGTCGTATTTATTTGGGGGTGCATTATCCTGGCGATATTTTCGGCGGAGCCTTAGTAGGAATTATGTGCGCTTATATTGTATTTAAGGCTATGCAATATCTGCCTTGTTCGTATAGACCATTGCTAGGTAAGTCCGAAATGTGACTGTAGTATTGTATTTACCCCAGAAACATTTCGGACTTTTTTACCATGCCTGTAAATTTTATTGGCTCTTCGGCTTTAAATATTTCTCAATTTTTTAGGTATCCTTTTTTTTGGAAGCATTTTTTTATAAAAAAGTTTCAGCGAATGACAGATTATTCGTTATTAAGGTAAGATGTCTTCTGCCCTATAATACTGAAATGTTTTATCGGACGACATGGCTACAAAAATACCTTTTGGGAAATCGGCATTTAGAGGGAATGAAGTTATTTCAGAACCATCGCTTTCGTCAGTTTTAGCCTTTACAATTTTCAGGAGTTTGTGGTTGTGAGGATTAAACCAGCTTCCTTTGCGGCTGAAGACATGAAACTCATTAGCTTGTTGATCAGATAAGATTATGTATCCTTTTCCATTGGACAGAGAATAAATAGATAATCCTTCGTGATCTTGCGATATACCTGTAGTGGCAAACAAAGCTAACTGACGGTTGCCTTTATGGGCATCGGCATAATATTTTCGCACACCAACGCCTTCGTCGGAATAGTATATGTAGCCTAGTTCGTCATCGACAACAATTGACTCAATCTCTTTAACCCCGCTAAATTCGCCAAATTTTCGAATAAACTTAGCTTCTACCGCTGAATCTTTGCAAAAAAGTTGATATTGATGAATGTATCCTGTTTTGGGTCCATTTTTTCGCGACACAAAGGCATATATATTATTTTCTTTATCTCTGTACAATCCTATTCCCATGGGTTGGCGTAGCGAGTCGGCTTCACCAACGAATACTTCGATTCCGCCATTATCGATAAATTTGAAATCAGGAACTGCAACAACACGGATTTTGTTTTTGCCTCGTTCGGTAAATACAGCAATATCAATAATATTTTGTTGGTAGCGAAATCCGTATTCGACATCCATGTTATTGGGTCGTGATAAATTTCTTAAGCAGAGAGAGGGAATTAATTTGCCTTTTAAGTCGAAAACAAAAATACCTCCTGTCGAGTCCCCTTTATCGGTTCCAATGATGAGGCTTTTTTCGGGATGAGTTTTATTAATCCATATTGCAGGATCGTCGGTATCGTTGGGTGTAGTGTCGGTGATATAAACGGGTTGTGCTTCTGTAATGATCACAGGCTTATGCCGGCAGGCAGTGAATACAACAAGGCATACCAGCGAACCAGTCAGAAAATATTGTTGGATTTCTTGTAGAACATTTTTCATGTTGTATTGTTTTTTTGCGTGAAAGTTATAAAAAATAACTTATCCCGATTACCAACGTAATAAGGATAAGTTATCATCATGTCAAAAATTACTTTGTGCCAAAAGCACCAAAATAAGTTTTAGGTTCAGGCGAGAAATAAGTTTTGCCATCGATAGTAATACCATTTGAACTAAAATTGCGAGAAAAATCTGTTTTAGCTCCCGATAGAGCTGGAGAATTTGATTTAAGATGAAAATCCCAGCTGGTATTGAAAGAAGCATTGTTCACGTCGGTATTCAGGGGATAGTTTTCGAATAGTGGGTCATTATCATTGGGTTGAGTGCCGGCAACGTCGTGAGTACCTCTAACCACATCTTTCACTCCTTCCTGAAAATTGTCCACGCATTCTTGGGTATATCCGTAATAGTACGTATAATCGTAAGTAGAACGTTCGTCGGCAGGGTCTTTAGCATTGTTTTTAATACCAAAACGACAATTGACGTGGAGGTTGTTCCATAGTTCGGCATAAACGCCCG
>Ga0068707_1001092_pt1 | contig 18653 bp, 17 predicted proteins | sample YNPNPMetaG_FD_66600 | JGI IMG/M metagenome (GOLD analysis project Ga0068707, IMG submission 66600) | Anoxygenic and chlorotrophic microbial mat microbial communities from Yellowstone National Park, USA - YNP NP MetaG | ecosystem: Environmental > Aquatic > Thermal springs > Hot (42-90C) >...
GGGGGAAGCCCTCTCGGCCGAAGCGAAGCCGAGGCCGACCGAGGGAGGGGGCAAGCATCCCCCGGAGGCCAAATCCTTCGGAAAATCGAGCGCTTGAGACCTGACGAACCTCTGTCTCGTCGATACAAAACAGACCGAATAGACGGAATAGACGAGATAGACCGAACAGACGGAATAGACGAGATAGACCGAACAGACGGAATAGACGGAACAGACGGAATAGACGAGATAGACGGAACAGACCAAAGCCCACCGTTACCAAATTGCTTCGGGTCAGGCGCCATAGGGAGAATCGGGATGGAACGCACCAGGGCCTTGCGTCATCTCTTCAGCCCCATCTCCATAGGGGGCATGGAGGTCAAGAACCGCATCGTCATGCCCCCCATGCGCACGGGGTTCGGCACCGGGGACGGAAGCGTCACCCCAAGGCACCTTCATTACTATGCGGCCCGGGCCAAGGGAGGGGCGGGCCTGATCATAGTGGAGGTGACCACCGTCCATCCCAAAAGGAAATACACCCCCAACTCCCTGGGCCTCTTCCAGGACAGCCTGATTCCAGGCTGGAGGGAGCTGGCGGAGGTGGTCCACGCCCACGGGGCCAGGATCGCAACGGAGTTGCTGGACCCCGGCCCCTTCGGTCCCTCCTCCCTGAGCGGGATGGAGCCGGTGGGCCCTTCGCCCCTCGCTGCGCGCAACATCGGGGAGGTCCCGAGGGAGCTGGATCCCGCGGAGATCCAGGCGATAATCCGGGATTTCGTCGCTGCAGCCGGCAGGGCCAGGGAGGCCGGCCTCGACGCGGTGGAGATCCACGCGTGCCACGCCTTCGCCCTGGTGGGGTCTTTCCTCTCGCCGCTCCTCAACAAGCGCTCGGACATCTACGGTGGGTCCCTGGAGGGGAGGGGCAGGCTCCTCCTGGAGATCGTCCAGGGGATAAAGGCGGAGGTTGGCAGGGACTTTCCGGTCATCGTACGCCTCTCCGGCGACGAGCGGGTCCCGGGGGGGCAGGGGATCCAGGAGACCCAGCTCCTCGCCTCCATGCTGGCAGAGGTCGGGGCGGACGCCCTGGAGATATCCGGGGGGACCATCCCGGGGGCCTTCTGGGCTGTGGTTGCCCCGAGCGGGACCCCGCTCGCTATCAATGCACGTCTCGCGGAGGCGGTGAAGGAGGCGGTGAGGGTCCCTGTCATATGCGTGGGGAGGATCAACGATCCGCTTTTGGCGGATTTTCTGATCAGGACCGGCAAGGCGGACATGGTCTCCATGGGGAGGGCCCTCATAGCGGACCCGGAGCTCCCCAACAAGGCGGCATCCGGGAGGTTGGATGACATCGCCCCCTGCGTGGCCGACAATTACGGGTGCCTGGGGACGCCCCTCGTGGCCAAGGACATGGGGTGCATCGTCAACCCTGCCGTGGGCAGGGAGGAGGAATTCCGCATCGTGCTTGCCGCCAGAGCGAAAAGGGTCCTGGTGGCCGGGGGGGGACCCGCTGGGCTGGAGGCGGCCACGGTGGCCGCCCTCAGGGGGCACAGGGTGACGTTGATCGAGAAAGGGCCGAGGCTGGGGGGGCAGCTGAACCTGGCATCTGTCCCGCCCTTCATGCAGGAGCTGAGCAGGCTCACCCGGTATCTCATCTTTCAGGCGACGAAGGCCGGGGTCGAGGTGGAGCTGGGGCGGACCGTGACCGTGGACACGGTCCGAGAGATGGGACCGGAGGTCGTGGTCGTGGCCACGGGTGCCACTCCCCTGATCCCCGAGATCCCCGGGATTGACCAAGGCCGGGTGGCCACGGCGTGGGATGTCCTGGCAGGGAGGGCAGGGCTGAGGGCCAGGAACGTGGTGGTCCTCGGGGGCGGCTCCGTGGGATGCGAGACGGCGGACTTTTTGGCAGAGACAGGCGACAACCCGTTCGTCGGGAGGACCTCTGTCACCGTCGTGGAGAAGACGGATGAGGTGGCCATGGACATGGCGGGACAGGCCAGGTCGTTGTTGATGGAGAGGCTGCGGGAAAAGGGGGTGAGGATCCTGGTTGGGACCAAGGTCGGGGAGATCCGCGGGGAGAGCGTGGTGGTGGAAAGAGACGGATGCCGGGAGTTCCTCGGGGGCTTGGACCTGATCGTCCTCGCCCTGGGCGCCGCGCCTGTGGACGAGTTGTCAGAAAGGATCAGGGGGCTGGTGCCCGAGGTCTACCTCATAGGGGATGCGAGGAGACCGCGAAGGATCCTGGATGCGATCTCCGAAGGGGCGGAGGCGGGCATGAGGATATGAGGAAGGAGGAATTGCCATGACCAAGGAGGAGCTCGAGGGCGCTGTCAGGGTGTTGCTGGACATAGAGGAGATAAAGAGGCTGCATGCCAGGTATACGTTCGCGGTGGACGAGATGGACTGGGACACGGTCATCGATCTCTTCACAGAGGATGCCGTGGGGGACTGGGCCTACGGGGAGATGGGCTCACGTGGGAAGTACAACGGGAAGAAGGAGATCGCCAGGTTCTTCAAGGAGCTGGTCCCCAAGGAGGCCAGGATGTTTCGCCACATGGTCATGCAGCCGGATATCGAGGTGGAAGGGGATGAGGCGCGGGCCCGGTGGTACATGTTCGGCTTCGGGACCTACGTACTGCCTCAGGGGGATGTCCCTGCCTGGACTCACGGGAGGTACGACAACGATCTGGCGAAGATTGACGGGGAGTGGAAGTTCAAACACCTGAGGTACAGGTTCACCTTCCAGACCCCGTATCACGAGGGATGGGTCGAGTCGCCGAGCATCATGCCGACGGTGTTCAGGGAGGAAAAAGGGTAGCGGGTGTTCTCGAGGGCGATGTGAGGCTTGCCGGGATGAAACGGGAGGAGAATGGCCCATGAAGATCGAGGAGTTGGAAAGGGCGGTAAGGGAGCTCCAGGATATAGAGGAGATCAAGAAGGTCCACGCCAGGTATGCCTATCATGTGGACTCGCAGGAATGGGACCGAGTGGTGGAGCTCTTCACGGAAGACGCAGTGGCCGACTGGGGGGGGTCCAGGGGGAGGTTCCAGGGGAAGGAGGAGATAGCCAGGTTCTTCAAGGAAAACGTCCCCAGATCCGCTACAATGCTTCGCCACATGATGATCCAGCCCCTCATAGAGGTCGAAGGCGACAGAGCCAAGGCTAGGCTCTACCTGTTCAGCATGGGCACCTACAGGCTCCCGCAGGGGGACACGGCCGTATGGACCCACGGGGAGTATCGAAACGAACTCGTCAGGCAAGGGGGGCAATGGAAGATCGCCCGGCTGAACTTCGAGGCGACCTTCCGTACCCCCTACCACGATGGGTGGGTCAAGACGCCCAAGGCCTTCTGAGGGTCCACTTGCCTCAACCGGCGTCGCGTTTTCCGGCGAGTTCTTCGGCGAGTTGTTCCCTCAGGCGGAACTTCTGTATCTTGGTCGCGGACATGGGCCAATCGGTGACGAAGCGGACGTATCTGGGGACCTTGAAGCTTGCGATCTTCCCTTTGCAGTAGTCGATGATCTCCTCCGCGGTGACGGTGGCCCCGTCGTGCAGCTCTACGAATGCGGCAGGGACCTCCACCAGACGGTCGTCCGGCACCCCGACGACCTGGACGATCTTCACCGCGGGGTGGGTCCCCAGATAGGACTCGATCTCCGCCGCTGCCACGTTCTCCCCCCCGACCTTGAGCATGTCCTTGATGCGCCCGAGGTAGATGATCCTGCCGTCCTCGTCCAGGGCGCCTAGGTCGCCCGTGTGGAACCACCCCTCCTCATCGAGGGAGGCAGCGGTCTTGTCCGGGTCCTTGTAATACCCCTCGAAGACCGAGTAACCGCGAACCAGGATTTCCCCCTTTTCTCCAGGCCCCAGGGCCTTGCCAGTTACGAGATCCGATATCCTGACCTCTATGCCGGCAAACGGGCGGCCGCAGCTGTGGCACCTCTTGTCTTCATCGTCGGTGAGTTCGTTGAAGGAGATGACCCCACCCACCTCCGTGCAGCCATAGGCGCTCACCTGAATGGCGTGGGGGATGGCCTGCTGCATGGAGCGAAGCGTCTCGGGCGGGGCCACGTTGTTCATCATTCGAACGCGGCCCAACTCCATGGTCCTGAACCTGGGGTGATGGATCAGGGCCTGGGTGATGGTGGGGAACGAAGGGTAGAGCACGGTGGCCCCTTCCCTCTCTATCATATCCAGGGCCTGGTCAGGGTCGAAGTGCCCCATGGTGAGAAAGGCGGCACCCGCATCGAAGGTGGCCACCATAGGGAGGATAGAGGCCATGTGAAACATGGGCAGCGGGTCCCAGAAGCGGTCCTCGGGGGTCAGGAGATAACGTTCGCGGCCCATGGCCATGCCCGTGCGCACCAGGGCCTCGTGGGTCAGGGGACAGCCCTTGGGATTGGCGGTGGTCCCGGAGGTGTACATCATGATGGCCACATCCCTCAAGCGGACGCGCCGACGAGAGGCGTCCACCTCCTTCGCTTCCACAGTCCCTGCGAGGGACTCGAAAACCCCCCGGCCGAGGAACCCAGCGGCGGGCCGTCTCCCCATGAGGACCGCACAGCGGAGCCTGGGGGCCGCGGCCAGGTGGAGATCCATGGGATCTTCGGAGTCGGCCAGTCCGGGCAGACCTTCGTGCAAGAGCTCCACGAAGTTGGCGTACTCCTGTATGATATCCGTGGTGAACAGGACGGCGATGTCCGAGTTCGCTATGACGTAGGCGAGTTCCCTGGCCTTGAAGCGGGCGTTGACGGGGACCAGCACGGCCCCGAGCATGGCACAGCCGAAGAGGAGTTCCACGAAATCCATGCAGTTGGGCATGAGGATCCCCACATGGTCCCCTTTTTGTACGCCCATGGCCTTGATGGCACGTGCCGCCTGGGTGGCCCGCTCCAGGAGCCCTGCGTAGGTGAGCCGTGTCTCAGGGAAGACCACGGCATCCGCATCGGGCCAGCGACTGGCGGCGCGCACCAGGAGGTCACCCAGTGTGGTCACCTCGATCCAGGAAGGTTTCACTGGTGTTTCCTCGAGGCGCCCCATTTTGGTCATCCACCCTTCCACACTGCGTGGTCTACGGCAGACTCTTCCGCCCACAGCTCAATCGATGGTCTTTGCCTGGAGCTCCTCCAGGGGGCTCCTGTAGACCTGCTTCATCTCCGGCTCGTACTTCCTGACCAGTTCCTCATACCTCTTGTAGAACTCCCTGGCCTGGGGGCTCCTCGCCTCGCGGTCCTTGATGAGCTTTTCCACGAGTTCATCCGGTCTGGCCGCCTCCCGCCAGGCGGCTCGAGCCTTTTCCGAGAACCGGAGGTACTTGAGGTGCGGGGCGTCCTTCTTGAGCCTTCCCGCCGTCTCCTCCTCCAGGGCCATGAGGGCCTTCACCTCGGGCAGCACCTGCTCCCGCCTCAGCTCCTCGATGACCTTCTTGACGTCGTCGGGGAGGCTGTCGTACTTGGTCTTGGACATGGCCAGGATCGGCGAGGCGTAGGTCCCGAGGCCCGGATCTACGATGGTCCCTGTCACCTCGTAGAACTTCCCCGAGACCATGTACCAGAGGGGGGCCGAACACCCGTCGATGACCCCCCTGGAAAGGGACTCGTAGACGTCCCCGATGGGAATGGCCACGGGCGTCATCCCCACGCGTGTCATCACATCGGCGATGATCCCGTAGGCATGGGACTTGATCCCCTTCAGGTCGGAGGAAGTATTGACGGGTCTTCTCTTGCTGACCCCCAACATGAACACCGCAGTGGGATGAAATGTCAGGACCTCGAGACCGGCGGCCCGGAATTCCTCCCTGAGGGCGGGGAAGGAGTCGTAGAGCTCCACCCTGGCCTTGATGTCCGCGCCCGGGACATCGCTCAGGTAGACCATCTCGGTGAGGGTCGCGAGTCTCAGCTCCGCCGGCGCATAGGACGGGGCGGCGTATCCGATATCGGCGAGGCCCCTCGCGATGCAACCGATCTGTTCTGCCCCGCCGCAGATGGCGCCCCCGAAGGCCCACTTTGTCACCTTCACCCTGCCATTGGTGCGCTTCTCCACCTCTTTGGCCCAGAGCCTCGCCTGCTCGGAATGCAAGGCGGTCTCGCCGATGTACGAGGCGTAGCTGAGCTCGATGGGCTTGACCTGCGCCTGTACTGCCGGGCCTCCCGCCATCCCGACCAATAGTCCCACGAGGGAAAATCCGCCCAAAACCCTGCACAAGCCATTCACGAACTTGTCGCCCATAGCGCCCTCCTTCCTCAAGATTTCTTCCATACACCGATGCGTCCTGGCAGCAGCGTCTGCATATTCCTCAGAAAGCCGCCGTCCACCTGGATATCGCAACCGGTCACGTAACTGGCCTCGTCCGAGGCCAGCATGAGTGCCACCGAGGCGATGTCCTCGGGATGACCGAGGCGGCCCAGGGGGATCATCTCTTCCCGGGCCTTTCGGACCTCGGGGTCCTGATAAGCCGGGTTGATGGAGGTCCATATGAGGCCAGGGCTGATGGAGTTGACCCTGATGTTGTGGCGGCCCCACTCGATGGCGCACTGCTTGGTCAAAGCGATCACGCCCGCCTTGGCGGCGTTGTAGGCCCCTATGCCGGGGCCGGGTTCGTGGGCCGCCACGGAGGAGATGTTGATGATACACCCCTTCCTTTTCGGGATCATGATCCGGGCAGCGTATTTGGAACAGAGGAACACCCCTTTCAGGTCTACATCGATCACCGCGTCCCAATCCTCCTCCAGATGCTCCTCTATGGGCCCGGCCCTGACGATGCCGGCGTTGTTGACCAGGATGTCCAAGGTTCCGTAGTGGGACACGGTCCGGTCCATCATGGCCTCGACCTCCCTTGCCTTGGAGACGTCGGCCCTGACTCCGAGACACTCCCCTCCCAGGGACCTGATTTTTCCCTCTGTCTCAGCGATCCCGCTTTCGTTGGCGTCGTTGACCACGACCTTCGTCCCTTCCTTGGCAAAGGCCAGGGCGATGGCCTGCCCGATTCCCTGCCCGGCACCTGTGACCATGGCCACTCTCCCCTCGAGATCCATTTCGCCCCCTTTCTTGTATCCTCTGTCCTTTCTTGGCTGTGGTGAGGATCCTCGGTTTCCTGAGTTCCACGCTGCTGTCCCGTCCTGGCCTTCAGAACATGCTCCTGGGCAACCAGAGGGCGATTTCCGGGAAGGCCACGAGGAGCCCCAGCGAGACCAGCTCGAGAAGCACGAAGGTCCCGGCCCCCCTGAATATGGTCTCCAGCGGGACCTCCGGGGCCACACCTTTTATGATGTAGCAGTTGAACCCCACCGGTGGAGTCAGGGCTCCTATCTCGATCATCTTGGTCATGACGACCCCCAGCCAGATGGGGTCGTAGCCCAGTGCGAGGACGGCAGGAAAGACCACGGGCAGAGTGATGAGCATCATGGAGATCCCGTCCAGGAACATCCCCAGGGGGACATAGAACAGGAGGATCAGGATCAGGGTCACGATCTTGGGCAGAGGGACGGTTGCAAGGAACCTGGCGATCTCCGATGCGGTGCCCGATATGGCCATGAACTTGGCGAATACCAATGCCCCGACGAGCAACAGGAAGATCATGGCGGCGGTCTTGGCGCTCTCGCTGAAGGAGTGCAATATGAGGCGCGTCTTGGCCCTCCTGAGGAGGGCCAAGACCACGGCCACCGCCCCTCCCACTGCCGCTGCCTCCGAGGGGGTGAAGAGGCCGCTGTAGATCCCACCCATGATCGCTCCGAACAGGACCAGTATACCGGAGGCCCTGGTCAGATAGCGCAGACGCTCGGACCAGGGGAAGGCCTCACCAACCGGGGCGATCTCTGGCCTGAATCTGGTGATGAGGGATATGCCGAGAATGAAGACGGTGGCGGTCATGAGTCCCGGAATTATCCCGGCCAAGAGGAGCTTCCCGATGGATGTCTCGGTGACGATCCCGTAGATGACGAAGGTGACGCTGGGGGGAATCATGATCCCGAGCACCCCGCCCGCGGCCACGGCCCCGGTGGCCAAGGCATCTGCGTACCCGAAACGTTTCATCTCCGGGATGGCGATCCTGCCCACTGTGGCCGCTGTGGCCACGCTCGATCCTGAGGTGGCGGCAAAGGCGGCACAGGCAGCGATGCTGGCCATGGCAAGCCCGCCCCTGAACCTGCCCAGCCAACGATAGGCCATGTCGTAAGCGTCCCTGCTTATGCCAGCGGCAAAGGCGATCTGCCCGGTGAGCACGAAGAGGGGGACGACTATCAGGGTCCCGCTCGCCACGGCCGAGTACGGGACCAAGGCCAGGGAGCCGAAGGCCTGACCAAGGTTGCCGACGGTTACGAGCCCCGCGAACCCTGTGGCCAGAAGGGCGATAGCTATGGGGACACCAAACATGAGCAGTACCAGAAATCCCATCATGATCAAGGTCACTTCAATGGCCATACACGCCTACCTTCCTCCTCGAAGATCGGGGGCAAAGGCGCCCGGGAGTTCATGAGCGCTGCTTCCCGTGGCCTGACTGTGCCACCGACCTGAAGAAATCCACCAGAAACTGCAGGCCCAGGAACAGGAGCCCGAGGGTCACCAGGACCCTCGACGGCCACATGGGGAAGCGCGTGGATCCGTACATGTACTCTCCGACCTTTACCGAGTAGACGGCTTGGGCTGCTGTGGCGTAAGAGACCAAACCCGTTACGGCAACGGAGAAGAGCCAAACCAGGGCCTCCACCGAACGCTGTGCCCCAGGCGGCATCCTCTCCACCAGGAAACTGACCCTGACGTGGGTGCGTTCGGTCTGGGCAAAAGGGATCCCCATGTAGATGACAAGCGCCATGACCAAACCCGTGAACTCGAACGAGCCTCGCAAAGGGGCATCGAACAGGAGGCGACCACAGACATCGGCAACCGTTGGCAGGATCATCAAGAACATGCCCGCTGCGGAAAGATAGGACAGGTAGCGATGAAAGCGTTCCAGGCTGTGGGCCAAGCTATCGAAAATCCGGCCTTGCTGGCCAGGAGGTTTCATCAGGGGCGAGGATCTCTCTGTCTCCGACATGTCGCCTCCTCCCCTCGCTTGGGAAACCGGAGAGCGGCTGCGGCGGACCTCATTGGTCTTCCTGCCACCGGATCAGGAAAGACCTTGAGCGGCCTCCTCATTCCATAAGGATGCAAGAGATTGCCCCCGAGAATACTTGGGAGCCCTCTTCGTCAAGACCTATCACCTCTATGCGCGCTACGTCAAATGCCCTCTTGCCTTGCTTCCGTGAAACATCGACGACCCGGCCTTGGACCGTGATGGACTGGCCGATGTAAATAGGGCGCTTGAGTTCCAGCTCCTGTTCTCCGCTCAGCACGGTCCCTTTGTGGATGTCCAATAGGAAATCTCGCTCCCAGTCTATGACCTTGAGGATGCTCAGGGCCACAAAAGGCGCGAAGGAAGGGGGGGCCACGCAGCGCGCATACCCTTCACCCATTGCGGCCCGCTGGTCGTGGTAAACGGGATTGCCCTCTGCTGTGATACCCAGGTACTGTCGGATCTCCTCCTCTTCTACGACACGCCTGACAGGACCGAAGGTCTTGCCCACCAATCGGCTGGGTTCGACGGACATTGCCTCTCCCGAAATCACGTCTTTTTTCCTAGATAGGCCTCTATTACAGCGGGATTCATCTGGACTTCCTCGGGCCGGCCCTCGGCGATCTTGGCCCCGAAGTCCAAGACCGCTATCCAATCCGAGATGTCCATGACCACCTTCATGTCGTGCTCGATGAGGATGATGGTGACTCCCCATCGCTCCTTCACTTCCATGATGTATCGGACGATGTCGACCTTCTCCTCGAGGCTCATCCCAGAGGTGGGCTCGTCAAGGATCAGGACCGATGGGTTCATGGCCAGGGCCCTTCCCAGCTCCACCAGCTTCTGGATTCCGAAAGGCAGGGAGCTAACGAGACTCTTGCGGTAGGCCTCGATCTCCAAGAGTTCTATGATGCGCTCCACCTCCTCCCGGTCCTTCACCTCATCGTGGGAGGCCAATCCCCAGAAGACGCCGCTCCTCAGGATACCTGTAACGGGAAGCCTCCTGGTGGCGATCCGGCCCAGCATGAGGTTGTCCAGGACGGTCATGCCACCGAAGAGGGCCACGTTCTGGAAGGTCCTGGCTATGCCCAGGCGAGCGATCTCGTGGGGAGAGGTCCTGGTTATGTCCCTTTCCTTGAAGTGTATCCTCCCTTTTTGAGGCCTGTAGAATCCATTGATGCAGTTGAGGAGACTGGTCTTGCCGGCCCCGTTGGGGCCGATGATCGCCTGAAGCTTGTTGGGCAGGATGTCCAGGCTCACGTCACGCAGGGCCATGATCCCTCCGAAGCTGAGGGAGACATCCTCGATCCTCAACAAGGGTCGAACCGTGTCCACCTTGCATCCCCTCGGGAGGCCTTGGACCATAAAATCCCGGTCAGTCGGTTAACCATATAGACAAAATCTTACGCCATGTCAACAAAAAAATCACAAGAAATCACGGGGCGAACGGCCCCTGATGGTCTCAAGGCGGGACCCTCAGGGATCCCCGCCCCGGTAGCTTCCGGATCGGCTTCGATGGGGTTCACCTATTCTTGTAAAGTAGCGAGGACGGCGGATCCCAAGTGGTGACGGGAAGTCAAGGCCAAGGGGATCCGGGACCAGGCGAAGGCACGATTTCCTGAGCCACCCCAGCGGTCGGGGTTCTGAGGCCCGCCGCAAGCGAAGGATCCATGGTGATGCCGGCTCGAGGCAGGGGGTCAAAGGACGTTCGGAAGGCTCCCGTATCGCCGGCACCTGGCTTTACATATCGTCAAAAAAAGGATGTGATTTTTTTATTGACAGGCAGTAAGAGATGATATAAAAGACAAGAACCCGAGATGGAGAGTGAAAGGGACGCGGGGCTGCGCCGCTCGCCCCCCCCCGGTGGGAAACCAGCCATGATGACCTGGATCGCTGTGGGGATCACACTGGGTTGCATCTACGCCCTCATAGCCATAGGGTTCGTGCTCCTGTACAAGGCCATGGGCCTGTTGAATTTCGCCCACCTCTCCTTCCTCCTCTTCGGCGGGTACCTCACTTACAGCTTCATCACATACCTGAAGGTCCCTTTCCTCTTTGCCTGCGTCATTGCACTGGTCATCGTCGTAGGGATAGGCATATCCATCCAGATGACCATGTTGAGGCACCTGATAGGCAAGTCCATCCATGCGGGGGTGATGATCTGTCTGGCCCTAGGCATGATCCTCAACAGCATAAGCGGGGCCATCTGGGGCTACTCGGAGCGGGCCTTTCCTCACCCCATCAAGGAGGAACTGGTGACCGTGCTGGGGGCCAGGATCCCGTCCATCCACCTATTGATGATCCTCTTCACGGCGGTCCTCTTCGTGCTCCTGATCCTTTTCTTCAGGTACACGGCGGTCGGCATCCAGTTCAGGGCTGCGGCGGACTCCCAAGAGGGCGCGATGCTCTCGGGGATAGACGTCAACCGGGTCTACGTCGTAGCCTGGACCCTCTCGGCCGCGGTGGGGTGTCTGGCGGGGATCACGGCCGCCAACATCCAGGTCATGGACCAGAACCTGGGATTCATCGCCATAAAGGCCTTTCCGGTGATGGTGCTGGGTGGCATGACCAGTGTAATGGGGCCCATAGTGGCTGGCCCCATCGTCGGGCTCGTGGAGATGGCTGTGGGTTGGTACCTGGGGCAAGGTGCGCGGGACGTCATCCCCTACCTGTTATTGTTGGTCATCCTCCTGGTGAAACCATATGGGTTCTTCGGGGAGAGAACCATAGAAAGGCTTTGAGCTGCCACAGGGGCGATCCGGATGCCTGCTGGGTGTTTCAAGACCCGTTACATAGATGACATGGCCTTGCTCGGGACCGCGTGGAAGAGGTTCTGGCTCGTGGTGTTCGCGTTGCTCGTGCTGACAGTGCCGCTCGTCGCGAGCAACTACTTGTTGTCCCTCCTCAATCTATCCCTCATCTACATCATAGCGGTCCTCGGTTTGAACCTCCTCACGGGCAACGCAGGGCAGATCTCCCTGGGCAACGCCGCATTCCTGGCCATCGGGGCCTTCACTGCCGGGAGCCTCGCATCCATGCTCAAGTTTCCCTTCTGGCTGACCGTCCCGCTGGGCGGGATAGCGGCCATGCTGGTGGGCATCATGGTGGGGATCCCGGCCCTCAGGATCAAGGGGTTCTACCTGCTGCTGGCGACCCTGGCCTTGCACTTCATCACGGAGAGCCTCTCGCTTTCCTATCAGATCAGGTACTTCGGGCCGGTGGGTATCAGGTTCCCGGTCCCGGCGCTGGGGCCGCTTGTCTTCGATTCGCCCCAGAAGTATTACTACTTGCTCCTGGTGATCTGTGCCGGGGCGGTCCTTTTCACGGCCAACGTCATGCGGACACAGGAGGGGAGGGCCTTCATGGCGGTGCGCGATCGCGATATCGCCGCCATGCTCATCGGGGTGGACGTGGCCCGCACCAAGATCGTCGCATTCGCCCTGAGTTCCCTTTACGTAGGGGTGGCGGGGGCGTTGCTGGGTTATTACTTCGGCAATGTCAGCGCGGAGAACTTCCCATTGATGTTGGCGGTCGACCACCTGGCCATGATCATCATAGGAGGTATGGGGAGCATCTTCGGCTCCATCTCCGGCACCATATTCGTGGTCCTCTTTCCCCACATAATTCCGGAGTTCATCGCGCTGGTGATGTCTTTCTCCTCGGCGCTGGGCGCCTTGATGAAACCTCACGAGTTCGAGATACGCACGATCCTCATGGGGCTTCTCATCCTCTTCGTCCTCATATACAAGCCCGAGGGGCTCCATGGGGCGTACGAGGACTTGAAGCACTACTTCAGCAAATGGCCTTTCAGGTACTGAAGGCCAGGGATGCGACATGCTGATGCAGATCAAGAATCTGGAGGTGGTGTATCAGGAGAGCATCCTGGCGGTGCGCGGGGTATCCATGGAGGTGCCCCCCAAGGAGAGGATCGCGCTCCTGGGGGCCAACGGGGCCGGAAAGACCACCATCCTCAGGGCCATCTCGGGGCTGCTCCCCTTCTACAACGGGAAGGTCACCGAGGGGAGCGTGTCCTTCGAAGGGGAGGAGATCACAGGCTTGGATACCCGCTCCATCGTGAGAAGAGGGCTCTCCCTGGCCCCTGAAGGCAGAAAGCTCTTCGAGCATCTCTCGGTGGAGGAGAACCTGCTGGTGGGGGGGAGTCTCAACCCGTCGCAGAAGGTGAGCCGGGAGAAGATGGAGCGCGTCTTCGCCTACTTTCCGAGGCTGGCCGAGAGGCGAGGGCAGATCTCCGGGTACTTGAGCGGGGGGGAGCAACAGATGCTCGTCATAGGGAGGGCGTTGATGTCGACGCCCAAACTGCTTGCCGTGGACGAGCTCTCTTTGGGCCTCGCCCCCCTGGTGGTGCAGGACCTCGTGGAACGGTTGTCGGACATCAACAGGGAGGACGGGGTCTCCATCTTGCTTGTGGAACAGAACGCGGAGATGGCCCTCTCCTTCGTGTCTCATGGATATGTGCTCGAGAACGGGCGAATAGTGCTCAGCGATGCCTCGGAGAAGCTGAGGGACAACCCGGAGGTGAAGGAATTCTATCTGGGTATGTCGGTGAGCGGTCAGAAGAGGAGCTTCGCCGAAGCGAGATATCGGAAGAAGGAAAAGGGGTGGCTCGTTTGAGCCGGACCTTCGGGGGGAGAGTGGCGGAGATAAACCAGAGGGCCGCAAGGGATGCGACCTTTCCTCGGCTCCTGGCCGAGAGGGCGGGGCGCACCCCGGAGAGGGTCGCCATGAGGAGGAAGAGGCTCGGCCTGTGGCGTGAGTACACGTGGGCCGAGTATTGGGAGCACGTCAAGCTGCTAGCGGCCGGCCTCGTGGAATTGGGAATGGAGCCTGGAGACCGGGTGGCGATCCAGGCGGGAAACTGCCCGGAGTGGCTCTTCGCCGATCTCGCAATACAGTTGGCGGGAGGGATCACGGTGGGGATCCATCCCAGCAGCTACGCGGCGGAGACGGGTTTCATTATGCAGGACAGCCAGTCCAGGTTCTTCATCGGAGGACATCAGGGGCATCTGGACGAGCTCATGGCGGTCAGAGAAGGGCTCCCTTTCTTGAGGAAGGCCTTGCTCATCGACACCAGGGGGAGGCACGGGTACGTGGATTCATGGGTCACCCCTCTCGAGGAGGTCGAGCGGTTGGGGGCAAGGAGGATGGCGGAGGACCCGCAGTGGGCCGAGCGGCTACTGGAGCGGCAAGATCCGGGCCAGGTGTGCGCCTTCCTCTACACATCCGGAACTACGGGGAGGCCCAAGGCCGTGATGGTGGCTGCATGCAGCGCTGTTTCGACCGTCGATGACCTCCTCGCCGCCAATCCCATAGGCGAGAGCGACACCATCCTGTCCTATCTCCCCCTCTGCGAGGGAATGGAGAGGTTGTTGTCGGTCTTCGTGCCACTTCGCGTGGGGTGCGTTGTGAACTTTCCCGAGAGCATGGCCACAGTGGGGGAGGCCTTGTACGAGATCGCCCCGAGCGTGATCCAGTTCCTTCCGAGAACGCTCGAGTCCATAGTCGGTTCCATCCTGATCGGTGCGCGAAAGGCGGACCGGGTGAAACAGTTCTTTTTCGATCTTTCCTTCGATATGGCCCAAAGGAGGACCTCTCTGGAGTCCGAAGGGAAGGGAGTCCCATGGTGGCTCAGGGCGAGCCACGCCCTCGGTGATCTCTTGGTCTTCAGGAAGATCAGGGACAGGTGGGGCCTGACGAGGGCGCGGATCGCTTACTGCGGGGGGAGTGGGATCTCCCCTGAGGTCATGAGGTTCCTACTCACCCTCGGGATCCCGGTCACGGCCTTTTACGGGGCCGCTGAGTTCCTGGGGATCACGTTTTGCCACCAGCCCGGCAGCGTGAAGATAGGCACGGTGGGAAAGGCGTTGAGGGGGATAGAATACGATTTCAACGATCAGGGCGAGCTCCTCCAGAGGCGGAAGACCGACCCCTTCCTGGGCTATCACGATCGTGAGGAAGAAAAGGGCAAGACGATCTTGGGAGATGGCTGGATCAATCTCGGGGACAAGGCGTATCTCGACGGCGACGGCCACCTGGTCGTCGTCGGGAGGTCCGGGGAGATCTTCGCTACTTCAGGCGGGGAACTCGTGAGCCCGGCCGAGATAGAAAACAAGCTCAAGTTCAGCTCCTACGTCAAAGAGGCCATCGTCTTCGGAGAAGGCAGGGGATACCTCACCGCCCTGATCCAGGTGGATCACGACATGGTGGCGGACTGGGCCCGGACGAGGGGGATCCCGTACACCACCTTCAGGAGCCTGGTGGAAAACCCCGAGGTGGTCGCCCTGATCGAGGCGGAGATCCGAAGGGCCAATCAGGGGTTGCCGCCAGAGAAGCAGGTGGCGAGGTTCCGCCTCCTCCCCAAGGAGTTGGACCATGCGGATGGCGAGCTCACGCCCAACTACAAGGTGAAGAGAAAGGTCATTGAGGAGCGATTCAGGGGACTGATTCAAGAGATGTACGGATGACCCCTCGACTTCGGAGCCTCCTTTTTCAGGGATGGGGGGGACCGTTGTCGAGGGCCTGCCGTGGAATAGTTCCACTAGAAAAGGAGGTCTGAGATGGAAAGGATGAACGGTTGGATGAGAACGGCCCTCCGCATCTCCTGGGCAGCGCCGCTCCTTGGGTTTCTGGCCCTGTCCAGCGCCATGGCGGTAGGGGAGGATGTGGCCCCAGGGGTCACCGATACCACGATCAAGGTGGGATACATCGGGGACATGACCGGTCCCATCGTCTCCACCTCGGGCCCCTTCCGCAGGGGGATTTCCACCTACCTGGAATACGTCAACAAGGAGAAGGGGGGGGTGGCGGGAAGGAGCATCCAGTTCATCCCGGAGGATGACAAGTACCAGGTCCCCCTGGCCATCGCCGCATTCCGAAAGCTCATGGATCGCGACAACGTGTTCGCGATATTGGGTCTGTCGGGGAGCAGCCAGAGCACGGCCCTGGATCCGGAGATCAGGAAGCTGGGCGTCCCGGTATTCGGCCCGCAGCAGGCGATCCCCTCCGAGATCGAAAACCCCTTCATCTTCGTCACCATCGCCTCTTACAGGGATATCGCCTTCCTTGCCGTGGAATATGCCCTGAAACAACTCGCCAAGAAAAACCAGGAGCCTCGCATAGCGGCCTTCACCCTGCGGGTTCAGTCCGGCTATGAGTGGGCCCAGGACGCAGAGGCAGCCCTGACCAAACACGGCCTCAAACTCGCCGGTCACATATCCATTCCCCCCACGGCGGTGGAGGCGGCGGCCCAGATCAAAGAGCTCCAAGACCTCAAGGCGAACTACGTCCTCCTCCACGGGAGCCCGGCCACCTCCATCCTCTTTCTCAAGGAGGCCCACCGCTACGGCCTGAAGATCCCCGTCGTGTCGATGTGGGGTGCCTTCGGTGTCCCGGTATTCAAGACCGTCGGGGAGGAGGCTGCCGGGGACTTCGTCGGCTTCTGGAGCTTCAGCCATCCCTCCATGGCGGGGAAGGGCCTGGAGGAACTCAGACCGGCTGTCCAGAAATACGGAGAGGCGGCTGACCTGGAGACCTTCCAAGTGGTGCACGGCTGGACCACGGCCAAGCTCTTCGTGGAGGCCTTGAAACGGGCCGGCAAGAACCTGACGCGCAAGTCCTTCATATCGGCGGTGGAGACGATCCAGAACTTCGACACCGAGGGATTGTCCGCTCCGGTCAACTTCGGGCCGGGGAACTCCTATGGGATAAGGGCCTGCAGGCTCTACGGATACGACTTCAAGGGGCAGAAGGTTGTCGCCCTCACCGATTGGATGACGCCTTGAGGCTTCGGTCGCTCCGGGGGGAGAGCCTCCGTGTCCTCCCGGAGCGAGGATGGAATGAATGAAGACCGCCATCGTGGGCGCAGGTGCCATGGGGTGCCTCTACGGGGCTCTCCTGGCCAAGGCCGGGGAGGAGGTGTGGCTGATCGGGAGACGGCGGGAGATCGTCCGGGTCATCGAGCAGAGGGGTGTCTCCCTGTCCCATCCCGACGGGTCGGAGGAGCGAGTGCGCGTGAGGGCCACCACGGAGGTGGGCCAGGTCGGTCCTGCTGATCTAGTGCTCTTCCTGGTCAAGTCGGGCGATACGGCCGAGGCGGCCCGTGAGGCCCTGCCCATGGTGGGAGCTGGCACCTACGCCATGACCCTGCAAAACGGGATCGGAAACGGCGAGGCCATCGAGAGGGAACTCGGGATCGACCGGGTGATCTACGGCATGAGCCTCCTGGGCGCCTCCTTCAAGGGGCCGGGCCGAGTGGAGGTCGCGGTCCCGAAGGGCACGGGGGTCATGGTCTGGATCGGGGCAAAGAAAGAGACGGAAATGCTCCTGGGGGTGGCGGAGGTCTTCAACCGGGCGGGGATCCCCACAGAGGTCTCGCACGATATCCAAAGGGTGATATGGACAAAGCTTCCCTTGGCCTGTGCCATGGGCACGGTCAGCGCCCTGACCAGGACCCGCATAGGGGATCTCTTGGCAGTGGAGGAGGGCCGCGAGCTGCTCCGTTTGGTGGCCGTGGAGTGTGTCGAAGTAGCCAGACGCAAAGGGGTCGATCTGAAGCTGGATGAGGTGGTGGATCTGCTCTTCGCCACCGGAAGATCCATATCGGGTCATACCAGCTCCATGCTCCAAAGCTTCCTGGACAGGAAAAAGACGGAGATAGAGGCACTCAATCAGGCCGTGGCCCTGGAGGCCGAGCATCTGGGGATCTTCGCCCCGGTCAACAGAACCCTGGCCCTCCTGGTCAGGGTCATAGAGAAGACCTACGACCGCCAACTCGGGCCAGTCTGAGATCCAAAGGGCGATGGGCTCGGTCCACGGGGAGGTATGCCCTAGAGGCCTCGCCCCGGACTAATCATTGATGGCTCAAGAGGCAGGAGGCTTCGACCATGCTTTCCAAGGAGCGCGTGTGGGAGATGTTCCAGAAGACCTATTTCGACTCCATCGACAGCGGCAGGATGGAGGAGGCCGCCTCCATATTCCATGAGGAGGTGGAATGGATACACACGCAGGTGTGGGAGCACGACGATTATCGGAGGTCGAAGGGGAGTGACAGGTTGCAAGGGAGGAAGCAGGTGGAGGCGCTCTTGAGCGAACGAAGGGAGTCCATGGCCAGGGCGGGGATCCGCCATTTGGTGAAAGATGTGGTCTTCGATGGTGAAAAGGGGGCACTCATCGGGACGGTGCGAGGCCCGGGCAAGGACATGCCCTTCATCGCGTGGTTCGAGATCAGGGAAGGGAAGGTCTCTCGGTACATCGTCGCCCCCCTCTACATCCCTTGAGGGTTTTGCAGGAAGTCTTCACCCCGATGGATCCGGGATCAGAGCGGCTCCCGTGCTTCGATACTGGGTCCTGGAAGGCCCCGGCATGAGGTCAGTCCAGGGGGACCAATATGGCCTTTCCCTTGAAGATCTTGGGCAGGAGCGCCTTCATCTCGTCGAGGCCGAAGTCGCTCGCCTCGATATACTCCTTGGCATCCTCGAATATCTTGTCCACGTCGTCGTGCATGAAGTACTTCTTCAGTTTCTCCTCGTGTCTTATCCCCATGGCCTCGCCCAGGACCATGATGCTGTGGAGGATCTCGAAGGGGTATTCGCCCTGCCTTCCGATGAAG
>Ga0068707_1001093_pt1 | contig 18647 bp, 15 predicted proteins | sample YNPNPMetaG_FD_66600 | JGI IMG/M metagenome (GOLD analysis project Ga0068707, IMG submission 66600) | Anoxygenic and chlorotrophic microbial mat microbial communities from Yellowstone National Park, USA - YNP NP MetaG | ecosystem: Environmental > Aquatic > Thermal springs > Hot (42-90C) >...
ACTTCGTGCCAGGCCTCGCCCCGAAGGGCTCGGCCCGAGGGGTGTCGGCCTCCGCCGACACCCTTCATGTGTGCATCACCAGAGAGGTCTGCGAAGGCCGACCTCTGGCCGCAGGCCCCAAAAGGGTGACTTCCAGTCACCGCCTGAATAGTTACAAATATAGCCAGCATTATGAGCGCTATCGCCAACCCATAATGGAGCAGGTGCGTGCCGCGTACTTTTGTTGCCCTGGACCTGGAGACCACCGGGCTGGAGGCCCGCCGGGATGCCATCATCGAGGTGGCTGCGGTCAAGTTCCGCGACGGCGAGCCGATTGACCACTTCGCCACCCTGGTAGACCCCGGCCGGCCGATCCCTTACGAGATCACCGTGCTGACCGGCATTACCGATCGCGATGTGATCGGCAAGCCGCGCTTTGCCCAGGTGGCGGACCACCTGACGCGTTTCGTCGGCGAGCTGCCCGTGGTGGGCCACAACATCGGCTTCGACCTGGGCTTCCTGGACATCCAGGGGGTGCTGGCCGGCAATAAGGCCTTCGACACCTGGGAGCTGGCGACCATCTTGCTGCCTTCCCTGCCCAGCTATGGGTTGGCTGCCCTGGCCACGCAGTTCGGGCTCGAGACGGCCAACGCGCACCGCGCCCTGGCTGATGCTCACATGACCGGCCAGCTATTCCTCCGCCTTTGCGCCGAGGTTGCGCGCCTGCCCCTCCCCCTGCTGCTGGAGATCAACCGCCTGGCGCAGGGCAGCGACTGGCCCCTGGCCCAGGTCTTCGCTGAGGCCCTCATGAGCGCTGGAGTGCCGCGCGTACCCCGCCAGGAGATCCCTCTGGAACAACTTGCTCCCGGGTGCCCTCTCTTCCAGCCCTGGCGGGCTCCTGACCCTTTGAACCCGCGCGAGTCCCCACAGCCGATCGAGGTTGAAGAGCTGGCTGCCATGCTCAAGCCGGGCGGAGCACTCAGCCGGGCCTTCCCGGGGTACGAATACCGCCCACCCCAGGTGGCGATGCTGCGGGCAGTGGCCGAGGCCTTCAACCAGAGCCACCACCTGATGGTCGAGGCCGGCACCGGCACAGGCAAATCGCTGGCCTACCTCTTGCCGGCCATCGCCTTTGCCGTCAAGAACAACACCCGCGTGGTGGTGAGCACCAACACCATCAACCTGCAAGACCAGCTCTTCAAGAAGGACCTGCCCGACCTGCAACGGGTGCTGGCGGAGGCCTGGGGCCGAGAGGTGCCCTTCCGCGCCGCGCTCCTCAAGGGGCGGGGCAATTACCTCTGCCCTCGCCGCTTTATGGCGCTCAAAAGCCGGGCCAGCCTGAGCGCCGACGAACTGCGAGGCATCGCGCGCATCCTGGTCTGGCTGCCGCGCACACAGACCGGCGACCAGAGCGAACTCTCCCTGCCCAGGCCCTCCGACCGCGCCTTTTGGGGGCAGGTGTCGGCCGACAACGAGGGGTGCACCCTCGACCGCTGCCAGCGGGAGATGAAAGGGCGCTGCTTCTTCTACCGGGCGCGCAAACAGGCCGAAGCCGCTCACATCGTGGTGGTGAACCACGCCCTGCTCATGGCCGACGCGGCGACCGACAACCGCGTGCTGCCGGAATACCACCACCTGATCATTGACGAAGCCCACCACCTGGAAGACGCGGTGACGGACCAGCTCAGCTTCAAAGCCGACGCCTACACCCTGAGCCAGCTATTCGCGGCCCTCTACAGCAGCGGCGTCCCTGTTGAAACACGACGTGGCCGGCGGTCGGCAGTGGCCAGGACCGCCACGAGCACCGGCCTGTTGGCTGAGATCCTGGCCTGGGCGCACGCCAGGGCACCGGCAGAACAGGCACAACTGCTGTCCAACCTCATCTATGGCCTCCAGGCCGATGTCGCCGCTGTCAACGCCCGCTTGCAGGACTTCTGGCAGGTGATGGAAGAGGCCCTGCGTGACATGACACCACCCTCCGACAACGACGAATATGGCCTGCGCCTGCGCATCACATCAGTGGTCCGCAATCAACCTATCTGGGTGGATGTCGAGGTGTCGTGGGAAAACCTGGCCGCCACCTGGCAGGCCTTGCTCCAGCACCTGGAGCCGCTCGGGCAGCTCCTGCGCGACCTGCTGGATGTGGTGGAGAAGCCCGAAGTGCTGGAAAGCCTGGCGGAAGAGCTCGGCTCAACCATCCTGCGCCTGCTGGCCTTCTACGAGCAGATGGAGGCCTGGGTCATGCAACCCGACCCTAACAGCGTTTACTGGGTTGAGGCCAGCGCGGGCGAGCGCCAGGCCCAACACTTGACCCTGCGCGCCGCGCCCCTGCATATCGGCCCCCTGGTCCAACAGCACATCTTCTTCCGTAACGATACGGTGGTGATGACCTCAGCGACACTGCGCACAGGAGGCAGTTTCGACTATCTGCGTGGCCGGCTGTGTGCGGACGAGGCGGACACGGCCACGGTAGGGTCTCCCTTCGACTACAAAGCCAGCACCCTTCTCTATCTGCCCACCGACCTGCCCGAGCCCACAGAGCCTGGCTACCAGAAGGCCGTGGAGCAGGCGTTGATTGGCCTGGCGCGCGCCCTGGGGGGCCGCACCCTGGCCCTCTTTACCTCGCACAACCAGCTCAGGCGCACTGCCCGGGCCATTGCGCCAGCGCTGGCTGAAGCAGGTATCACCGTGCTCAGCCAGAGCAGCGGCACCTCTCGCCATCAACTCCTGGAAGCCTTCAAGACCACCGAGCGGACCATCCTGTTGGGCACCCGCAGCTTCTGGGAGGGGGTGGATGTGGTTGGCCCAGCCCTCAGTGCGCTGGTGTTGGTACGCCTGCCCTTTGCCGTGCCTTCTGATCCCGTGGTGGCCGCGCGGGCCGAGACCTTCGACGACCCCTTCTACAACTACTCGGTGCCCGATGCCATCCTGCGCTTTCGGCAAGGGTTTGGACGCCTGATCCGCAGCAAGAGCGACCGGGGGGTGGTGGTAGTGCTGGACAGGCGCATTCAGTCTAAGCTCTATGGTCAGCTTTTCCTGGAGTCGCTGCCAGAGTGCACGGTGCACCGTGGCCCGCTGATGAACCTGCCTGCCGCCGCGCAACGTTGGCTTGCAACAGGAAGCGGTGGATTTGACAGCGCTGACGGCACGCATTATGATGCGCCTGCAACCTCCGAGGCGTCTCAGACTCGGAGGTTTTAGCGCCATCCAGGTCTGTAGAGGGAGAAGGAGCAGGTATTATGATCGGGGTGCAGGATCTCCGTAAGGGTACAACCTATGTTGAGGATGGTGAGCTGTGGCGGGTGTTGGAATACGCGCACATCAAGGCCGGCCGTGGCAATGCCACGATCCGGGTTAAGGTACGTAATCTGCGCACCGGTGCCACCACGGAAAAGACTTATCCTTCAGGCTCGCGCGTCCAGGACGTCCGCCTGGACCACGCTACCGTGCAGTATCTCTACCACGATGGCGACCTGTACTACTTCATGAACACCGAGACCTACGAGCAGCCAGCCCTGAGCGCCAGCGTCCTGGGCGACGCGGTCAACTATCTGACCGACGGCCTTACCCTGGAGCTGGAGTCATACGAAGGGGAGCCGATCACGGTGGAACTGCCGACCACGGTAGACCTGAAGGTGGTGGAGACCGGTCCCGCTTTTGCGGGGGATACAGCCACCAACGCCACGAAGCCGGCCGTCCTCAGCACCGGGCTGCAGGTGAACGTGCCCCTCTTCGTCGAGGTGGGGGATGTGATCCGGGTGGACACGCGCACGGGTACCTATGTGACCAGGGTATAGTATGACCAGGGACGAAGGGGGCTTTCGTCCCTGGTCTTTAGTCCTCCGTCCTGCGCATTTTGCCAGGCCGGGCGATCCTTGTTATAATTGCTAATCAATCAGGGCATTTCTGAATCTGCGCCACCCTAGCTCAATCGGCAGAGCAGCGCATTCGTAATGCGCCGGTTGGCGGTTCAATTCCGCCGGGTGGCTTGCTAAGGGCGACCATCAATGGTCGCCCTTCTTATAGGCCCATTGGTCGGCTATGACATTGGTATGAAGTGCACAGGATTGGCAGGAAGGAGATAAAACGCAAGCAGTATCTGGACTAGGCCAATGAAACCACGTTTTTGACAGATTCCTTCACACGTGTTGTCCAACCTGCCTGAAGGGGCTTACTTCAGGATGGGACGCTTGCCAACAAGCGGCTAGTAGTCAGGCACAGAGCGCCAGCGGAGTGCTGTCTAGATGCCACTTTACACTGCTTGTGGTCTACTACGAGGCATTTTTGGCCATTCAGACGCCACTCCGCTCCGCTTTGTGGCTTACTACGAGCGTTTTCAGACAGGCTGTTAGCCGCCTGTTGTTGGCTTGATCTGGGCCTGCCTGGACGCCGCGCTTCAGATGGCAGCCTTTCATCCCTTCTGCACGTAAGATGACCTCCGGCCTTAGTAGCACCCCGGTCCGACATGATCTGTTGGACACCCTATGGTACGCAGCCAGCGCCAAGGGTCTCACCATGGGGTTGCTGGCTCTGCTGGCCCTGACCCTTGCCATAGGAGCGTTGATAGCCCCCAACCAGCTGGCCTATCTGGTCGGCGGCATATGGCTCCGCCTGCTGCTGGGCATCCTGGCCTACAACCTGGCCTTGCGCCTGGTGGCCCAGGCTGAGCACCTTCCTGACATCTGGCGTCCTTTCCAACCCGTGCCCCCTCCCAATGCGGTGACCCAGCGCCTGAACCTCAGCGGCCCCCTGGATGCCCTCAGCGCGTGGCTGGCCGTGCTGCTGCGCCGACGCTACCGCCAGGTGATTGTGGAAACCCAGCCCACGCGTACCCAGATCTATGCCGGCCGGGGCCGGCCAGGCATAGCCGGACCATTCCTGACCTATCTGGGCCCTCTGTTGTTGTTGATAGGCCTCTCGGTCAACGATGCAGCCGGATGGCGCGCCGGCGACATCGCGCTGGCACCGCACAGCACCACCACCCTGGTACGGGCTGGTGGCCTTCGGATCACGGTAGAACAGATTACCGATAGTGGCGCCGTTGTGCGGTCTACCCTGGCGCTGGTCCACCCTCGCTATGGAGCCCAGACCGTTCAGCTTGCCTTTGCCCGGCCAGCGCGGTGGGGCAATCTGTGGCTGGCTCAACGCGCCACCGGGTCGGCGGTAGCCGTGCGGGCTCATGATGTGAACGGCCGTCCTCTCGTCTTGCAGTCCCTGGTAGGCAGCGGCGAGGCCGGTGAGATGCCACACCTGCTCTTCTACCCGGATCAGACCGAGCAGGCTCTGATGTTGCCCACTCACAACCTGGCCCTGCGCGTGGTCAGCTATCCGGCTTTGCCTGAGAAAGGTTTCGCCGGCCCTGTCTTCTTGGTCGAAACATACCGCGGAGACGAGACCAGCCCCGCGCTTGCCCAACTGATCGAGAACGAAGGCAGCCTGACCCTGGACGACGTCACCTTTGTACTGCAGCGCGAGCGGTACGTGGTGTTTGACGTGGCCTATCTGCCGGGGGCCGGCCTGCTGTTGCTGGGTGGGTTGGTGACGTTGGCGGGCGTTATCCTGGCGCTGGCCTGGGAACACATCCAGGCCTGGGTGAACCTGGTGGAACGGGAGAAGGGAGTATCGGTTACCCTGAGCGTTATGGCGCCAGTGAGCGCCCAGTCCGAGCTGGCTTCCCTGGCTCGCGCGGCCCAGACCAGGGCAGAGGCTGGCCATGCGGCCTGACCTTCTCCTGTGGCTGACAGGTGGGGTGGCTGCCCTGGCCGGGGGTGTGCTAAGCCTTTGGGAGGCCCGCCAGCAAGGCATACGCGGCCGCAAAACGCCCCTCTCGCCAGCCTTGCTGACCTGTTTGGGGCTGGCCGCTGTGGCAGCGGGACTGGGCTGGCGTGGCTGGCAGAGGGGCAGTTGGCCGGGCGGCGTCGCGGCTGAGGCTCTGGCCTGGCTGGCTTTTGGCGCGCTGCTGGCGACCCTGTGGCAGCCCGGCGAGAAGAATGCCTTTGTTATCGCGTTCAGCTTGTTGGGCACTGGCCTGCTGTTGTGCGGCGTGGTGGCCAGCGGAATGGCTGCTGTGCTGCCGGCAGCTCAGCTTCCGGCCCGTGGCTGGCTCTTCGGGCTGCGCAGCCTGTTGGTGGGCCTCGGCACAGGGGGGTGGTTGCCTGTCCTGGCCGCATCCTTGCTTGAGCTTGGGGCCGAAAGGCAGGGTCGTGCTGCCCCTGACATGAGCTGGCCTGGCAGGTCTGCATTACGCTTCTGCTACCCATGGTTGACAACAGCCTGCCTGGCAGCAGGGATATGGAACCTGGCAACTCACGCTATACCCTGGCGTACTGTCCCCGCCGATCTCTGGCTGGCCGTCACCTGGTTGCTGGGGGCTGTATATCTGCATGCCATCTGGGACCGGCAGACACCCCGCCTGCCATCTGGCCTGCTGAGCACGGTCGCCCTGGCCGGACTGGCCGCTGCCTTGTTGGCTGCCTGGCAGGTGACTACCCTGTTCTGATGGGACGGAGATGAAGCGCAGGAAACCGATCACTATTGGCGTAGCCGGTGGTACCGGCTCCGGCAAGACGACTGTGGCACTGAAAATCCTGGAAAAGGTGGGGTTTGACCATGTGGCCTACGTGCCCCACGACGCCTACTATCGCGATGCCAGCGACCTGCCCCCTGAGGAGCGCGCCCAGCTCAACTTCGACCACCCCGATTCCCTGGACAACGACCTCTTGATCACCCACCTCAAGCAGCTCCAGGCCTATCAACCGGTTGATATCCCGGTCTACGATTTCAAGACCCACCGCCGCACGTCCGAAACACGCCACATCGAGCCCCAGCCGGTGATCTTGGTCGAAGGGATCCTGATCTTCGCCGACAAACGTCTGCGTGACCTGATGGATGTCAAGATCTTCGTGGATACCGACGCCGACATCCGCTTTATCCGGCGCCTTCAGCGGGATGTGGCCGAGCGCGGCCGTACCCCGGAATCGGTTATCAACCAATACCTGCGTACGGTACGGCCGATGCATCTGGAGTTTGTCGAGCCGAGCAAGCGTTATGCAGATGTCATCATCCCGGAGGGGGGCTTCAATGAGGTGGCCATCGAGATGGTGGCGGCGCGCATCCGTGCCCTCCTGGAGCCACAGGAGGACTGACCCGAAAATGGCAACCGGACGTGCCAGGCACCTCTGAGGTGCCTGGCACGTGAGCACAGCTCATTTCTATCGCACGCCGTAGGCCGCTCGCAAAGCGGCGCATGATCAACTCTGAAAGGAATTCCATTATGACAACCCTGCCGGGGGTCCCGTTGCTAGACCTCAAAGCTCAATATCGCACGATTCGGGAGGAAGTGCGAGCAGCTATAGATCGCGTCGCTGAGGCGCAACAGTTCATCATGGGCCCAGAGGTAGAGGGCCTGGAACGCGAAGTGGCCGCCTATTGCGGTTGCCAGTTTGGCATCGGCGTCTCTTCGGGCACCGATGCCCTGATCGTCGCCCTGATGGCCATCGGCATCCAGCCCGGCGACGAGGTCATCACCACCCCCTACACCTTTTTTGCCACGGCCGGCTCCATCGCGCGGGTAGGGGCCCGGCCCGTTTTCGTAGACATCGAGCCGCTTACCTTCAACATCAACCCGGCCGGCATCGAAGCTGTCATCACCAGTCGTACGCGCGCCATCATCCCGGTCCACTTGTTTGGCCAGATGGCTGAGATGGACCCAATTATGGAGATAGCTGGCAGGCATAACCTGTACGTGATCGAGGACGCCGCCCAGGCGATCGGTGCCGAATACAAGGGGAGGCGAGCCGGCTCCATCGGCCATCTGGGCTGTTTCAGCTTCTTCCCTTCCAAGAACCTGGGTGGCTTCGGGGATGGGGGGATGGTCACTACCAACGATCCAGACCTGGCCCACCGGGTCAGGCTGTTGCGCAACCACGGCGCGGAGCCAAAGTATCACCACAAGTTCATTGGGGGCAACTTCCGCCTGGACGCTCTGCAGGCAGCCGTTCTGCGCGTGAAGCTCAAGTATCTGGACGGTTGGACAGCCGGCCGGCAGCGCAACGCTGCCGCTTACCGTCGGCTGTTCAGCGAGGCGGGGCTAAGCATCCCGGCCGCTTCGCTGGCCTGCCTGCAGAACGGTTGCCGCTCGGCCCATTGTGACCTGGCCGATGCACGCGGCCTGGTGTTGCCGGCCGAGTTGCCTGCTCGACGCCACATCTACAATCAGTTCGTGGTACGCGTGCCGCGCCGCGAGGCCATTATGGCGCGCCTGAAGGAGCGGAAGATCGGCCATGAGATCTACTACCCTGTGCCCCTGCATCTCCAGGAGTGTTTCGGCTATCTGGGTTATCGGGCCGGCGACCTGCCCGTCAGCGAATGCGCGGCCAGGCAAACGCTGGCCCTGCCCATCTACCCCGAGTTGACAGAGGAGATGCAGGCCATGGTGGTGGAAACCATGGCGGAGGAGCTCCGGTAACAGACCGGAGTCTGGCGTCCTTCTTCGCAGTGACGATTACAGTCGTCCCGCAAGACTTGCCCGAGTCCAGCAGCAGAGAGGGTGGGAGCTTGATCTACCTGGATGTCTCGGCGGCTGTGCATCGGCGGGCCGGGCTGGGCCGCTATGCTGCCTGCCTGGCCTGTGGCCTGGCCGCACGGCTGCCTGGGCGCCTGGCCCTGTTTTACAACCGCGAGCAGGGCATCGAGCCCCCTGGCGAACTGGCCTACCTGCCGGCCCGCACTATCGCGCTGGGTTATAAGCCCTGGCGGATGCTGATCTGGGCCGGGCAACTGGCGGGGATGGGTTTTGACCGCTTACTGCCCGGGGCAGAGCTTTTCCACGCTACTGAACATCTGCTGCTACCGCTCCGCCACGTGCCTACGGTGCTCACCGTACACGATCTGATCTTCCACCACCTGCCGCAGCATCACAAACCGCTCAACCGCTGGTATCTGCGGCTGACCTTGCCCCTCTACTGTCGCCGGGCCGACCACATCATCGCCGTTTCAGAACACACGCGCAGCGACCTGATCCGCCTTTATCGGCTGCCTCCTCACAAGATCAGCGTGGTGTACGAGGCCGCTGACCCACGCTTCGTGCCCCAGCCGGCGGAGGCAGTGGCGGACATCCTGCGCCGGTACGGCCTGCCTGAGCGCTACCTGCTCTTTGTGGGCACGATTGAGCCGCGCAAGAACCTGCCGCGTCTATTGAGCGCGTTCGAGCGCCTGTACGCGCAGCGCCTGACCGATGCGCTGGTGATCGTTGGCAAGCGCGGCTGGCTGTACGATGACTTCTTCGCCGCGCTTGAGCGCTCTCCGGCCCGGGCTGCAGTGCTCATGCCGGGCTTTGTCCCCGACGATGACCTGCCGGCGCTCTATACTGGGGCGCAGGCCCTGGCCCTGCCTAGCCTGTACGAGGGTTTCGGGCTACCGGCCCTGGAGGCCATGGCCACCGGCACGCCCGTGGTCTGCTCGGACCGTGCGAGCCTGCCAGAGATTGTAGGGGATGCCGGGGTGCTGGTCAACCCGCTGGACGTGGATGCCATTAGCGATGGGCTGCGTCGCGTGCTATGCGAGCCGGATCTGCGCAGCCAGTTGCGAGAACGCGGGTTGGCTCAGGCCAGCCGTTTTAGCTGGGACGAGAGCGCACGCCAGACCCTGGCCGTTTACCGCAAACTGCTGCCCGGCCTCTCATAGCTGCGGCCAGGCATCAGTTATCACCGGCACTGATGCCCCACTCCTTGCGCCAGGGCGGGGGTGTCTCCCTGAGGATTTTGCCGACCTCAGGCGGCTCGGTGATCTCGATGTCTACCCCTGCTTTCCTCAATGTGGCTTCTAACGCCTCTGGCTGGGAAAGGGCTTCCAACAGCCCCTCGTATAAGGCCCACGTCTCCTGGAGCACCCGCTCATCCCAGGTGCCCCAGTAGCCCCCGTCATCAGCAACCTCCCACTGAGCCATATAAGGCTCAACCAGCCGCAAGAGTTCGCAGACCTGCATGTGGATGGCAGGGGAACTGAACTGCGTCTTGACCGAGAAGTGGTCAACGATCAGCCCGTAGTGCCCTGGCTGCTGACCGGCGCCTACATCGCTGTAGTGAACCAGCCGGCCATCGCTGCCAAAGGTAAGGAAGAGTGTTTCGCAGCCAGGGGGCTGGATCACCACCCCGCGCACACGGTCGTCTACTGGCACACGGCGGCTCCGGTAAACCGAGGCCTCGTGGCCCTCGGCATCTCGGTCCCTTTCTATCTCGCAGGCCTCAGCCGTGCCCAGGATGCGCTCATCAATCGGGTAACATGGCCAGCCAAGCCGGGCACAGGCGGTCTGCAATCTGGCGACAAGTTGGGGCAGTTGCGATAGGTCTCGTAGAGTGCCCTGGTAATAGATGCAGATACCCATTCTCCACCTCCTTGAAGTGTACGTAGTCAGGTACGCAACGCAGTGAAGTGCCGTCTGACGCCACTCCGCTACGCTGCGTGGCTTACTACAAACGGGGCATACAAGCCTCGCTGAAATCTGGGTGCCGGCGAGCGGATCGCCTACCCCTCTTCCCAGCCCAGCAGGTGACGATTCCCTATCCGTATCCGCTGCAGGCCGGCTGCACGTGCGGCAGCCTCAGCCGCCTGCGCATGGGCGACCGAGGTGGTCGGCAGGTCAGGCATCAGAAAGTGGGGAGCAAAGGCCAGCAGCACGTAAGGGATGCGGGGGTCCAGGGAAGCAATAAAGCCGGCGATGCGCCCAACCTCGTCGGCGGTCACGTAGCCAGGGACCAGTAAGGTGCTGGCCACGAGCAGGGGTGGGTCGGGCCGGCTGGCGAAGCGCCGCGCGGCCCGGGCAAAGTTCTCCAGGGTCTGGACGTTGGAAGCTCCCGTCAGGGCCTGGTGTAACCGATCGTCGAAGGCTTTCAGGTCGAACTTGACGGTGCCTCCACTGCGCAGCGACAGTTCTACGGCGCGCTCCATGAGCCTGGGATGCGCGCTGCCGGCCGTTTCCCAGCACACAGCCACCCCCTGTTCGGCCAGCAGGTGGGCCGAAGCCAGGGCGTGAGGCATCTGAGAAGCAGGATCGCCGCCGAAGTAACAGACGCAGAAGGTGCGCGAGTTGGCTGCAGCGGCCAGTTCGCGCGCCGAAAGCCCCGGATCGCGTTCCGGGTCGGCCTGGCGGAAGTGCCAGTTCTGGCAGAAGAGGCAGTCAAAGACACAACTGGAGTAGAAGACGGCCAGGTTGTGGTAGCCTATACGGCGGTGCCCCGCGCAAAAAGGGTCGGCCACGCAGTTGGTGGGCAGGGGGTCCCGATACCAGTGTAGGAGCCCACGCTGAGGTGTGCCGGCCAGGTGGACAAGCCGGCCACCTCGCACCGTGCGCAGGCCGCAGAATCCGCGTTCTCCCTCGCCGATGCGGCAGCCATGGGCGCACAGTCCACACTGGAGGCCATCAGCCGTGCGCGGCGCTGCGGCTGGCAGGTCGAAGAGCCTCCGGCCCTCAGCATGGGCAGCCGCGGCGAGGGGGCGCGCCCGGTCCGGGTCTTCCAGGATACAGCGCCGGCACACCCCAAGGGCACCGGCGATGGCACGGCTCACCTGGCCACAGAGCCGGCAGCGCTGCTCCTTTGGCTGATACGATCCTTCACCCCTGGTCATCGGGTCACTCCTGCGCTGGCACCTCTGGCCTGGCAGGTCTCTCACAACAGGAACTGCTCCCACGCCCGCTGAGCCTCATCGGCCAGCTCGGCTGGCAGTGGGTCGGGGCAGTAACGGGCCTGGATGTAGGCTGCTGTGATGGTTGCCAGCAGAGGCTGGCGTTCGGGATGGTGGCCGGCCAGCAGGGCCAGATACTCCCCAGGCGTCGCCCCTGGAGGACGCGTCTGACCCGCGGCCGCAGCCCACGCCAGCAGGGCCTGGTAGATGCGCCGGATGCGCGCCCGCGGGTCATCGCCGGCCACCACGGCGAAAGGTGGCGGTGTCTCTTTGTGCTGCCGACGGAGCAGTTGCCCGATTTGAGTCTTGAGCAGGTCCAATGACAGGATGCTCTCCCGCACCTCCTCCACGTCTTCCTCAGAATAGGCCCGGAACCGACGAAAGGCCAGGGCAAAGATCAGCACGACGATACCAGCGATCAACAGGCCAGCCAGGATGCGCAAGGCCACATATAGGCCCGGTGACAGCCCCACAGGCTGCGCCTCAATATCCTTGAACTGCTCCGTCAGTTTCGAGAAGTCCTGAAGTTGCAGTGGCTCCCGCTCAGTCTCTGTCGGCAGGTGCACAAGTCGCGCCAACTGGCTCAACACTATGAAGACAACCCAGGTGACGAGCATGAGCACCCAGTACAAGGCATGAGCCAGCAGGCTGACTATCGGCGAGAGGAACGCCAGGATGCGGCGCACCAGATCGGGGCTGATCAGTTGGGCCAGGAGCAGCCCCGTCGCCAGCAGCGCGACGATCACCCCGCCCACGGTCGCCAGCCAGTAGCGGTTGACACGAAAGGTGGGTTCGCCGCGCTCGCGCTCGAAGCGCCGCGCGCTGCGCAGGCTGGCGATGGCCAGGGTGGCCAGGCCGAGCGCGAAGAAGGCCAGGGCTGGCCCAAGCAAGGCACCTGGCTGTAGCGTCTGGGTGGCGTAGCCGAAGGCGGCTATCAGGCCAAGCATGGCTGCACCCAGCGCAAAGTTGCTGGCATAGGTGTCGTAGTAGAGTGTATCGCGGCCTGCCAGCACCCCCCACCACCAGAGCCACATCGCCACGAACAACGTGCCGAGGGTGCGCAGGGGAGTTGCGAACAGGGCGTCCAGCCAGTGCCAATCCCAAAGCGCCGGCCGTGGCCCAGGCAGGCCAAGATAGAGGGCCAGGATCACTGCCACCAGCCCGCACAGGGCCACTACGACCCTGTCGGAAAGGCGTGCCAGCCTTCCGACCCGGCCAGGCCGCAGCCGGTAAGCTGCCAGTTGAGCCACGGCTGTGCTGCCGGCCAACAGAAGGAAGACCATTGGCCACCCAAGCAGGTCAGCCTGGCCGGCGGCCATCCCTGTCGTCAGAAGGTGGAACAGCGGCCAGACCCACAGGCTGCGCATGGCAGCCAGGGCATAGGGCAGCGTGCCATCATCTACCGGATGCCACCTGCGATCCACCAATATCCAGCGCATCTAACTTCCCCTCCATCAGCCGGCGATATGCCTCTTGTCCGCCGATCCAGTAAGCCGGTATCTCTTCGGGCACTTCCTGCGGCGGTTCTTCGCCGATTGCCACCAGGGCGACTGGATGGCCGGCACGGCGGGCATCCAGTAAGGCAGCGCTCAGCTCCTCACGGGGCACGGCTGAGACGACCACCACCGTCGCGCCGAACGGTAGCCGGCTTAGCTCGATATACAGCAGGCGCTCGATGTTCAGGCTGGCGTAGCCGGAGAGCCGCGCCAGGGCATCCAGGATATCGAACCACTGCATTGGCCGGCGTGCCGGGGGCAGCCGCACGGTGAGGGTTTCAGCATTGCGCCAGGTGCCGTTGACGTAAAGCCCCACTGCCTCCCGCGCATCCAACAGAGCACGCGCCAGTGAGGCAGTGGCGCTGATGGCATACTCCAGGTAGTCAGGTTGCATCCCTGGCGAGTCCCGCAGGGTGCGCACATCCAGGAAGAGCGCGGTCGTGGGCGCTGCCGCCGGGTCGAACACCTTGGTTTGCAGATCACCGCGGCGGGCCGTGGCGCGCCAGTGGATGAAGCGCGGGCTGTCTCCGGCCATGTAGGGCCGTACGCCGGAAACCCGCAATGGGTCTTCGACAACGCGGCGCAAGGTCCGCGCCTCGCCAAAAGGATGGGCTGCTGGCAACCCCAGCGCCGTCACTGGCACCACCTTTGGGTAGACGATCAACCAGTCGGGCTCGGCCAGCACCATATGCTGCTCGCGAAAGCCGAAGATGTCGCCGGCGCGCAGCTCGCAGGGGCCGAACTCCAGCGCCCCACGGTGTTCGGCACGCAACCGGTACTGCTTGCGCACCCGTTCATAGAAGCGTAGCGAGACCATGTTATGCAACAGCCGACGCCCTGGCTTCCAGGAATATCCAAGCCGGCCACGCTGCAAGGTAATCTGCCCCGGCCATTCGTCCTCAGCTTTCAGCCACGCCAGGGGCAAGAGCTTGGCGTTAACGATCTCCACCGTCAGATCGGTCTCTTCGCCTACGAAGAGCCGCGGGGCAGCGATGCGACGGGTGTAGGTCACCCCGGCCAGGGCGTAGCGATCCCACAAGGCAGTGAGGCCGGCCACCAGCGCCAAAAGCACGGCAATCAGGAAAACGATGGGATTACGCAGCCCCACCGCTATGGCAAAAAGGGCAACCGTCAGCCAATTCAGCGTGCGCGTCACGCCTCAGAGCCCTCCACAGACCAGCTCTCTTCCACCGGCACTGGCACCTGCGCCGCGAGCTCCCTCAGCACGGCTGCGGCGCTATGACCCCGCACGCGCGTGCGGCTGGTGACGATCAGGCGGTGTTCCAGGGCTGGCCCCAGTACCCTCTTCACGTCATCGGGCAGGACGTAAGCGCGGCCACGCAAGGCAGCCAGGGCCTGGCTCGTGCGATAGAGGGCCAGGGAGCCGCGTGGGCTGGCTCCCAACTGGATCGCCTCGTGGTTGCGGGTGGCAGCTACCAGGCGCAAGATATAGGTCTCGACGGCCGGATGGACGAAGACTTGCCGTACTATCCGCTGCAACTCGCTCACCTCCGCCGCGCTGATGACCGGTTCCAATTCGTCCAGGGGGTTGTGCTCGCGGAAGCGGCGCAGGATGGTCCGCTCCTCATCTTCAGCCGGATAGCCCAGGCTCACACGCAGAAGGAAGCGATCCACCTGAGCTTCAGGCAGGGGGAAGGTGCCTTCAAGCTCGATGGGGTTTTGCGTTGCCAGCACCAGGAATGGCCGGGGCAGGGGATGGGTCACCCCGTCCACGGTGACCTGCCGTTCCTCCATCGCCTCCAGCAAGGCGGCCTGGGTGCGTGGCCCGGCGCGATTGATCTCGTCGGCCAACACGATCTGGGCTAGCAGGGGGCCAGGCCGATACTCGAACTCGGCGGTCCGCTGATTGAATACACTGACCCCGGTGATGTCGCTGGGCAGCAGGTCGGGGGTGAATTGGATACGCTGAAAGGTGCACCCCAGCGATTTGGCCAGCGCCTTAGCCAGGGTGGTCTTTCCGATCCCTGGCACATCTTCCAACAGCACGTGGCCCTCGCATAGCAGGGCCACCAGCAACAGTTCAACTGTATCGTCCTTGCCCACGATGACGCGTGCCACGTTTTCCTTGATCCGGGTAGCCAGCTCAGCCACCCTCTGCATATCGCTCATGGTTCCTCCAGAGCCGGTCGTAATAGCCTGGCCGTTGCCCATTGGCAAACAAAAAGCCCCCACGGGAACCCTGGCCCGCAGAGGCTATCAGCCGACTCGATCGGCGGTTAACAGCGAGCCTCATCGCTGTGTCCTCCATTTTACCCCGTTCTGACGGCTTGTCAACATGGACGATGCGGTTCCGGTAATCGCGTCTCGGAGTTTGGTGCCCCGTGCTAATCGTGATATGATAGTGGCAAATCCAGAGGGGATGAGGCTCCCCTAACGTCGTCAGACTGATAGCCTCTACCAAGATGGAGTTCCTGGTAGAGGCTTTTTGTTGAAAGAGCAGCTCAATCATGCGCGCTTCAGGGGTCGAACGGTTTGCCTACCCCGTCAATAGCCTGGCCGATCTGGACAGGGTGATGGATGCCGCGCTGGCAGCCCGACTTGAGCCTGGGGAATCCATCAGGAAGATCGTGGTGGCACCCCGACAGAGCCACCTTGGCCAGCTCAGGGGATGGCGACGCTGGCTAAGTGCCCTGTTGCCGTGGGAGTGGACGCCGGAGTGGGTCCTGGTGCTGACAACCCGAGGTCTGCTTGTCGCCATTGTGCCCCGGCCTGGTGAGCCGCCCACGGTTGTCTCGATCCCCACTGCCAGGCTTCTCTGGATCGAGATCGGTGAGATCCTGTTATACGGATGGTTTGAGTGTGCCTGGGCCGGCCAGGGAAAGGTCCAACATCAGCGCGTTTACTTCAACACGGTCGGGGACGAGTTGTTCCACAGCATCCGCGTTGCCTTATGCCGGGACGTTATCGCTGGAACCGGCCTGGCCAGCAAGGCAGGACGCCGCGATCTGGATCCTCTGCGGCCGCTGCCGTTCAAGTTCATGAATATCATTGGGCATCACCTGTTGTTGCCCGATGAGACAGTTGAAGCGGTTGTCTACCGGCCGGCGATCTGGGAAAAGCGCCTGGGCCTGTTCAGCCATCAACGGGCACCGGCCGTGGCGCTGGTGCTGAGCAACTACCACCTGCTGATCGCTGAGGAAGACCGCAGCGACTCCGAGGTCAGCTATGGGTTGAGCGCGCGCTTTTGCCCGCGCGCTCGCCTTCGCCGGTTCGATATCGTGGAGAAGGAAGACGAGCGGGAATTGTGGCTGCAGGTTACTGTGGGGCTTGACGAAGCAGAAGAGACATGGGCACTCCTCTTCCCCACCCGGTTCAGGCCAGCCCTGCTTGACCTGGCAGCCCTTCTTCTGTAAGTTTCAACTGCCAGGGAGGGCAGTGTGATCTACTATTGCCCCGTTTGTTGGGCCGAGCTGGGTGAGGCGCAACCGGTTTGCCCACACTGCGGTGCTGACCTTGGTGGGGTGGAGCATTCTTATCAAGACAAGCTCATCGCCGCGCTTCGCCACCCTGAGCCGCTCACGCAGCGCCGTGCTGCCTATCTCCTGGGCCTGCTGGCCGACCCGAGCGCGGTCCCCGCGCTGACAGCGGTGCTGGAGGAATCGGCTGACCCTTACCTTCGTGCCGAAGCAGCCATCGCCCTGGGGAGGATTGGCGGGCCAGACGCGCGAGCGGCGCTGGCACGGGTGCTGGCCAACGGGCGGGAATCCGTGATTGTGCGCCATGCGGCCAGCCAGGCGCTGGGGTGTGAAGAGGTCGGTATGGAGAGACGGGATGGCTGATCAGGACACCACCTATTTTGAGTTGCTGGAGGCGTGCCAGGCTGGTGGCTGCCCGCTCTGCCGACTGGGGAGCCGCGCCGCCGAGCGCTTCCTGAACACGCTGAACTACGAAGGGATCAATGACCCCGGCCTGCGTCAGGCGTTGCGCGCTGCGCGCGGGCTGTGCCGCGCTCATGCCTGGCAACTGGCGAGGCTGCGCGGCAGCCCTCTTGGGGTGGCGCTGATCTATCGCAGTGTGATCGCCGACCTGCTTGAGCTGATCGAGGAGGAGCCCTCCACTGCCAGCCGTGGCCGCCGCGGGGCCAGGAAACGGTTCGAGCCCGGGCAACCCTGCCCGGCCTGCCGTGCCGAAAATGAGGCAGTAGATCGCTACGCTGGCGCCCTGCTGGCTGGGCTGGGCGACGAGTCCCTCATAAGCAGCCTGGACCAGGCCGGCGGGCTGTGCCTGCCCCATCTGGTGCATGCCCTTGAGCTGGCTACCCCTGCCCAGGCGCAGGTCCTCCGCGCCGGGCAGGCGTCCATCTATCGCCGCCTGCATGCCGAACTGGGCGAGTTCATCCGTAAGCACGACCACCGCTTCAGGCACGAGCCCCTGGGCAGCGAGGCAGACTCGTGGCGCCGCGCCATCGCGGCCATCGTTGGACCCCAACCGTAGGGGCGACCCTTGTGGTCGCCCCATAGGCATCAAGTTAAGGAGACCAGATAGCTGCTCTCTCTGGGGGGACGAAGACCCTCCCCTGCCAGCCCCCCGTAGGGGGGCGCGGCAGGGGAGGGTAGCTTTGACCGTTAACTTGATGCCAATAGGGCGACCCTGGTGGTCGCCCCATATGCATCAAGCCGTATGGGCACGGCGCCGCCGTGCCCATACGGTGGCCTGGGCCACCGAGTCGGCCCGACCGCTGAAGGCCCGGGCCAGGGCCAGCAGCCCCAGCAAGGTATCCTCCGAAGTGGGGCAAAGGCGATAACCGACCTGAAAACGCGCGTGGATCAACTGGCGCAAGAGGGCGATCTTCTGAGCCAACCCGCCGGAGAGCACCAGGCCCTGCCAACTGCGCTCCGGAGAGAGGCGCAGCGCCGAGGCATAACAGTTATCGGCAATGTTCTGAAAGGCGGCCCGGAACAGGTGGCCTACCGTCATCTCCTCTTCGCGCAGGTTGATAATCTCACCCCGATCGCCGCACGAAGAGGGGAAGAAGGCCAGGTTCACGCGCAGCCTGGTCTCGCTCACAGCCGTCGCCGAGCGGATGATGTAGTCCCAGGGATCCTCCAGGCTCACCCCTTGCGCCTCGGCCAGCTCTGAAAGGAGCCGCACCAGCGCGTTCAGGGCCCGGCCGGCTGGGACATTGGTAATCGCTTTCAGGTAGCGGCCGTCGAAGAAGGGCCGTGTCTGGAAGTCGCCGAACTCGGGGCCGGGGGTGATCAGGCTGACCTGACAGCCAGTGGAGATGTTGAGGGAAAGCTCTTCCGGCTGGAGCAGGGCCCCGACCAGCGCGCACTGATAATCTCCCACCGGGGTGTAGCAGGGAAATACCTGGCCCTCGAAGCGTAGGTGGCCGACCACCTCGCCCTGCCGGCGCAGCGTCGGCCAGCGCAGACCACCCAACCCCAGCTTACCGAGGACCTGCCCATGCCAGTCACCTGTCTCCAGGTTCAGCGCGCCATGCGCCGCGGCGTTGGTGATCTCGGTCGT
>Ga0068707_1001100_pt1 | contig 18594 bp, 13 predicted proteins | sample YNPNPMetaG_FD_66600 | JGI IMG/M metagenome (GOLD analysis project Ga0068707, IMG submission 66600) | Anoxygenic and chlorotrophic microbial mat microbial communities from Yellowstone National Park, USA - YNP NP MetaG | ecosystem: Environmental > Aquatic > Thermal springs > Hot (42-90C) >...
AATTGTGAAAAAACCAATCTCGAGATTGTTCGCACCATCTGTGCGATGGTCGATCGTCTGCGACCGGATCTTCCCCATCGTCCGTGCCAACGATTGATTACCTTTGTCAAGGATCGACCAGGTCACGATCGACGTTATGCCATTGACGCCAGCAAGATCCGGCGGGAATTGGGCTGGGAGCCTCAAGAGACTTTTGAAACCGGTTTGGAACGGACCGTCAGATGGTACCTGGAAAACACGACGTGGGTAGAACGAGTAACATCGGGGAAGTATCGCGGTGAACGGCTTGGACTAGGCAAAGTCGTGTAGAATCCGCCTGGGCATCCATCGGGGAAGCTATCTCTACGGGAAGGAGGAACGAGACATGACTCTTTATTGCAAAAAGGGGATCGTTCTGGCAGGAGGGGCCGGGACGCGATTGCATCCGATTACGCGGGCTGTCAGCAAGCAACTCTTGCCTATTTACGATAAGCCGATGGTCTATTATCCGCTGTCAACTCTCATGTTGGCCGGCATTCGGGATATTTTGCTGATTTCGACGCCCGAAGATACTCCCCTTTTCCGCCGATTACTGGGAGACGGTGCGGACCTCGGAATCTCGATCCGCTACGCAATTCAGCCGCGACCGGAAGGGCTTGCTCAGGCGTTTATTATTGGGCGGGAGTTTATCGGCTCGGATCATGTGGCTATGGTCCTGGGTGATAACGTGTTTTATGGCCAGGGATTTCAGGCCATGCTGCTCCGAGCCGCCTCTCGGCCTGCGGGGGCTACCGTATTTGCATATCTTGTGAAGGATCCCCAGCGTTACGGTGTTGTGGAACTGGATAAAGAAGGTCGCCCCATTCGGATTGTGGAAAAGCCAAAAGAGCCGCGATCGAATTATGCCGTTACGGGTTTATACTTCTATGACAACGACGTGGTTGAGATCGCCGCGAACCTTAAACCAAGCGCCCGGGGCGAACTTGAAATCACCGATGTCAATCAAACGTATCTAGAAAGAGGGCGGTTGCACGTTGAAATCTTCGGCCGTGGGTTCGCCTGGTTGGATACAGGAACGCATGAGTCCCTGCTGGAGGCCTCCAATTTCGTTGAGACAATCGAGCATCGACAGGGGTTCAAGATTGCATGCCTGGAAGAAGTCGCCTACCGTAAGGGATTTATTGACGCCTCTCAGTTGGAAAAGCTCGCCCTTCGTTACAATAACAGTTATGGGCAGTACCTGTTGGATCTCTTGCAACATCCGGGGACGACATAAAACCGCGTTACGGTCTGTCGAGGTCAAGGGCGAACACGGAGGATGCAGATTACCCGGTAGGAGATTGGCGAAGAACATTATGGCGAAAGGCAAGAAACGGGCTGATCCCGAAAACAATAACGAACGCGTCGTTTCTCATAATCGCCGTGCCAAGCATCAGTATGACGTCTTGGACACGCTGGAGTGTGGCGTTGCGCTCCTCGGCAGTGAAGTCAAGAGTTTGCGAAATGGCAAGGTGTCGATTGAGGAGGCATTTGCCCGCGTGAAGGACGGAGAGGTTTGGCTCTACAACTGCGACATCCCGGAGTATCCGCAGGCCAATCGTTTCAATCACGAGCCTAAGCGTCCCCGCAAGTTGCTTCTCCACCGACGGGAAATTCGGCGATTTGCGTCACAAGCTTCGCAAAAGGGGCTGACTCTTATCCCACTCAAGATCTATTTCAAGCGAGGAATAGCCAAAGTCCTCCTTGGCTTGTGCCGTGGTCGAAAGGAACACGACAAACGTGAGATCATCAGGAAGGAAGAGTCCCAGCGGGAAATCCGTCGGGTCGTTCGGCGATATCAAACCCGCTAAGCGGAGACGGTGCACACCCCTGGAGCAAAGAGGTTTCGCAGATCGACGGAACACGCCTCGGAGGGACGCGGTTGTCGCGTCCGTCGTACCAGGATGGATGATTGAATGTCATTTGGCGGACCTGACAAGCAGGTCCCTCCGAGAAGCGGACCTGACAAATGAGGCCCTCCATGTTGCTCGTCGGCTCAACCACAAATCTGAGCCCATACTCGCGGCTCTGTGGACTGACGTCACGGGGACCAATCGGGGCAAGGTTCTCGGAGCACAACCGGCGGTGCCTGGGTTTGCAAGCGGAGAATTTCTTCACGGGCGGCCAGCACCGTATCCGACGACGGCAAAGCCGTGATGCCGACTGTGAAACGACGCGATTCCCCGGGCTGAAGTCCGATGACACGACCTTTCATCTTTTCGAACGATCGGCGATTGGGAAAGTTAACGGCCGGTTCCAAGCCCGTCACATAACCGTCGCAAAGCGGCTGCTCGTTTTTCCAGAGTGTGAAGAAAGGCAGTTCCGTCGTGTTGAAATCGACCCGAACGCCGTGAGTTCCCGCCTCGTTGTGCAGCATGGCGAGTGTGTGCCCGCGACCATCCCCAAGCGGTTGGGCGAAATAGGCTGTTTCGGGCTTACCAGGCACGCCTGCGCCATATTGATCCCAGCGGTCGATTTCAGCAGCTGCGACGGGATCGCGTGGGGCCAGCCTCTTAATAGGCAGCGCAACTTTACTCCCCGGCTGCAAAATGGGTGGCCCAAAATTGATGTGATAGAGCAGCTCCATCTCGCCTGGAACCGCCGCCAAATTGGTCACCGTATCCGTAATACTTAGCGAAGGCGAGCCAACCGTTGTCTGAATTTGGGTGGTGAGCTTCAACTTGGTGAAAAACAGACGGGTCTCGTAAACCTCACCATGAATGCCGATTTCACCCGTTTCATTGTCAACGTAAACTTCCACCCGACACGCCGGTCGATTAGCGATCTTGCCGTGAAGGGGATATCGTAAGAGTCCGTTATCATCGAATTCGGGGGCGCCATTACTTTCCAGACCGCAGCGAACGAGGAGTTCATCGAAACCATCGAGCCAGCCCAAACCGCTCGGCTCCCAAAGATTGACCCATCGGGGGTGAACAGGACCGTGCACGGGTGCTTGCCAACCGAGCTGGACGTCACCTAACCACGCCCTCCAGATTCCCATTCCCCTTGTTGGAATCACAAGGAAGCGGAACCGCCCATTGTTGACTTCGATAACATCGACCCCATCTTGAAGTCCGCCGCGGAGCGTCCTTTTTGCAATGCAGACGTCTTTTGGTATGGCCGACGTCATTCCCGAAGTCAATGTCAGCTCTTCCAGGGCGATGCCACGAGCGACGTCAGTGATTACCCACGTTTGCTTGGCCATTGTGCGATCTCCCACTCACTGTTGCTCCGTGTCTGTCTCTCGGAGAGACGCGCTTGTCGCGTCCGCCTTTTGGAGGGACCTGCTTGTCAGGTCCGCTGGGCCATGTTGGGTTAACCATCCCATTTCCGCGGGCATGACAAGCATGCCCCTCCGACACCAGAAAGGACTCGCTTGTCGTGTTCGCCGAACAGATCGTCGCATACACCTTGCCTACAAATCTGGCACACACACAACTGTGGCCGATAGTTTAGCGGATCAAGTCGGTTCGGGAAAGCACCCGGCAAAAACAAAAACCCCATTAATAGGGGTTAAACGTTGAGAAGTCGAAAATCGACGCGGCCGATATTACGGCGAATTATTGTTCGACGAATTAGCGGTGGCCGGGGGACTGCTCAATTGCGCCAGGACCTGGAGGATGCCGTTAAGATGCGCCATGCGGGGGCCGAAACGATCGACAAACTCCGTAAACATGAACTCTCCATCCAGCAAGGCATCGAAATTGGTATTGACCTCTTCCGTAAGCTGGTGAAGAAACTCGGTTTGGACGCGGGCGAGGGCCTCAGCGGCCTCACGGCACTTCTTGGCGAGATGTGGATTCGCCTGCCGCCACTGACCGAGTTCTGCGGCCCGTTGCCGCTGAGAGATACTCACCTGGTTCAGAAGATCCTCCAGCAATTTCGTCTGCCGCTGTTCAATCGCCAGAAGCTGCCGCAATAGCATCGACACCTCAGCCAGACTGCCAGTGGGAGGAGGCGTCGGGCCAGGGGTAGCTTGTGTAACGTCAATTTGTGTAAACAAAGGTGGTCGTGCTGGTCTGTTTTCGCTCATATTTACGTGACCTCCTTCAATTAAAAAACCAGTATAACCAGCAGCGGGCACCAAAGTCGAGTGTCTGACGCAGAACTTTAGCAAAAGTTTCATCCGATAACTCAAAAGTTTCTCGCTTGATCCGCACAACCGCTACAAGTCACCTGGCCAATATCCTTTGCAAAGCCGTAAAGTTACGCGTAACCTGATTCCGATGATGAGGCAGACCATGTTCACCGGGGAACCGTCGTTCCCAATCCATCCGTCACGCTAACTCTGAGTTGACATCTTTTGAATTCTTATGGGCGAAAACCACGATCTGGTGGGGAATCGATTGGCTCTACGTTTGGGTTTTTTCTCGGTCTGTCCGCACGCCGATGGCGGATTTATTGGTGGGTACCTCATCCTCAACGGGGTGGGGCGACCGCTTGAGTTCCATTGCACTACCCCTGTAAAACCGACTCGGACCCAGGAAATCCTTTACGGTGCAACACTCAAGCCCTACCTTTTTGGGGAACAAATTGCCCCTGCTTTGATTGCCAAGGCCAAAACGGCGGTCCATTTGGTTTGTGTCTCGCAATGGGAATCCCTCTCTCTGGCCTCGCAGATTGCCGAACCTGTTGTCCTTGTCTGCCCAGAGAGTCAAGAGCCGCACCCCGCTGAGGAGGGTCATAGCCTGGTGTCAGCTCAGTTCCAGTTTTCTCCAGACGACAACATCTCTTTCTGCAGACAGAGATCGGGGGTTATCGAGCGGATTGGCCTGCCCCCGTGGCAAACTGTGTGGGTAGGTAAAAACTGCCTGGCGGTAGCTGCCGTTCGACCGGAGGCACCCGAAGAGGTCAAACAACTGCTGGGTCCATGGGAAACGGGCCTGGATCTTCTGGAGCCTTTTGAACGGATTCAGGCGGCTCTCGAAGAAACATCGCGCCGGGGGTGACCCATGTTCTGGCCATGGTCTTTACACGGGCGGTCCGCCAGGGAACCACAGGCCGCTTCTGAGGAAAACCGCCTCGATGATCGCTTTCTGATGACCACACGGGCAAGCGAGCCACAGATTACAGGTTCTGACGGGCCAGTGAACCAAATCGAAATTGCCGAAAGCTGGTTCCCGCAAAGTCCGTGCCACTGGGAGGTCTCGTCCCAGCAGCTTGACATTGCTGTGCAGATCTTTCCGACCGGCTGGAATCGGGCAATTCAGCGTGGATTTGAAATCACAACCTGTTCTGTTGACCTTGGTTCGAAGCCGTTCAGGGTTCTTTCTCTTCAGGTCGTTGCACCCTCGATTCGTGTGAGAAGTTTCTTTTTCGCAGCGAATGAGGACGCCGCGTCAGAAGAGAAGCGACAAGCGCGGGGAATTGTAGCGCAGGTCCTGCCCGAAGCCGAATCGCAGCAATCCAATAATGTTACGCAAATAACACCCCGCGCCGGTGTGAACTGCTGCGAAGAAGACTTGTTGCGACTCATTGCTTCAGGCCGTCAACATCGCATTCAACCACCTGCTGATGTGATTAAGCTTGAGGACCGACTGCAATACTTGTTGCAACCTTCATTGGAAGCCATTCTGGCAGAGCGCCGGTTGGAATTCCCGTTCACGCCCTTTCCTTACCAGTTGGAGGGGATTGCTTTTCTCTTTCCCCGTCATGCTGCGATTCTGGCCGACGAAATGGGTTTGGGGAAAACGATGCAAGCCATCACGGCCATTCGGTTACTGCTCCGCTGCGGCGAAGTTCGCCGTGTTCTGCTGGTTTGTCCCAAGCCCCTGGTAAGCAACTGGCGACGAGAGTTTGAGCTTTGGGCGCCGGAAATCCCTGTGATGACGATCGAAGGGGATCCGCAAAAAAGGCGTTGGCAATGGGATCTGGTTGACATCCCTGTGAAGATTGCCAACTACGAGTTGCTTCCAAGGGATCAGGAGTTTTTTACGGCCACCGACGAAACAGGCCAACCGAAGGTGACCTTCGATCTGGTCGTCCTTGACGAATCTCAGCGGATCAAGAACCGACATGGAATTACCAGTCAAGCTGTTCGCTCCATCGCCAGAAAACGCAGTTGGGCCTTAACCGGTACGCCTGTCGAAAACAGCACTGAAGACCTTGTGGGGATCTTCGAGTTCCTTTCGCCAGGTTTTCTTTCGCCGGACATGAAACCCCAGAAAATCGGTCGTACCGTTGCCGATTACGTCCTCCGCCGGACAAAAGACCGTGTTCTTTCCGACTTGCCGCCCAAGATTCTGCGTGACGCCGAGGTGGAGCTGACTCCGGAACAGAGAGAAACCTATGATCTTGCCGAAAGGGCTGGCGTCCTGAGACTTACGCAGATGGAAGATGCCGTTACGATTCAACACGTCTTCGAATTGGTTATCCGCTTGAAGCAAATCTGCAACTTCGACCCAGCAACTGGGGCTAGCGCAAAGATGGAACGTTTGGAGGCCGATCTGGAAGAAATTGCTGGCAGCGGGCGGAAGGCCATTATCTTCAGTCAGTGGGTGGCAACGCTGGAAGAGATCGGGCGACGACTAGCACACTATTGCCCACTGTATTATCACGGGCGGACTCCCGTCCGTGAGCGCGATCACGTGATTCGGCAATTTCGAGAAAACCCAGAGCACCGAATCCTATTGATGAGTTACGGAGCAGGAAGCGTTGGACTCAACCTGCAATTCGTCAATTACGTCTTTCTCTTTGACCGCTGGTGGAATCCTGCCGTTGAGGACCAAGCGATCAATCGGGCACACCGAATCGGAGCGGCTGGCCCTGTCATCGTCACCCGTTTTCTTACCGTGGACACCATCGAACAGAGGATCAATATGGTTCTCGAACAAAAGCGGGAACTTTTCGAGACGATTTTCTCCGGCGCCGTGGAACCGAAGAAGCTAGCACTCACGCAGGAAGAGATTTTCGGATTATTCGACCTCAGAGTGACACCCAGCCGTGCCCGCGCGGCATGACGTTGGCCGAACTTCTAGCTTTTCCAAAAACCCCTAGAAAGTCGGCATTATTGCCCATCATGATGGGGGGCATGAGCGGCTTGAAGAACGGGACGAATTTTTTGCGTGCGCTGTAGTCCTGGCGTGCAATTCCTTTTTTAGAAAGTCGTCAATTCGGAACTGTCTGAGCATTCACCCGTGTGACGGCCGGCAGTGCAGGTTTTCGGTTTCAGGCAAGTCAGGGGAGGCGAATCGAGCCGTTGCCGGCCGTCGCGTGGGTCGTAAGCGTTTACAGGAGTCCTGCTAGCTTAGAAGCACAACCCCCGCTTCCCTTGAAAGAGTGGATAGATCGCCTCTTCTGGTGCGTTCTATCCGCTCTTTCGCTTTCTTGACGGGGATCCAAGCGACGGGATGTCCGTGTCTTGTGTGTGGGTAACTCTCCGACCTTGGCGCAATCAATTGACGGCGAATGACGATTCGCTTCTATGTGCCTTCCGGAGGGACGCGCTTGTCGCGTCCGTTGTTTGGAGGGACGCGCTTGTCGGGTCCGCAAAACAACCTTGGATGATCCATCCCGCTTCATCTGGCGTGACAAGCACGCCCCTCCGCCCCCTGGAGGGACCTGCTTGTCAGGTCCGCCGCGAAACGTTGGACGGTCTATTTTGGGTTCGGCGGGCATGACAGGCATGCCCCTCCGATTGTTGGCGGAACCTTCTCGAACGGACGCGCTTGTCGCGTCCATCGAACTAAACATTCCCGTGAGAGACCTAGCCGATTGCCTCAAAGGCTTGATGAATTTGATCCAGCGACCACAAACGCACTTCAGGTCTTATCCACGCGCGAAGGGAATCGAGGCTCCCCGGTTTAGCAAACACGATATCGGCCTGCCGAACGAGGCTTTTGGGTGGGAGCGGACCATCCGGGATCACTAGAACACGACATTCCGCCCGCGTCTTGAATCGTGGTGTCCGATTATCCCAGACGAGGATTTCCACCTCCGGGCTTTGACAGTTTATGTCATCGGAATGCCACGAGCCATTTTCCCTCTTGGGGACACCAGGCAAGGACGACAGACAGGGTAATAGCTCGATATTGCCGGTCCAGACGGTGCGGACCTCCGACCACGGTCGTTTTTTGAATCCGTTACGGCATTTTGTTAACCTTCCGGCACGATGGAGATATTGGAAATTGATCCCTTTACTGACCTTTTGGGGAGCAGTCGCCACCCGGGGGTGCCACAGATGATAGGTCCGTGTCCAGCGACGAATAGAGCAGACGCGGATGCCTGCTTGGTGCAGCCGCAATCCGAAGTCATCATCTTCGCATCCCCAGCCGCGATAGTTTTCATCAAAACCGTTAATCCGCAGAAAATCTTCCCGCCAAAGGGCCAAATTCCCGGTTAAAACACGCGGCTTTTCCGGATGGCGAATCAGATGGTAAAAGACGGCCTTCCAATGAGCAATGGCCAGACGACGTAACTCGCCCCGGCATGTCCAGCGAAGGTATTCCGCCCTTCGTATAACATCCTCCGTTATCTTTTCGCTCGTCTGCGGGTCAAGCCGAACACAATCGCCGGTGTAAGCACGACCAGGGCGACGCATTCTCATGTGAATGGCGAGGTGGTCCGGTGGTACGACGCAATCGCCGTCCAGAAAGAGGATGTATCGGCCTGAACTGGCAGCAACACCTTCATTTCGCGTCCGTGCCGGCCAAAACCCTTCATGCCGATGTGTGACAAACCGCACGGGAAACGAGACCTGACTGGCAAATTCCTCAACAACTTGGGGTGTTTCGTCCTGCGAGCCGTCGTCGGCCACGATAACATCCAGCCGCCCGGCGAAATCTTGCTGAACTGCTAACGAGAGCAAGACTCGACGCAGATGTCGAGGCCGCTCGAATGTCGTCACAATGACCGAAAGATCGGTCTCCATACCCTGTTTTCTTCCCGAAGAGCTACTCAAAGCCAAATGGGACTTGCAACTTGCTTTTCTTCAGAACGTGATTATGTTCGGTTTTGCACATTTTCGGCAATCCGTTTCTGACAGGAAGTGCCCACTTTGAGGTTTTAGTGATAGCCGAGATTAACTTCCCATCGTTCATAAGGAATGGCATAAATCAGCCTGGTATGCCACCATGAGGGAGCCCGATTGTCAACGGGATGAGATCCCTTACCGAGCTGTTTGGCAAATTCGCTGGCTGATCGCACGTTCTTGCTCCGGCCCTAATTTTTTTCTTGCTCATGGCCGAATTGTGAGCTAGGTATCTTCTAGTGGCACACAAGATCTCAGGTTTACGGAAATCGTTCTCGGAGATCAACTCTTCAAAGCACTTCCTAATCTCTTTTTAGTCGCTGCGAACAGGGCACTGTTTTTTGGAACATGTTTCGGGGGGCTTGGATTCTGCAAGTCCCTGCGGGAATCCTAGCTCGTTTGTGCTTTTCAAAACGTGTCTCTTTTCAGAAGGAGGAAACCATGGACCACCGCTTTCTCTCACGACTTACCATCCGTGCCAAGTTGCTTTTAGCCTTTGTGGGTGTGGCACTGGCAACCCTGATTGTTGGCGGTTTCGGATACTGGGGTCTGTCCCGGTACGATCAATGCGCAACCGAGGTCACGACGCGGGTTTTGCCTGCTGTCGAGGCACTGAAGTCAGTTAAGATTGCGTTTCAAGATTTACAATTGGCGCAACGAACGTTGCTGACACAAAAGCTCAGCGACGAACAGTACAACCAGCAGTTTGAGAACATCACTAAGGCGCGCGAAGCTTATTCAACGGCGTGCAAAGAGGTTGAACCACTGATCACGGATCATCAGGACAAGAAGACCTGGGAACAGTTTATGGACGCCGTTGCCCGTTGGCGGGAACTCAATAACGCTGCTCTCGACAAATGCAAGAAGATCCGTGAGGCGGGTCTCGGCGATCCAGCGGATTTCTTAGCCTCAGCGGAGACCCTCAGGTTGGCACACTACCAACTCCTCTCCAAGGTCCAGAAATGCCTCCTGGACGGCACGTTATTTGAAGGTGGCGAAGACCCAAATACCTGTGCTTTTGGGAAATGGGTTGCCGAATTTCATACGGATAATTCTGAAGTTCAACACTTGATCGCCGAGACCAAAGATCCCCATGCGGCTTTTCACGCAGCTGTGAAAGAAATAAAGGGGTTGGTGGCCGCCGGTGAAAAGGACAAAGCCCAGAAAAAGTTTGAAGAGATGCAGGGCCACATGGCCATCACCTTTGCCAAACTGGATCAACTGTGCCAGATGGGTGCGGAAAGCCGCAAACTGGAGGTTTCCTATCTGGATGATGTTCTCAACAAGACCCGACTGCCGCAGGAAGAGGCCGCTCAGATTCTCGACTCACTCGTGGATCTGTATTCCCAGCGGGCCACCGAGCGTGTGCAAACTGCATCACAGGATGCCCAGAAACTAAAGACCATCGTCCTTTGCGTTGTTGGTTTTACCTTTGTCGTGACTATGATTGTGGGAGTCAGTCTTGCGACACGAATTTCCCGACCGATTAAGGAGACTTCCGACCTGCTCGATGACATTTCACAAGGAGAGGGCGACTTGACCAAACGATTACCGGTGCATGGAAATGACGAAATTGCCCATCTTGCCCGATCGTTTAACGCTTTCTGCGACAAACTGGAGGCCATCATTGGCGAAGTCGCTTCGAGCACAGTCCAGTTCCGGACGGGCGCGCAGGCAGTGGCCGACGCCTCTCAATCACTGGCATCTGGCTCAGAGGAACAGAGTGCTGGTGTGGAGCAAATGAGCGCAACGATTCAAAATCTGGATCGTGCGGTGCAACAGGTTAAGGATGCGGCCCTCGAGGCGAAAAGGTTGAGCGAAGCGACCGAGCAGGCCGCTAGGGAAGGCCAAGATGCCGTAAAGGCCTCGTTGGAAGCCACTTACGCGATTCGCCAGAGTGCCCAACAGATTTCCCAGATTATCAAGGTTATCTCGGAAATTGCCGGCCAAACGAACCTGCTGGCATTAAACGCGGCGATCGAAGCCGCCCGCGCGGGACAGCACGGAATGGGTTTCGCCGTGGTTGCCGACGAGGTCCGAAAGCTGGCAGAACGGGCAAATCGCGCCGCAGGCGAAATCGCTCAATTGATCCAAAACGCGAACGAACGTGTCGAACAGGGCGTTGCATTGAGCCAAGAAGTGCACGACAAGCTTCAGGACATAGTCAAGAGTGTCGAATCTACGGCCCAACAGGTAGCCGAAATCGCTGAGGCCACCGTCCGGCAAGCTTCCGACACAGAAGAGGTGACACGCTCTGTCCAAACCATTGCCGAAGTCGTCCAGCAAACGGCTGCCGGAAGTGAAGAATTAGCTTCTAGCAGCGAAGAGCTGGGCGCGCAGGCCAACAAATTGAGCGATATTGTTGGACGATTCAAGATCCGTAGCGGCGTCGCAACCTTGACCGCCAACTGAAAAACGGCTAGTCACGAATTTGCCCCTAACCACCGCTTGGGTCCTCGCCACCACGAGGACCCTTTTTCATCAAATTGTGCTACAAGGGTCAACTCCCCCGGAGGGACCCGCTCGTCGCGTCCGCACACCAGATTGGATCATCTATCCCGATTCAGCGGGCGTGACAAGCACGCCCCTCCGATTGATCCCCCTTGGAGGGACCCGCTCGTCGCGTCCGCACACCAGATTGGATCATCTATCCCGATTCAGCGGGCGTGACAGGCACGCCCCTCTGAGCGGGCACGACAAGCGTGCCCCTCCACACCTTTTTTCGGACGGATTTGTTTGTCCGCTCCGCGCTTTGGAGGGACCTGCTTGTCAGGTCCGATATGCAACTGCTGTCAGGATGAATCGGGAGGATTTGTTGCAACTCACCCTCTGCTAAGGAAGCCGGTCCAGGGTCAGCACGGCCGCCAGGGTGAGCTGGACAGTCATAGCGGCGTTAACAACGTCAGTCCGTTCGGGGATATCTTCTTCGGTGTGATAATTCGGGTCCGCGTAGGGATACGACCCGATCTGGACCACCGCTGCTGGATATCCGGCTTGAACGAATGATCCATCGTCATCCCCAGGCCGGGGCCGTTTGGCAATTCGCTGTTCGAGGCCGATCTGGAAGTGTTCGTTGGCTGCACTTACCAATTGGGCCACGACTTCGCCCTCAGGGGCGGTGAAAAGCGTCACATTGGCTTTCTTGCCCGCTGCGGTATCCTTGGCAGATTTGACGCCGATGCCGTCGAGATTGAAGACCGCGATAATCTTGTCGCCGCGCTCTTTGGCCTTTCGCGCAGCGTTGACACTCGTCCAGGGCGTGTGTTCTTCGTTGCACCAGAGAAAACGGATCGTGCGGTTGCTTGGGTAATGGGCCAGTACGCGGGCGATCTCGAGTAGGCCCGACGTGCCGATGGCGTTATCGTTAGCCCCAGGTGAGTCCACCCAGCTCTGAGAGTCTTTGTGGGCCAGAAGAAGGATGATTTCCTCTGAGCGACGGCCTTTCCTTTCGGCATAAAGATTGTATGCTTTATACCACGGATCCTCCGGAGCAGGCGGGGAGTATTGATGAGCCTTCGGTTTTCGCGGATCACAGCGAAAAGCCTGAACTAAAACCTCTTCCCGCGCAACCTCGTAACCCCAGCTTGCCAATTGCCCGGAGATGTAATCATCGGCCTCATAGAGCGTGTTTCTGGTCTGCCCTGGCCGGGTGTAATTGAGCTTGCGAAACGGCAACGGATCTTTTGACAGATAAAACAAATGCCTGCGAATTTCCTCCGGGTTAACCGAGTCGAAAATGGTGCGGATTTCCCGGACAACTTCCGGTTTATTCCACAGCTCGGCCCAAGGACCGACTGCAACCCCTGTTTTTAGCTCCGTCTCTGCTCTGTCCTCGCATTGGGCGGGAGATTCTCTCAAAGCAAGAATGGAACCCACAAGAACGGCAATCATGAGGTGGTGGGCAGAGGATTTCACGGCGGAACTCCTTTTGTAAAGAAACGGCACAATTGTCAAACTATGCCCAAAAATCTTTGCCCAGTGGCATGTCAATCGTAACGTGTGTGGTGCCGTTTGACCACGGGTGTCCGCTTTCAACCGCTTCGGTGTCTCCGAGGCATCGTTCTCTTTTCCTGATTCGTTTGTTAGGGCAATTGGCAGTGGTGTAAGACGATATGTCGCAGAATGAGCACACCCGCTGTATACTACATCTCGATGGTCGAACAGGAGCACAAACAGCCGACGAAAGGGTGATTCTATGGAGTTCTTCGAAGTCTTGCAGCGTCGTCGTTCCATTCGGCAGTTTTTACCACGGGGTATTCCCGCCGAGATCCTGGAGAAAATTTTCGAGGCGATTCGATGGGCTCCCTCAGCGGGTAATCTTCAAGCGTATCAGGTTTTCGTTGTTGAGGACAAAAACACGCTCCGGCTCTTAGCTGAGGCGGCCCTTGGTCAAGAGTTTATTGTGCAAGCCCCGGTAGCACTCGTTTTTTGTGCGGATCCTGCGCGGGCAGCCAGCCGGTACGGAGCTCGGGGAGAAAACCTGTATGCCTTGCAAGATGCGACGATCGCTTGCGATCATGCCCATCTTGCGGCTGCGGCGCTGGGGCTGGGAAGTGTCTGGGTTGGTGCGTTTCGGGATGACGCCGTCTGGCAAGCGATTGGTTCACCCCCAGGTTTGAAACCCGTCGCAATTCTGCCCATCGGCTATCCGGCGGAAAACCCTACGCCAACGCCGCGCCGCTCGCTAAAAGAGTTTCTTCATCGGCTGGGTTAACGGGTGTTCAAGTGGGGCAGAACCGCAGATTTTGACGGGTTGATAATGTGTATCATTAATCTGATTGAGCCGAAGTCTTGCTCAGAAGTTCGAAAAATACCGGCAATGCTTTGCCGTCAGAGGGACTTTGGCTGCGTGGCGGTCAAAGTTCATTCAAAGGTCAATACGTGGTCTTTGCCGGTTTCAAGCTGAATGGTCATCATCCCGTCAGGTCGCTGACCGGGGGGTAGCAGCACATTCCATGTCCCACTCTTTTCGGGATGAAAAACCGCCCGAACCACCTTGCCGTTTCGCCAGACGAGATCAAGCACGACTCCGCCTCGTGCTCGCATGCCGCGGATTGAGCCATCGGCCCAGGCCTTGGGCAAGGCAGGTAAAAGGTCAATCGTTCCGAGGTGAGACTGAACGAGCATCTCACACACGCCGGCGGCATAGCCGAAGTTTCCGTCGATCTGGAATGGCGGATGCGTGTTCAAAAGGTTTGGCATAATGCTGGTTCTTATCATATCACGCAGAATCCGATAACTTCGTTCCGCATCGCCGAGGCGTGCCCAGAGGGCGATCTTCCAGGCGCGACTCCAGCCCGGCCCTTCATCACCCCGGGCGTTGAGTGACACGCGGGCAGCCTCGGCCAGGGCTGGCCTGTTTCGCGGTGAGATCTGTCGTCCGGGAAAGACCGCAACAAGGTGAGACAGGTGCCGGTGCTGATCTTTTGGATCATCCCGATCCACCATCCATTCCTGAAGTTGTCCCCAGCGACCAATCTTCGGTTGGAGCAGCTTCTCTCGCTTTTCTCGCACGACGTTCCAGAACGGATCGTCGTCCCCCAGCACTTTGGCCGCTTCCAAAGAGTTAGTGAAGAGATCCCACACGAGTTGCTGCTCGTAGGAAACGCCGTCTTCATGCGGACCGTGTTCCGGTGAAAATCCGTTCGGCGAAACGAGTGTCCCATCGGGAAGCTCTTTCAGATGATCAACCCAGAACTCACACAATTCCTTCATAACCGGAAAGGCTTTTGTTCGAAGATACGCGAGGTCCCGTGTGAACGCAAAATGGTCCCAAAGGTTTTGTGCAATCCATGCCGCGTCGCCTTTCGACCACTCCCATGTCGATCCGCCGAAGATGCCGTTTTCCGCATGGCAGGCCCAGCCACGGACACCAAAGACCTTTCGCGTTTCCTCACGTCGTACCTCTCGTATCGAATTGACCCAATCCGCCAACGGCAAAAAGCATTCGCAGAGATTTGCAGCATCGACGAACCAGTAATTCATCTCGATATTAACATCGGCGTGATAATCACATCGCCAAGCCGGAAGGTTGCTGTTGTTCCAGATCCCCTGCAGGTTTGCAGGCAAATCCCCAGGCCGAGATGAACTGATCATAAGGTATCGCGCATACTGGAAAAGCAATTCTTCCAGATCAGGATCAGCAGTGCCTTCGGCATATCGCTTCAGCCGCGCGTCCATGGGCAGGGCTTCAATTTCAGGCGGAGTTGCCCCAAGGTCCAAGCTTAAACGGTTGAAAAGGCCTTGATAATCGGCGAGATGTTCTTCCAGAAGTTGTCGATAACCCTTTGCGGCCGCATGGCTGACTTGTTCGGCAAGTCTGGGACCAGGCATGTCGCCGCGCCAACCTTTTTCTCTCCTATTGACGTAGTTTGTGCCCGCTGCCAGGAAAAGCGTCAGTGAATGACAATCATGAAAAGCAACCCCATCCGGCGTGTCTTCTAGAGTGCCACCTTCAGCCTCCACAAGAAGACGGGCCTCGTAATCCAGCACGATTTGATATGGCGTGGTTCGTCCAGGTGTACTTCCGTGATTATACACGTATCCAGCAAGCGAACCTTTCGCGGTGATCTGGTGGTTTTTAACCTCAATTATGGCTTTATGGGCGTCTCTCATGCTGATCCGGCCGGTGTACTGACCAGGTTGGTCGCTCTCCAGTCGGAGGACGAGCACTTGAGCCGGGTAACTGGAGAAAGCAATTCTCCGCCAGGTCACTCCTCCAATTCGATAGGTCACTTCATGAAGCCCACGCGCGAGGTCCAGCGATCGCACATAATCGGTTAGGTTTCCTTCGGGATGTTGCAACTCAATGAAAATGTCTCCAAACGCTTGATAGGCCCCTGTGTCCTCCTCATCCCCAATCCACAGACTATCTTCATTGAACTGAAGGTGCTCTTGTTCAATTCCACCGAAAATCATTGCCCCGAGGCGACCGTTTCCGATCGGTAATGCTTCGCGCTCCCAATTCTGGGCCGGCTGCTGATACCGTAGCGACAGTGAGGCATTCTGAATCTCTTGGCCAACCGCACGGATTGTGCTGAGCGTGCATACGAAGACCGACAAAATACAACAGAATCTGCTGCACATTCCGCAGTGTCCTTTCCCGAGATCCACAGCTGGTGAAGGCGTTGTCTGAGAAAGTGCCGACAATTCCAACACAGGAAACAGACGCTATTTTGTGCCGCTGATTGAGAAATGCAAGGGCGCTCAGCCTCAGAAAAGTGCATTTTCAATTAGGGCCACTTAAATTGCTCTGAATACGCCAACATGAGAACGGCTAAACAAAGAAGCTAGATAATCCTGGCCAAGCAGCCGCCATCGACAACGATGACCTGCCCGGTGATATAACGGGCGGCTTCACTGGCCAGAAAGAGTGTCGGCCAGGCAATTTCCTCTGGTTGTCCCCAGCGTCCCAGGGCCGTTCGTTGCGTCATCTGGTCCTGTTGCTCTTTGCTGAGGAGCGTCATCGGCATTTCCGTAGCGATGGGGCCGGGCGCAATGCAATTGACCGTAATGTTCCATGGGCCAAGGTCCAAAGCGCTGGCCTGCGCCATCCCGACGAGGGCCGCCTTTGTCGCCGAGTAGGCATTACGCTTGGGAGTACTTGCCATGGCCATCATGGACGAGATATGGATAATTCGACCCCAGCGACGCTCTTTCATGTTGGGAACAATCGCTCGAGTCAATCGCATGCAGTTGGTCAAATTCAGTTCGATCAGGTAGTCCCAGTCTTTATCTTGAATTTCGTCAATGGCCTGGGGGATGTTCCAGCCGGCATTATTGACGAGAATGTCGATTCGGCCCATTTTTCGCAGGGCTTCGCTGGCCAATCGGTCGGTGTCATCGCGGCGCGAGACATCGGCAGCCATCCATTCCACGCGTGCCCCTGTGGCCTGGGCGATCTCCTTGGCTGCGGCTTCGATGGTCGCAGCTTTTCTGCTGCAAATGAAGAGCTCGGCACCGGCCTCGGCAAAGGCCCTGGCAATGGCATGACCTATTCCCCGGCTGGCTCCCGTAATAAGCGCTGTTTTATTGGCCAAACCAAAGATCGTGTCTTTCATGGTGCTACCCTCACTGGTGAACTTTCCTAGCTTCCCTCGAGGTTTTTAGGTCAGAAACGATCGTTCACGGCCGGGCTTTGATTACTCGGGCATGTTTTCGAGGTAGGTGTAGCCCTCCAGCCCGGATTCATAGAAGCGGAGGAGTCGCCCGGCCTGGCGGTCATCAATCCGTCCTCGGCGAATGGCTTCTTCGAGGCTGTTTCGCAGTCGAACCACCAGCGTGTTAGGATCGAACTCGACGTAGGAGAGGACTTCGCGGACGGTATCGCCGTTGATGACCGTTTCCACGACCAGGTCGCCATCTTCATCAAGCCCGACGTGAACTGCATTGGTATCACCGAAAAGGTTGTGCAGATCGCCCAGGATCTCCTGGTAGGCCCCGACAAGAAACACCCCAATGTAGTATGGTTCGCCGCGGAACGCGTGCAGGGCCAGGGTCCGTTTTACGTCGTGACGGTCGATGAAGCGGTCGATCTTCCCGTCGGAGTCGCACGTGATATCAGCCAGGACGCCGCGCTGGGTTGGCTGCTCCGTAAGACGGTGAATTGGCATGATGGGAAAGAGCTGTTTGATGGCCCAACTGTCGGGCAACGATTGAAACAGGGAAAAATTACAGAAATATGTCTCGCTGAGGAGCGAATCGAGGACTTCCAACTCTTCCGGAACATACTCCAGGTGCTGCATCAGTCGGAAAATCTTCCGACAGATTGCCCAGTACAGGTTCTCTGCAAATGCCCGTTGCTCCAGCGACATGTAACCATTGTTGAAGAGGTTGATTGCGTTTTCCATGGCCTCCTGAGCATCATGAAAACTCTCTAGGAGGTTTCGGACATTGAGGTTATCGTAGGTTTGTCGCAAGTCATGGAGCGGCTGTTCTGCGTCTTCGGAGATCTGTTCGGGAATACCATTTTCGCCGCGATCGGCGACGCCAAGGACATTGAACACGAGGACGCTGTTATAGGCCACCACAGCTCGACCGCTTTCCGAGAAGATTGTGGGATGGGGGACCCCCGCGTCATCGCAAACCTGCTGAATGTGGTACACCACGTCATTGGCATATTCTTGTAAGGTGTAGTTGACGCTCGATTCAAATGTCGTTTGCGACCCATCGTAGTCCACGCCCAGTCCACCGCCCACATCGAGATATTGCAATCCGGCGCCCTGTTTGTAGAGATCGGCAAAAACCCGGGCCCCTTCCGTAAGGGCCGTCTTGATATGCCGGATATTTGTGATCTGGCTACCAAGGTGGAAATGGAGCAGCTTAAAGCAGTCGGCCATGTCGTGTTCTTTCAATTCACGCAAGGCCCGCAGAATTTCACTCACCGTCAATCCAAACTTCGAGCGATGCCCTCCAGAAGATTGCCATTTGCCCGACCCCATGGCCGCCAGCTTGACCCGAATCCCGATATTCGGGCGGACGCCGACTTCCTGGGCAAAATGAAGGATCAATTCCAAATCGGTATATTTCTCGACGACAAGAAAGATGTTCCGCCCCATCTTTTGGGCCAGCATCGCAGTTTCGATAAAGCGGGCGTCCTTAAAACCGTT
>Ga0068707_1001101_pt1 | contig 18591 bp, 11 predicted proteins | sample YNPNPMetaG_FD_66600 | JGI IMG/M metagenome (GOLD analysis project Ga0068707, IMG submission 66600) | Anoxygenic and chlorotrophic microbial mat microbial communities from Yellowstone National Park, USA - YNP NP MetaG | ecosystem: Environmental > Aquatic > Thermal springs > Hot (42-90C) >...
AAGGACCTGGAAGACTTTCAGTTCTCGGCGGTGGCCAAAGCAGGGGTTTCCAAGAACGAACGCGGAGAGCCTTACACGGAAACTTATAACAGTAAGGAAAGCGACAATAGCCCGGTCCGGTTAGGTGTGATGTGCCCGGCCACGGAACTCTGGCAGAATACAGTCCACGACATCGTCGCGCGGTTATTTCAGGAGTGCGGGGTGAAAGCCGTGTACATTGATCAGATTGCGGCAGCTGCACCGACGCTCTGTTTTGACGCTTCTCACGGTCATCCGTTAGGGGGCGGTCACTGGTGGACGGAAGGTTATTGGAAAATGCTCGAACGCATCCGCGCGGATATGCCATCCGACCGCATGATCACAACCGAGTGCAATGCCGAACCTTACATCCGCTGGCTGGACGGTTACCTCACCTGGCACTGGCAGTATCCGAACATGGTTCCGCTCTTCCCAGCAGTCTATGGGGGGAGTATCCAGATGTTTGGCCGATATTACGGCAACACCGGAAGCGGCCTGCTCCCTTCTGCCGAAGAAGGGAAGAATCGCGATACAGCCTTGCGGATGCGGGCAGCGCAGCAACTGGTTTTCGGCGAACAATTGGGCTGGATCAATTTCGGGGTTATTCAAGAGCCTGAGAATGCGTCATTTTTGAAGGCCCTCGTTCAGGTACGGGCGAAACTTGTGCGATACTTTTATGCAGGAGAAATGGCCAGGCCGCCGCGGGTCATCGGCAGTGTTCCGAAGATCGAAGCTGACTGGCAATGGCACGGCAAAATGGTGATCACGGACGACGCCCTGTATCGTGGCTGCTGGCTTTTGCCCCAGGAGAAGCGTCTAGTGGTGATGGCTGTGAATGCGGCGGACGAAGAAATCCGCGTCCGGCTGGAAATCGATGCCGCCCGCTGGGGACTGCCCGAGAAAGAACTCCATGTGCGATTGATCACACCCACGGAGGACGTCGAGCAAGGGCCTTCTCCGCCGCAGTGGCACTGTGACGTAGTCCTGCCCGCGCGATCTGTCAGGGCCTGGGACCTACAAGCGGGGGAGTGAGCGATTCATTGGAGAATCTGCTTGTCCTTTGGGGGCAGTTTACCTGTGGCTGGAGTTTCGACGGGCACAACAAGCGTGTCCCTCCAGCCCTCGGAGGGACCTGCTTGTCAGGTCCACCTCTCGGAGGGACGCGCTTGTCGCGTCCGCCGCGCAATGTTTGATAATCCATCCAGATTCAGCGGGCACGACAAGCGTGCCCCTCCGACTCCGCCTTTCGGAGGGACCTGCTTGTCAGGTCCGCGGCGCAATGTTTGATTATCCATCGCGCTTCATCGGGCACGACAAGCGTGTCCTTCCTATACGAGCACGATAATCTTGCCCTTCATTGGGTGTCTTCAGGGTCACTCGACACTCGACCAATTCTGAACCTCCCTCCAAACAAGACACGCACTTGACGCATCCACCGGCTAAATGCCCAAAAAACTCCTCTTTTCCTTTGATAGAAAACTTGGTAAGCTTGGCCAACCACATGAGCTGTTATCCGGCCTCATGTTTCGGGTAACGCTCACGGTTCATCTCCAGCAGGATGCACCAAAAGGATGAAAGAAAGTCACGGAAAGGAGCCACGGATGGTTCGCCGATTGATCGTTTTTTGGGCCAGGCAGTCGTTCTTCGTCGCCTCTATTGTTGTCTTGACAATCTTGTGCTGCTTCTCAGGGAGTGGCTTGCAGACCTCGGCCATGGCAGGGCCGTTTCCCAGTCTATTCACGCTTAACCGTGTGGAGGCAGACCCCAACAAAGACTACTGGCTATCGGAAGAGAATGGCCCATGGATGATCATGGCCTGCAGTTTTTCCGGCGATCAGGCCGAACGACAAGCGCGGGAGTTGGTATTGGAATTGAGGAAGCGGTATAAACTGCCGGCCTACATGTACGAAAAAACATTCGATTTGAAGTCCGATTCCGCCGGGTCGCCTCGCCGCTATCGTTACCAGCAAGGAGAACGGGTTCGTGAGGTGGCCGTCCTAGTTGGCGATTTTCCCGCTGTTGATGATCCTCGAGCTCAGGAGATCCTGCAAAAAATCAAGTGTTATCGTCCGACGAGCCTGGAACCGCAGGGGGAAAAATCGACCTCGCTGACGCTTGCGGCATTACGATCGATTCAGCAATCCCTTCTCACCGACGACAACGAGAAGAAGCAGAAGGGTCCGATGCGGCATGCCTTTTTGACCACCAATCCGCTTCTGCCGGATGAGTATTTTGCTCCCAGGGGTGTGGATAAGTTCATTTTGGCTCTCAATGAAGGCTATGAATACAATTTGCTGAACTGTCCGGGACGGTATTCTGTCCAGGTGGCCCATTTCACAGGCGAGGTCATTCTCGATCAGCGTGAGATCCAAGCCATCGAACGGGGCGAAAAGACATTCCGCGGCTCGTTGGCGGAAGCCGCGCGAAAAGCCCACGAGCTGACCCTTGCCCTTCGCCAAAAAGGCTATGAGGCCTACGAATTCCACGACCGCGGGGCAAGCATTGTCACTATCGGTAGCTTTGATTCCCTAGGAGCCCGACGAGCCGATGGCAAGATCGAGCTGGATCCTCGGATTGTCCAAATCATCAATACGTTTGCGGCAGAACCTGCACCACCGGTGCCGGGCGTCCCGACCCTGGGTTACAAGCCAAAGACGCTGATCGGCATCCCCTTCGATATTCAACCGACGCCGGTCGAAGTCCCGAAGCGCTCGTACGCCGCCGACTATGTTCGCCGTTGAATATCCTCCCGATGCGGGTGCCCTCACTCCGGCTGATCGGAAATCACGGTAATACCTTCATTTTCCAGGTCTAACAGGGACTGAATCGGTGGTAACAGCGATTCGGGCAAACCGTCTCGGTGTGGCGTGAAGCTTGCCTGAATCGCTTGGGAACCATGTCCCTGATTAGGGCGATCAATAGTCGGCCAGTTCGCTGTGCTCTCAACGTTCTGGTGCACCGTCCCTGTGCTGCGATCAAGGGCCGCAAAACCGGCCCGACTTGTTTCTGAAGTCCCATGCCCTCTTTGATGTGATTCCAATCGCTCTTTGAGGCGTTGTAACGTTGGGGACAATTGTTGCCGAGAGACTTGATCGGTTACGTCTCCAGTCTGGACGATTTGTGAGGAGGAACCGCTCTCACGGCCTGCAGGCATCGAGATGGGTTCAGGACGGCCAAACATGTCTGCTTTTCCAGCTTCCTGGTTTAAGGCGATACCAGCCTGAACCGTGTCATTCGACGTGATTGGGGGAAGCGGGCGAAGCCCGGTCTGAGGGGCCGGGGCCGGGATGGTTTCCGGTAACCCCTCGCCCGCCGCTCTGTTCTGGGAACGAATCGGCCCCGGGTCGATCCATTGGCCACGTTCGTCGAGTTGCATTGTTCCCATCTGAAAGTCCAGGACCATGCGCTGAATTTCATACTCGACCCAGGCCCCGAGAAATGAGTTCTGAGCATTAAGGAGTGCCGAAAGAGCCGTCACCAGGTCGCGGGCCGTGTTAACGCCAAACTGAGATGTTTCGCCGGGTCGTGGTGGTGCACGCAAGCGCTCGCGGGCAAGGTCCACCTGGGCAATCGAGACGAGAACTGCGGACCGACGCAACTCGAAGGTGTTCTGCCCCAATCGAATATTTCGCAAGGTATCCCTCAGACTTTGGGCAACCTGATCCTCAAAGGCGATGTAATCGCGCCGTGCTCGCTGGAAAGAAATCAGGGCCGTCCGGTACTGGTTTCGTTCGACAAGCCGGGTAAACGGGGCATCAAAACGAAATCCCACCCTGAGCTGCCCGGTATTGCTGTCGAAACTGAAAGGATTATCGCCTGTTGTCCTCAAGTCACCACTAAAAGTCACGTCGAGATCGCTGCGGAGACGATTGGCGGCTATCTGGATCTGTCGCCACTGATCGACCAGTGCCGCACGGGCATTCATCCAATCAAGACGGTTTTCACGAGCAATTTCCAGGGCTTCCTCCGGTGAAATATCGACCGGAGTGAGTGACACAGAATCCAACCGTGCTCTCGCCTGAATCAAGGACAGGTCCGACAACTGAAGCAAGAGCGGCTCCAAAAGTTGCATGGCGACCTGTTCCTTGGGCGATGTTTTCAATTCGTTTAACTCACGGGTCGTAGAGTCGATACGGAGACGAAGGATCTCGACCTGGGCACGTGCCTCAGAGTACTTGCTCTGTAATGAGGACAGTTCCTCTTGAGGCGCCGCTACCATGGCCTCTGATAATTTCTTAAGTTCCTCTTCCGCAGCGTTGGCCTGGTTTTGGAGATCGGCCAGCTGTTTCTCCAATTCGCCCAGCTTCTGATTTGTAACGCTATCGGGGTCCTCCATGAATTGACGGAAATTGTCCAGCAGTTGCTTGAGCGGTTGTCTGGGTACGCGCTCTTCGCCACGGGCCGGCGGGAGTTTACCTTCCAGGAGGAGATCGAAATCGGCCACGATGGCTCGATAACGTTCTTCTAAATCTGCGATGGCCTTTTCCGCGTTCGTCAGTCCCTCGGATTGGCCATCCTCGGTAACGGGTTTTGAGTAGAACTCCTGGAGAAGCAACTTCCTTTGCGGAAGCACAGCCGTAAGTCTCGCGATATCGTTTTGAACAATTTCGACTTGTCGAACTGTCTGCTCGAAGATAGTGCGCATCTGATCGGGCCAATCTGCGGGATCAGGCGTGGCCGGATCGCGCAAAGCCCGTACAAGAAGAGTCGTTTGCCGCTGGAGGCTCAGCATTCTGGGGTCGACAAAATCAAATTGGGTCAGCAGATCGTCAGAGATTTCCACCGGCAAATCCGGCGGTAATCCGAGGCTGACCTTGAAGCTGTCCAACTGAGATTGATATGACGAACGCGAGGACAGGAGCTGACTTTGAGCGTTATAGAGAGATTGCAGGGCGAGGTCCACCTGGTATCTGTCGATGCGGTCAGCCTGATGCGCCGCCAGGAGTTGCTCGTAACTGTCTTCCAGCCCTTGAACGTTCTGTTCCTGGTTCCGGATTTGGACCTGGGTCTGAAGAAGGCCCAGGACGCCACCTCGTCCAGGACTGACCGACGGTGATAGCGAGCCAATGGAAAGGCCTCCGGCACTGGGCCCGGCGCCGGGGTTCGTTCCCGTGACGACCTGGAGATAGAAACCTCGTTGATAGTGTGCCATTTGCCGGATGTTCGCCAGGAGATTGCGTTCCGCTTGCGTTAGACTTTCCAGGACGATAGAACGCCCCCCTGCCCGCAACAGGGGTTGCATGAGCGAGAAATTGAGCAGCGACGCTGAGGCGTAACTGTCGCTGCCCGAGAATTGCCACACCAGAGAATTGGCAAAACCGATGAGTAGCTCCGTCCCGGTGGCACCTAGCTTTCGGGCCTGCGCATCGGTATCAAGCTCAAGTAAACTCCGCGGGCCACCTGATCGTTTGCTTCCATCTGCTGTGAAGAATGTGGAATGTCCCCCGAAGAACTGGACGTCAAAGCGAAAACGTTCGGCCGTCACATTGAGTGCCGAGAGGTAGAGGTTTTCAATCTGCCGCTGGTAGTCCCGCGAATGAATGAGGGCGAGATCGACAGCGCGGGCACGATCGAGCACAACCACGCCACGTTCATCACGCGGGAGATAGGCCCGCCAGAATGGGCTTTCCACATAGTACGTGTCCCCATTATCGTGCCAATGCGGCCAGCCTTTTTTGCCGTCCACACAATGCATCAATTGATGCGACACCGGATCGTCGGGCGGCATTGGTTCGGCGTCAGGACAGAACGGGTCATAGTATCGTGACTGTTTCTTGGGATAGACGGCCGTCTCACGCAGTTGCCAGCGAGAATCGCACTGTCCCTGCTGCAAAAGGGCCCTAACCTCCGCATCGGCCTGCCGACGGTAAGCCGTCCGATGGCAACCGCAAAGATGAAAAAAGAGGAAGGCAAAAGGCACAAGATACAAAAATGCTCGCATCGTGCGATGCTTACCGTCGGAAAGGATCAATCGCCACCAACTATCAATCCGTTGGGTCACTGCTGGCATTTGGTAACCTCGTTGATCCAAAGACGAAAACGACCGGAGAGCCAGAAGCTCACCATTAATGGTTCGGATCGTAAAATGAGCAAACTTAAACGATTGTTTGAGATTTACCGAAAATACTGGCGATGACAGACCGCTACCACCAAAGTGGGGGTAGGCTAAGAAAGATTTGCGAAGAAATGGCTAAAGCTTGACATGAGCGGTAGGGCTAAATACCATCGAGCTTAACGGACCGTTTCTTTTGGAACGTCATTGACCATTTTTCGGAAGTTCGGTGGGCTGGAAAGTTTGTCGGGACCACGGACGGGCGATAGCGCTGGGATATTGAAAACTTTGAGGAATCTCCGTTCGCTGGTGGAACCACAATGAGCATTTGGAACAAGATTCTTATCTGCCTGATTTTGCTCGCGTCCCTGGCGATGTGGTATTTGGGAATGCGGGCGTTGGCGACCCACCGGGCATGGCGGACTGCCGCCAAGAAGCTCCAAACCGAGCTTGCCCAACTCGAAGCCGAGCGTACCCGTTTGATCGAAGGTGACGCCAGCACCAGGGGAATCCGCCAACTTCAGGTGGAATTGGCGAAATACACCCTGCAACGTGGGCGTGTCTGGAACTCCTGCCGCCCGATTCGGGTCGATGTTCGCCAGGATCCCCAGACGGGAGTGGTTGTTCAAGTCAGCCTGTCCGTTGATCGATTAGGTCTCACTGGTTTGCAAGACGTGCAGGAATTGCCCGTCGATTCGCTCGTCTATCTCTTTGACGAACGAGAGATCCAAAACGGGGGCGTGTATTTAGGGGCCTTCCGCGTCGCCGCCGTCACGCCGCGACAGCAAGACCAGCCGGCCATGGTTCAACTGGATTCTGTTTTCCACCTTACGAATCGTGAGGTTCAACGTCTCCAGAGGGCCATGCAAGCTGCGCAACAGGGAGGGGTTGGCTGGACGCTTTGCGAGCTATTGCCCAAGGATGATCACGAAATCTTTGCCGGTCTCGACGCGAACACGCTTGCCCAGATTTTGCCCAAGTCTGTCGTCGATGAGTATGTCCGGGATGGCAAGCCGAGTGATCCCAACAATCCCAACTCGCCACCGTTTTTCCGGAAACTTCGCGACTATGAGTCGGCGATTCGTCACCTCAGTTTGAAGCGAGCCGAACTGATTGACCAGGTTGCGGCCCTGCAGGCTGACAAAAACCGTCTTGATGCAGCCCTTGCTGATTCGCAGCGAGAGGCACAGGCCCGCGATCAGGAAATCGCTCGATTTCAACAGGAACTTCAGCGAGCTGAGTTAGAACGGGATCTCGCCGTGAATCATTTGAAGGCTGTGGAAGACACCTTGAGTCGCGTGACTACGGCCCGGGATACGCTCATCGAGCAAAATCGCGTCACGGCAGGCGAAATTGCTCAAGCCCAGGAAAAGGCCTACCAATTGATTGAGCAGCGAGTCCGCAGCATGGCCCAGGTCGAACAGCAGGTTTCTCAACATACCACGGCTGCAGGGGCGCAAAACTGACGATTCCCGGGCTATTGTCCGAGGTAGAAGTCCTCCCCGCAGAACGACGTGTCACTTCAATTGTGCTCCGATTGCGCGGTGTTCATCGATCCACGCTAAAACGGATCAAAAGGATATCGTCATCCTGAACGACATAATCGCGGTGCTCATGACGAACGAGATTTTGGGCTTTCAATTCCCGTTCGCTGCCTAAACGGACCAGGTCTTGGCACGACATGACTTCTGCGCGAATGAACCCCCTGGCAAGGTCTGTGTGAATGGCCTCGGCCGCTTCTACGGCAGTTCCGCCGCGGCGAAGGAGCCATGCCCGAACCTCTTTTGGTCCCGCGGTGAGAAAAACGTGCAGGCCGGCCACGTCCATCATCATTCGGACAAGTGATCCTCGGTCGGCGCCTCCGACGCCCAATTCCGCCTGGAACTGTTCCCGTTCCTCCGGAGTCATCTTGGACAGTTCAAGCTCTAACGACAAAGGAGCGGCAAAGAAGGGAATATTCTCCGGAAGCATGCCGCGAAAGCGTGAAAAGTCGCGTTCGTCATCAGCCGTGTTGATCACCACCATCTGCGGTTTTTCGCAAAGGAGGCGAAAAGCGCGTGTGACCCGCTGTTGCTCTTGGGTCATTTCGGACTCTCGAACCGGATTGTTCTCTTCGAGTCGCTGTTTGACCCAATGGAGAATCTTAAGTTCTTCCTCGAGGTGTTCCCGCTCCGGTTTGGGATGGGGTTTCTTCAAGGATGTTTCCACTCGTTCGATGCGTCCCGTCACGATTTCCAGGTCCGCGATTAAAAGATCCTCTTGAAAAGATTGGAACTCCGCTGCGCAATCGAATCCGCCAAAGGCCGGCACAACCATAACCAGACAACCCACATCGCGCAGGATCGCCAGTTTGGCAGCATTTCCCTGATGGGTGCGGCTCAATCCCGGGGTATCGACAATTTCCAGGGCAGCCGGTGTGACTTTTTTTGCGTCATAAATTCGCTGCAATTGTTCCAGCCGGGGGTCAGGGATCACGGCCATCGCCGATTGCCCGGAGAACGCTTGGGCCGGATCCGCTGGAACGCCTGTCAACCACTCAAAGAGCGTGCTTTTCCCCGATCCCTGGTATCCTACAAGTCCGATCTTCATAAATGAAAACTCCGTATCAGGATAGCCCTGGCCAAGTGTTGTTCAGTCGATTGGTGTTCACCTTTGAAGGAGCGCTTTCCGGGGGACGTGCTCGTCACGTCCGCTGGATGATCTTGGACAACCCGTTTCGACTCTGCGGGCACGATAGGCGTGCCCCTCCAAATTCCCTCTCGGAGGGACCTGCTTGTCAGGTCCGGTGCATTACGTTTGATAATCCATCCCCATTCCGCGGGCACGACAGGCGTGCCCTTCCGACCAGGCGTGACAAGCACGCCCTTCCGATATGGGCACGACAGGCGTGTCTGACCATTTTGCTTGTCGCGGTTACACCATGTACAAATCTGACGGACGCAGCCCAGAAATCGCTGAGCGGATCGTGCCCAATCACTTTCCTTATTATGGCAACATGGGAGGTGGTGGCGAGAGAGGTGCTTGGCCAAGAGGACCGGCAGACGAGGGTGAAGCCGATGGCGATTCTTGGTCGGGTGCCCTTTCTGAACGGCTATGATCGGAAGGTGGTTCTGACACCGGTGGCTCGCGGTCTCCAGGCCCGGGTCGTGGCCCGCGCCGGTCGCCGCCATGTCCGCGCCAGGGTCCCATCGCCTCGAAACCGGGATAGCGCCATCGCAGATAGCGGCGGGTCAGTTCTCGTTGCATTTCGTCGGGTGGAAGCGTCAGCAGTGCTTCGCGTTCTTCCCGCGTCAAATTCTCCTCCACAAATCGCCCCAGCTCCTGTTCACTCACGGCACGACGCATATCCGCCCACACCCGCGGCATGACGTACCTGAAGAAAACATAACCGCGGATCCACTGAGCAACCCGTTTCAGTTGTTCATCGACAGGGAGGGCTTCCAAACGACTCCGCGTCGGCAGCGATAGTTGCTTTCGCAACTCTTCCAGTTCTGCTGGTGTCAGGGCGGCAACTTGATCGGGATGGTCCAACTGCCATTGCAGCCATGTGATGGCCAGGAGATCCTTTCGCTGCTGGGGATCATTGACCTGCTTCAACCGACGAAGTAAATCCTGCTTCTCAGTCGAGCTCAATCGCGTGAGCAATTCCTCGCCGCGCTCGGCAGCCACGCTTTCCACAATACGAATCAAGACTGCAACATCACCCGGCGGTAATCGCTCCTCCAGCGGAACCTTCATCGAATCTTGAAGGAGCGTTCTCAATCGCTCCGGGGGGAAATTGAATAAAGCACGATTCAAGGCGGCTGCTACCATCTCGTTGCGTGTCTTCTGGATCCAGGCGATCCGTTGCTCGGGTTTCAGGGCTTCCAATTCACCTCGCTGGCTGGGGGTCAAGAGTTTGAACCACTGATAGTATCGCTGCAAGACCAAAATCAACTCGTCGCGATCGGGCGCCGCCATCAACTCCTCATGAATTGCCCGCATACGATTCTGTTCGCTTGTCGAGAGTCTTTGAAACCTTTCGATCTTGCGTCGCAGTTCAGCCTTCTCAGCTTCACTGAGGGAGGCAATGCGTTTTCGAACATCCTTTGCATTTGAGAGCATGACCATGGAAGCGTTCACAAGATGAGAATTACGCGTCGCACTGGCCAAAGGTGGAGAATTGAGAGCTGATCCCTTCTCTTGCGGAGCAGGCGACTCAGGAGCTGATTCCTCCCTCTGGTTTGACGGCTTTCTGGGAGATCCAGGTCCATCCTGGGGCGGCAATCCTGCTGGTCCACCAGGGCCGGAACCGGGAGGCATCTGTCCCAATCCCGGCAGCCCAGAAGGCCGAAAGAGACGCCGCTCGTCCACTTCTTGGGCGTCATCCGTGGCCAGAAATTCCTCCTCATCGCGGAAAAGCCCGTTGTCACGGAGCATTCGTAAGAAATCGAGGCTTTCAACACGACGATAATAATCTTGGTTCTCGATAACCGCGTAGTGTTCGATGAGCCACTTGTTGGGATTTTCCCAAGACAACGAAGCAATCCGCCAGCCAACGAGGAAGGTCAACACAGTCCCCAGAACCGCGATCCCCGCCAACAATGTGTACCTTTTCCATTGAGAATCAGCTTGAGAAACAACCTCAGAGGCGGCAGACTGGGCGACCATTTCGATGGTCGTCCGCGTGAAGTCTTCATCCACCGTAGGACGGTCCAGGACGTCGAGCCAATCCCACGTCTCAGCCAGACGCTGCAACTCTTCCCGAACTCGCGCATCCTGTTCCACCAACCGTTCGATCCGAGCCGCCTCTTCGGCCGATAGTTCACCATCGAGGTATGCAACGAGATCCTCGCGGATCGCCTCGACCTGGATATTCGGATCTTTTTGAGCCGGTGAATCGTTCATTGCCCGAAACTCATGTTCCGTGTCTTGACCAATACCAAGAATTAACCGTCATGATGCCAATCGTAGTCGTCATATGAATATGATCCACACTCCACAACTTCTCTCATGTCCCATTTCCCCCCATTTGAATCTGGGAGTCATGTTCAGAATCTTCAGTCGTTTCCTCAGCCTTTGGTTCAAAGTCACCGGGGCTCCCCAATTCGGCCGGGATTTGACCCGTCAGGAAATATGGCTCCAGCACCTCACGTAACCGCAACCTTGCCCGAGAAAGAAGCGATTTGACCGCCTTCGGCGACATCTTCATTGCCGTCGCAATGTCTGCGTAGCTCATCCCCTCGAATTTGCACAACAAGACGGCCAATCGCTGCCGCTCATTCAAGACTTCCATGGCCATCCGGACAATTTCCCGCACCTCCAGTTTGTCCAGTCGCCGGGCAGGAATCTGTCCGCTGGGGACCTGGATGGCCTCATCGAGCGCATCGAAATGTTGCGAATCACCCGGGCGAAACGGAACCGTTTGTTCCCGCCTCCGCGACCGACTTCTCAGGGCATTCATGGCGACATTGTTCACGATTCGGAAGAGCCAGGTGGCGAACTTCGCATTTGGCTCATAGGTTCCCCGTGCCCGATAGACTCTCAGAAAGACCTCCTGTGCCAAATCCTCGGCTTGATGCCGGTTCCCCACCAGGTTCTCCAAAACCGCCAAAACGCGGCTCTGATAGCGCATCACCAACTCTTCGAAGGCCGCTGCGTTGCCGCTGCGGACTTCGAGCATCAAGCGAACGTCGGGATCGCGAAGCGCGGCCCTTTGGATGGACGATTTGCTCTCCGTCAATGTGGAATCCTGCCGATGAGCTTAAGGCCTAGTCCATCATACCATCGTGAACGTTTTATCGTACCTTCCACCCTCTATGATGGCATCTCATCAGGCAAGATTCTACATCCGCCCACCAAAATCGACCACTCATTCCTTCCTCAAATCCCGCACCTCAAAAGTTGAGTCCCTTGACCGTCAGTAACGCCTACACTCAAAAGGCCGACGATTCTTGCGCCCTGGTGCCATTCCTTGAAAAAAATTTAAAGTATCAACATGCAAAGACGATTCGTGCAAATCCCGAGCTGGGAGAATTTCTCCCCTTCCTGGCGTTGGGTGGTGTGTGTTAACGTTGTCTACCGCACGCCTAATCACTCTAAATTTCTTAACCCCTGAAAGACCGTCTGGTTCTGCAAGATTGCACCCCTAATGAGGGGGACGCACATCGGGAACTTTTCTCACCTAATGGTTGCCTTTTCCGTCACCAGGAATCAAAGTGGGAAAAAGAGGGTGGTACAAGCAAAAAAACGTTATTGTCGCTGCAATTGTCAAACTCAAAACAACCGAGCCGTTGGACTGTTTTTTATTGACACCCAATTCGGTGAAGTGACCAGCTCGCCGAAGACGCGATGGGGCACCGTTCATCAATTGAGGATTATGCTATGGCCGGCGATCCAGTCGAGTCATCGCTGTGGTGTCGCGGCACATTGGTCGTAGGTGTTGAAGGTCTCGGACAACGAAAGCACGTGACGTTCGCCCAGCCGTTCGTCCGTTGTGGCAGTCTTGACACCTGTGACCTGACACTTCGTGGTCCCGGCATCCCCCGCCGTCTCCTTTACCTGCATGCCACGACCCACGGAATATTCGCCGTGCCACTGGTCGCACCCGGGCGATTTGCGCCGTTGCCTTCCGGCTGGCTGCTCCCCAAGATCTCACTTCATGTGGGTCCCTTTCGTATAAGCTGGCAATGGGATTGCGATTCCGAAGCTGGCCAGGTTTCCCCATCTGACCCCTCCCACCTAGCAAATCTCGTTGAAAAGGGATCCCTGAATCGACGCTGGGAGCTCGATATCTTTGTCGATGGGCATCGCGTCGGTCGTTACGAATTGAGCCGGGTCCTGACATTGGTCGGGCGACATTCCCCCTCTCACTTGAATGTGACTTCTCGCAGCGTGTCCAGTTGCCATTGTGTCATTGTCGCAGAAGAAGATCGGCTCTGGTTCGTTGATCTATGCAGTGGCAATGGAACCCGCCTCGAGAAACAGCCTATCACCGCGGGAGAGTGGCCGATCGGAGTAGCCTTGCAGCTGGGACGGGTAACACTGGTCGCCAGGCCAACGTGCTCTCAATCCTACGAAATGCATCGGGCAGGTCTCTCCCAGCAAGTCTTCGATGACCACAAACCTGTCGATTCCGTCACGTCCGGCAGTCAATCGGAATCCCAGCCGCGCGACGATCAGAGAGACCTCTCAACACTCGCCCATGATCCAATTCTCGGAAGGACGGAGAACCAATTAACGGACAGCCGTCCTCACGTCAATACCCCAAATAGCAAAACCGAGTACGTCGAGGAATCCGAGCCAGAGATCCCTACTTTTTTTATTCCACCGTCTTATGCAAGAATTAGGGCATTTGACTCGGACGTTTTGGAATCATTGTGTGCTCCAGAAGCCGAACCTTCCCCTGAGCAGTCGAACACGCAATCGACGACGGTTGTTGATTCCGACAAAGACGAAGCTGATGGGGAATCAAAGACGGCGACGGAGGAGCCATCGTTTCTCGGACGATATGACAACCCGGTTGTGCAACACGAGTTTGTCTATCCCGGTTGTCATCCGGAACTTATCGGTACGGAAATCATTGTCGAGGAAGACATGCAGGACAATTCCCTTTCGGCACAGGCCAAGGATTATGTGCTCCGTCTTTTTGCTGATGAATCTTGCGATGGTCAACCAGGCTCGTTGGCCACTGAGGATTTCGAGGAATTGCAGGGACCGGCGACCTTTCCGGAAACGCCCGAACAAACGCCAGACTACATTTTTGCGGGAAGGACAACCATCCATCCGCAGTCCCTGATCAGCGACTCTCTTGAAAAAAAGACGCAAGAGCTGATCATCAAAGAACAACTTCTGGCAGCTTGGGCTAAGACACTCGATAAAATGTCCGAGGCAATTCTCAGGCTGCAAGAGGAACTTGTTGCCGAAGAGGATCGTTTTGCCGAACAACAACAATCACTCGCGGAACGGGAAAGGCAACTCGCGGCCTGGCACGATGAATTGGAATGCCGGGCGGACGAGTTGAGTCGCGGCGAACAGGAATTGCTACGGGTGCAACGGGAGATCGCTGAAAAGGAACGGGCCATTGAGGAACGTCACCAGTTCTTGCTCGGTGAATCGCGCAGCCTGGCAGAGGAAAACCATCGCCTTCAGCTCCTGCGAAAAGAATGCGACGACCGGGAAGAAAAACTCTCGGCCCTGCAACGGCTCCTTTCCGAAAGGGAACGAGATATTCAACACAAGCAAGACGCGATTGCGGAGCAAGAGGCGTCTCTCAAGCAATGGGCTGACCGACTGGCCGAAGAAGAATCGAAATTGCGCGCGACTGAACATGAACTCGAGCGCCGAGGGAATACCTTGGCATCTCGTGAACAGGAGCTCGCACTCCGAGAAAGGGAACTTCAGGAAAAATCGCGGCAACTTGGCGATTGGGAAGCATCCTTGGACGAGTTGCGGCAAACGTTACTCCGCCACGAACGCGATCTGAAACAGCGATTCGATGAATTAACATGCCGGGAACAGCATTTGATTGATCAACAGCAGGTACTCGAGAATATCCGGCAGGGTCTAACCGAGCGTGAACAGTCCCTTGCGTTGCAGACACGAGAATTGACGCTCAGAATCCAACAACTGGGGGAAAAAGAACGTCGGATTGCGGATCAAATTAAAGAGCTTGAGGATTGGCAAGTCCGTTTGCAGCGATGGGAAGAGGAGCTTCGACTGCGAGAATCAAGCCTGGCAGCAGCGGAGACCTCGACCAGTGAGAAAGACACAGCTGTTGTCCTGGCGGCGACGAGAAACGAAGGTGACCTCAAAATCAGTCCTCGTGCAGAATGCGAAGTTTCCCACAATATAGAGCCAGAAACGTCCACTTTCGGAGAAGAGCCGGTCGTTTCCATGACGACCGCGACGGCCAACACACCGGTGGAAACGCAGACGGCTTCAAATGTCACGGCGAGGAGTGTTAGTAAGGCCCGTGCGGTGGGGGAATGGTATGTTATCCCGCTGGCAAAGGTTCGTCGGCGATGGCGAGTGTCGGCACCTTTTGCCGTTGGGTTGCCCACGGTTCTGCTTGTTGCCTGTCTTGCGTGGTGGATTTTTCCCCGGCAATTCATGACGGTATGCCGAATCGAGTTCCCCGAGACCTCGCCCCTGCTATATGTTCGCGACGGAACATGGCCGACTGAGGCTTCCAAAGACCTATTTCCACAACTGACGCCGGTCGCTCCCGATAGTGCCGACGTCGCCGAGCGGTTGAAACGAGACACAGAGCTTGCGCATTTGTCGCCGGACGAAAACATTCCGCTGGACCAGGTCCTCGCATCGGTCGGAATCAGCCGATCGGAAGGACTTCCCTTCACGACGTTAAGCCTTACATCACCTCATCCGGAGATGGCCCGGCACGTCTTGGAAAAATGGGGCAATACTTACGTCGCTGTCCTGGTTGAATCGCTTCAGCAAAGGATCACGCCCGCCCTATCCAAGGCACAGAGTGAGTGGCAGATGAAATCCCAGCAATTGTCGAAACTGCTTCAAAAGATCCACGATCTGAAGGCACAGCATAATGCGGACAACCCTCGGCAGATCGAGTTTCAGGCCCGCGAATCGCTGCAAATGGCAGATCTGGCCGAAAAAGAGATAGAACAATTGACCGCCGAAATCAAGATTCAAACAGAACGGCTTGAAGAAGCCAGGGTCTTGGTCAACAATCCGGAACAAGCAGTCACAGAAGAGGAGGTGCTGAGTTCCCTTGCAGAACGAATTAAGAAAGAAGGGTTGACACTCGAAGAATCCCAACCGAATCAAGACACTGCTCAGCCTTCAGAAAACATGAGGGATGAGTCGTACCCAAACGGTCGAAATCCAAACAATAATTCCAACATGCCCCAGGCCTCAAACAACTCCTCCGACAAGAGCCGCTATGCAATGCTCCGTGAACTCGTGCGAAAAGAATTGATCGAGCGAAAGCGTCAGGACGGCGTTTTGACCGCCCAGGTCCTTGAGGCTGAATTACAGCGCTTACAGTCACGACTTCAAATGACGCGGGACAGGAAGTCAAAATATGAGGCTACGGGCCAATCTTTGCAAGAAGCGGCAGGTGAACTCAGTCGCCTTGAGACGGAGGCGGTGTCACTGCAACGCGCGTGTGAACGGCTGAAAACCCAGATCGAGACCTTGGAAACGGCACTCGCACAAAGTAAAATATGGCCGCAAACGGAGGTGTGGTGTACCCAACAGCGACCGTGGACACCGATTGCTTTCGCTGCCCTGGCCGGAGGAATCACTGTAGTGCCCTTCGGCCTGTGGTGGGTTATCCGCTCGCGGAGGATCATGACGTTGTTGCCTCCCTCGGCCTTTGAACGTGAAGCAAAATATCCACAGTCCGAAACTGAGTGAGTATCCATGTTTCCTTTATTCCTAACGATAGAAGGGTGTGTGTATCAAATCGGTAGGTAAAGAGGCGTGACGAACAAAATGGCGGGGCACATTTATCGTGCCCGATGAATCGCAACGGATTATCCATGGTTGTGTAGCGGAACCGACAAGCGGGTCCCTCCATGGTTTTTTTCGGAGGTCGCTCGTGAGCTTGATTGCGTCAAGCACCAGAGGACTGACCACACAAGGGGCGCAGACGTGCTAATGGGAATGCGGGGCCTTTGCCCTTTTGTTGGTTTAATTGTTTTGTGACTGATAGCAAATAATCGTTCTTCGACGATGATTTTCATGGGAGATCACACGATGGTCAAAAAAATCACACGACGTCGCGTTCTGGCTGGATTATCGTCAGCGGTCGCAATTCCAATGTTCGTTCGGCCTGCGGCACTTGGCTTGGCCGGACTGGCTCCGGCCAGTGAGCGAATCACTGTAGGATTGATCGGCTGTGGTGGTCATGGTGTCGGCTGGAATCTGGCGCAGGTCTTTCGGCACAGCGATGCCCAGGTCATCGCCGTCTGTGACGTCGATGAGCGCCATATGGCTGCCGGAAAACAGCGTGTGGACGAGTATTACCGAGCCATTCTGGGGGAACAGTATCGGGAATGCACGGCCTATCGGGACTTTCGCGAGCTTATCAATCGCCGTGACATTGTGGCTATCATGAATTGCACGCCCGACCACTGGCACGTGCTCCCTGCATTGATGGCCTCCGAGTGTAGAAAAGATGTCATCTGCGAAAAGCCTCTGACACTCTTTGTGGAGGAAGGTAAGGTCCTGTGCCGGACCGTGGCCAAGAACAAGACTGTCTTCCAGACAGCATCAGAGAATCGGTCGATCGATGTGTACATCCAACTCATCAGTCTGGTGCGTGCGGGCGTGATTGGCAAATTAAAGCATATTGAGGTTCGGGTTCCGATGGGAAACAACAACACGCGGGTCGTGGGCGAAGCCAAGGACATGTTCCATCAAACGTCCCCGCAAGATGTCCCGGCATACTTGGATTATGACATGTGGCTGGGCCAGGCCCCGCAGATGCCTTATATCCCCGCTCGGCTTCATGGCAATTTCCGTTGGAACCTTGCCTTTTCCGGGGGGGTTCTTACGGACTGGGGTGCCCATATGATTGACCTCGCCCAATGGGGACATAACACCGAGCGTACAGGGCCTGTCGAGGTCTCAGGAAAAGGGGATTTTCCGCCGCGGGACGCCGTTTTCAACACTGCTCCCACATTCGATCTGTTGTATCGGTATGCCGATGGGGTAACAATGCGGGTCTCCGCCGGACAGGGCGATCTAGACCCGCAACAGGCCGATGCGAATACACCGCTTGTGGGACGGACGCCCTCACCCGGGATTCGTTTCGAAGGAACAGACGGATGGATCGAATCCCACAATTGGCGCGGTTCGCTGCGAGCCAGTCGGCGGGAATGGCTCGATCTGAAAGTCGATCCCCAATCCCTCGGCCTCTACGTGCCCAGTGAAGTCGTCAAGAGAGAAGAAAGCGGCAAAGGTGGGGAACACCGCAACTTCTTCGACTGCATCAAATCACGACAACCTTGTTACGCTCCGGCTGAGGTTGGTCACCGCACGATCACCATTGCTCATATCGGGAATATCGCCATGATGTTAGGCCGAAGCCTCCGCTGGAATCCAGAAAAAGAACAATTTGAGGGCGACGAGGAGGCCAACGCCATGTTAACCCGCAAACAGCGGGAACCCTGGACCATGGCAAACGTCGGTACCTGGATCAAGAAAGCCTGACGGCACGGTCACAATGCCGTCATTAAATGGTCATTTTCGCCAAGCGTGGCCCCAAACCGAGGGGATTTTTCTGCCTTTCATCTGGCAAAAATTGCCCTGGACTGATCAAGCGATCGTCCAGTATATTACCGGCGCCGTAGGTCTGCGGATGGAGACCGCACGTGGCCCTATTGACTTTGGCCACGATCTCATGGAGGTGATTCGCGATGCGAAAGATTGTCTATTTCTCGTTTGCGCTAATTCTTATTGAGGCTACGAGCCTTGGGATCTCTCGGTATTCCGAGGTCGTGGCTCAGGAAGCCTCACAATCAGCCATTGCACCGCCGATGGTGCCCCAATCGCCCGTT
>Ga0068707_1001103_pt1 | contig 18589 bp, 13 predicted proteins | sample YNPNPMetaG_FD_66600 | JGI IMG/M metagenome (GOLD analysis project Ga0068707, IMG submission 66600) | Anoxygenic and chlorotrophic microbial mat microbial communities from Yellowstone National Park, USA - YNP NP MetaG | ecosystem: Environmental > Aquatic > Thermal springs > Hot (42-90C) >...
TAGTTAGTGGTTGTAAAATTGAACAAAGTGTTATTAAGAAAAAGATAACTCTTGATCAATTAAAAAGGGATATTGAAACTGAGATTTCGGAAATATTTAATCCAGAAGAAATCGAAATAAATGAATATGAAAATATTAATATAAACGGATATGAAGCATTAAAGCATACATTAAAAACTTATATAGGACGTACAATTACTATATTAATTCCTACAAAAGATAAGTTATTTAATATCACAATGTTTATAGCAGAATCAGATTTAGAAAAATGTAATCGATATTTAGACGATCTCATCAAAACAATTTCTATAAAATAATATGGTGAAATATTTAAAATATTTAATAAAAAGAATTTTTGTTGTTAGTCTTATAATTTTTGGATTACTGAATTTAGTTTATGCTTTAGAATTATTTTTGAAACTTCCATATGAAAAGGGCGAAAAATTTGTAGTAACAAGGAGGTATGAAACACCCGATACTCATATAAATAAAGATAAATACGCCATAGATTTTACTAAAAATGGATGCGAGGCATATGGAAAACCTGTATTAGCTGTGGCAAGTGGAAAAGTTAAATACCTTTTTTATGATACTGGGTTAAGAAAAGATTATGGTAATGCTGTTAAGATAGATCACGGAAATAATTTAGAAAGTATATATGCCCATCTTAAAGAATTTGTCGTAGAGATAGGACAGGAAATAAAACAAGGACAACTTATTGGATATGTAGGAAATACAGGCTATGCTAAAGGTTCTGCTTGTCCTGAATATCCTGGTACCCACCTTCATTTTGCCATGTATCAGAAACAGCCGGATGGGAAATTGGTGGCCTACAAACCAGAACCGATGTCAGGATATGGCGAAGGACAACCGGGTGGACCATTTATCGCTGGCAATTGGTATATTTCAGACAACGAACTTTATAAACCAAAATTCGTTGAAGAAGAAAATATTCCTTGGTGGAAAAAATTTTTAGGCACCATCAGTGGATTTTTTAATAATGTAACTCAACCAGTGATTCATTTTGTCGCCCAAACAACGAGTAACAATCAACAGACAACTGGCAACAATCAACAAACAAATGATAACCAAAAACAAATTTGGTCAGCAGAGATTATTTCCCAGTCAGAAAAAAATTTAATTCTCAAGCCAAGCCAAACAGCAAATTTATCAGTGACAATCAAAAACACTGGCAATCAAGTCTGGCAACCAAACCATCAAGTCTCAATCAATGTTTTTAATCAACAAGCAAAAAACCTTTATCACTCTTCCTGGCGAACTCGTTTAAGACCAGCAGTTTCTAATTCAGTTGTCAACCCCGGTGAGAGAATTGATTTTTCTTTTCAAATTAAAGGACCAAATAATCCCGGTAATTATTTACCATCTTTTCAAATTGTTTATACGCCAAACAATTCTTCTTTTGAAACAATCAAAAGCGATCTAATTACTTGGCAAATTGTTGTTAGTCAAGAAGAGGAGCAAAAAATCGTTGAAAATCAGCCCTCAGGAAATGAAAATGAGTCAAGCGTACCCGGCTCAGAAACTCCAACAGGCAGCACCCAAAACTCAGCGGTTCCACCGGTTTCCAGCAATGGCGGTGGAGTAATTTTTTCCGGAGGCGGTGGTGGTAACAGCGACGGCAGTGGCGGATCAGAAAATGGAGAGCAAACTGACACCACTCCACCAGAAACAACCATCACCAATCTAATTGATTTACCTCAAGCAACCAACAGCCAAGAGATAATCCTTCAATTTTCTGCTAATGAAATAGCAACTTTTGAGTGTAAAATTGATGACCAAAATTTTCAATCTTGCACTTCGCCAAAAAATTATCAAAATCTAACAGAGGGCTCTCATCAATTTCAGGTTCGGGCAATTGATTCAGCTGGCAATGTTGATTTAACGCCAGCCCAATTTTCCTGGACAATTGATCTTTCTGGACCAGTTGTTAGTTTAACCTCTCAACCTCAATCACCAACTAGCCAAACCAGTGCTCAATTTGAATTTTCTTCAACTGAACAAGTTATTTTTGAATGTGCTCTTGACGATGCCCAATGGCAAACCTGCACCTCGCCAAAAATTTATGAAAATCTAATTGATGGGGCTCATCTTTTTTCTTTACGCGCCAAAGATGAAGTTGGTAATTATAGTCAGCCAATTGATTTTGCTTGGTTAGTTGATTCAATGCCACCAAATTTAGAAATTACAACTAAACCAAATAACCCAACCAATCAGACATCAGCTGAATTTGGATTCTCTGCCAATGAAAATGTAAATTTTTTCTGTAAATTAGATGATACTAATTGGCAAGATTGTTCTTCGCCAAAATCTTACGAAAATTTAACTGATGGTCATCATAATTTTTATCTAAAAGCCAAGGATCAAGTTGATTTAGAAACAGAAACTTTTTATCAATGGACAATTGATTTAACTGCACCGACTTCATCAATTATCACCACTGGCTTTTTTAATTTAGTTAGTTGGCCAGGAAAAATTGAAGGAACAGTTAACTCAGATAATGATTTAGCAAAAGTTGAAATCGAAATTCAGCGAAGTAGCGATAATAAATATCTAAATTATACTAGCTCAACAATTGAATGGATAGAAGATGAGACTTGGTTAGAGACAATTCTCAATGAAGATAAAACAAACTGGTCTTTTGATTTAACCAGTGATATTTTATCAGATGATATTTATTTAATTAAATCAAGGGCAACTGATAACCTCGGTAATTTAGAAAATCCAGTTTCTCAACAATTTGTTTTTGACAGTATTCCGCCAGATAGTTTTAGCGAAACAGTGGTTGAAGAAGATTCAAATCTAATTTTTTCCTGGTCTGGTTATGACGAGTTGTCGGGCATTGATTATTACCAAGTCAATTGGCGAACTGATGTTAATAGAGATGAAAGAATGTATGAAGAATGGCGCGAATATTGTGAACCGCTTGGTTTATGTGAAAATGATGAAGAATATTTTAGGTGGTTGGAGATTTGGCTTGAACAATGGTGGAATGGGGGAAATTCTATTAATCTCAGCGAACCACCACTGATATTAATTTATGATGAGGAAAATGGAACATACTATTTTAGAGTTCGAGCGATTGATAAAGCCGGTAATTATGGCGAATGGAATTTTGAAATAAGATATCCAGAGTTAGAACCAGTCCCATGCTAGAGGGACAGTCCCGCCTCCTATAACAGTCCCGCCTCCTATAAGTCTTTATTGATGCGAGTTATATTTTAAAGTCAATCTTGAGACGGGTAGTTTTAAGTAATTTTCAAAAATACTAAAAAATACTAAATTTTTGCCAAATTTAATTTTTGCCTTTAAAACCCGCTTATTTAAATAATTTTAAGCCAGTCAAATTTGGTGATTGTCACTTAATAATTTATGGAAAAAAAACCAAAAATTTCTATTGTTCTTCCTTGTTTAAATGAAGAAAAAACCATTGGTATCTGTCTGGAAAAAATAAAAAAAGCATTTATCAAATTCAATTTAGATGGTGAAATTATCGTGGTGGATAATGGTTCAACTGATAAATCAGCAGAAATTGCTAAAAGTTTTGCAGTGAAAGTAGTTGAAGAAAAAAACAGAGGTTATGGCAATGCTTATCATCGCGGCATCGCCGAAGCAAAAGGAGATTTTATTATTATCGGCGATGCTGATGATACATATGATTTTTTTGAAATTGATAAATTTATTCAGCCGCTTCAAGAAGGTTATGATTTGGTAATAGGTAATCGATTTGGTGGAATGATGAAGAAAAATGCAATGGGATTTTTGTCAAAAATTGGTAATCCAATTCTATCTGGTATTCTTCGTCTTTTTTTTAAAACAAAAATTCATGATGCTCATTGCGGAATGAGATCTTTTACCCGCGTGGCTTATGATAAATTAAATTTACAAACAACTGGCATGGAATATGCTTCTGAAATGGTTGTGAAAGCAATCTGGCAGAAATTGAAAATTAAAGAAGTGCCAATTAATTATTATCCCAGAGTGGGCGAGTCTAAACTTTCTCCTTTAAAAGATGGCTGGCGCCATTTAAAATTTATGTTGCTTTATGCACCAAACTGGTTATTTTTAGGTCCGGGAATTTTTATATTTTTTATCGGATTAATTCTTTTAATTGCTATGACCTTTGGTGAAATAAAAATTGGTAGAATAATCTTGCATCTCCACCCGATGTTTTTAGGTTCGCTTTTAGTTTTACTTGGTTATCAGGTTTTTTATTTTGGTCTTTTAACAAAACTTTATGGTTATTCACAAAAATTGATGCCAAAAAGTAAATTAGTTGATTTCTATTTAAAACATTTTTCTTTAGAAAAAATTTTAATAATCGGTTTAATTATTTTTCTAATTGGTCTTGGTTTAGGAATTTCGGTTTATGTTATTTGGGCTAGGGGTGGGTTTGGTGCTTTATTTGAAATTCGAAAATCATTAACCGCTATCACCTTGATGATTCTAGGGATTCAGATAATTTTTACTGGTTTTTTCTATAATATTTTGCGAATTGGTCTTCGTGGTCATGAATAAAATTAACATTTAAGAAATAAAAAATAAATTATTCTTATTATTCTTACATTCTTAAGAACGTTGGAATGATGAAACAATTTATGCTATAGTGATTATAATAAAGGTATGGCTAAAAAAGAAATTAAAACTTATCGGCAGATTGAGAGGATTGTTAAAGGTTTTGCTAATCATCGAAGAATTGAAATTTTGGAACTCCTTAAAAAAGAACCGGAACTTTCTGTAATTGAAATCTCAGAGAAATTAAAAATAAACTTTAAAACTGCTTCCGAACATATTAGGAGACTTGCTATTGCTGGATTAGTAATGAAAAGATCTGATTGGAAAAGTGTTCGCCATAAATTGACGAAACAAGGAGAACTTGTTCTCAAATTCTTAAGAATGTTGGAATGAAAAAAAACAAAAATGAGAAATAAAAAATTATGCCAGAGATTTCAATTATTATTTTAACAAAAAATGCCGGGCGGAAATTCAAGAAAATTTTAGTACGAGTTTTTGAACAAGATATTAATAAAGAATTTGAAGTTATTATTATTGATTCTGGATCAGACGATAAGACTTTAAAAATTGTCCACAAATTTCCAGTGGCAAAAATTTTGGAAATCCAACCCGAAGAATTTGGTCATGGTAAAACAAGAAACTTGGCTGTCTCTCTTTGTCAAGGAAAATACCTTGTTTTTTTAACTCAAGATGCCTTACCCCAAGATGAAAACTGGTTAAAAAATCTTGTTTCACCCCTTTCAGATGATTTAGTAGCAGCAACTTTTTCTCGGCAAATTCCTTATCGAAGTACTAATCTCTTTCAGCAGTACGCTCATTATTTTCTTTATCCAAAAAAAGAAAAAACATCTATTTTGGGCGATGTTTTTTTCTCCAATGTCTCTTCGGCTATTAAAAAAGAAGTTTTGGAAAAAATAAAATTTTCAGAAGATTTGCCAATGAGTGAAGATCAGGCTTGGGCGAAGCAAGTTTTAGAAAATGGCTATAAAATTATCTATTGCCCGCAGGCAGCGGTTTTCCACTCTCATAACTACAGTTTCTGGAAAAATTTTAAAAGAAATTTTGATGCCGGATTAAGTTTGAAAAAATTAGGTTTAATAAAAAAAAATCAATTTATTCTTCAAGCACCCCGATATTTCTTTGGTGAAATTTGGTTTTTAATTAAAAAAAGGTTAATTTTCTTTCCGCTTTATCTACCCTTTATGTTTCTTTATGAATTCTTCCGTATTTTCGGTTTTTGGCTTGGCAGTCATTACAAAATTTTACCTTTATCTTGGCGCAAAAAATTTTCTTTACATAAAAAGAATCTTGAATAATCATATTTAATTACAAATTTTCGTAATTAGCACATAATTCGTAATGTTTTATGAAAATTGCTCAGATTGTCTCAACTTTTCCACCCTATTATGGTGGAATGGGAAATACTTGTTATTGGCAGGTTAAAGAACTGGCTAAACTTGGTCATCAGATAACAATTTTTACACCTTGGCGGGGAGAAAGATTTAAATTTAGTGACGAAAAAATTAAAATTCAATATCTTTGGCCTTTGCTAAAATACGGAAACGCCGCTCTGGTGCCGGAAATTTTTATTCATTTAGAAAATTTCGATATTATTCATCTTCACTATCCATTTATCGGCGGTGCGGAAATAATTTTTTTCAAAAAAATTTTTTCTTTCACCCCAATTGTTCTTCAGTATCAAATGGATTTTACTTTACCTGGCACACTTTCTTTAATTTCTCGTCTCTATAATCGAAGTTTTAATTGGTGGATTTTAGAGAAAGTAGAAAAAATTATTGTCTCTTCTTATGATTATGCCCAAAATTCAAAATATCTTTCTTATATTTTAAAAGAAAACAAAGAACAAATTGTTGAAATTCCTAATGGTGTTGATTCAGAATTCTTTAGGCCAGACAAAAAAGATAGAAAATTATTGAAGCGATACAATCTTTCGGAAAAAGACAAGGTTATTCTATTTGTTGGTGGTCTTGATCGGGCTCATTATTTTAAAGGCGTTGACGTGTTACTTAAAGCATTTTCACAAATTAAGACGAATTCATCAAAAAATTCATTAATGATTATTGGTGATGGAAATTTAAGACCAAAATATGAAAAAATAGCAGAGAAATTAGAAATTACTGACAAAGTAAAGTTTTTGGGCAAAATTTCTCAAGAAGAATTACCGGCCCATTATAATTTGGCTGATGTTTTTATTTTACCTTCAATTAATCGCAATGAATCATTTGGTTTGGTTCTTTTGGAGGCGATGGCCTGTGGAAAACCTTGTCTAGCCTCAAATCTTCCAGGCGTAAGAACAGTGGTTGATAATAACAAAACTGGCTTTCTAATTAAACCGGGTGATTCAGATGACTTAACTGAAAAAATAGAAATTCTTTTATTCAATCCCGATTTAGCGAAAAAAATGGGTGAAATGGGTAGAAAAAAGGTGGAAGAAAAATATGGTTGGAAAATTATTGCCAAAAAATTAGAAAAACTTTATGGAGATATTTCAGAAAGTTGGCAAAAATAAAAAAATTATTTTTACCGGTTTGGCAATTTTTTGTCTGATTTTTTTATTTCTTAATAATTTTTTTTGGCATTCGGTCTTTATTGATTCTCTGTTTTCTTTTTTCTGGTTTTTAGTTGCTGGTTTTCATCTTGGCAATTTTTTTGGCCATTTTTTTAGTGGTGGTAAATGGTTTAAATTTTTAGTTGGTCTTTTTTTAGCTCTTTATCTGATGACCTTTGGTTTGGCGGTGCCAATTGTCTTTTTTAAAATTACTTTGACTTATTTCTATACTTTTTTATTGTTATTGACAATGATTATTTATTTAATTAATCATTTTTTAAATAAAAAAATAAAAATCTCAAATAATGACCAAAATCATAAACATTTTGAATTTAAAAATTGGGATTTTTTTAGAAATTGGAAATTGAAAATTGGAAATCATATACCTTATATTTTATTTTTTATTCTTTATATTATTGGATGGCTCTTGCTTATGCGAGCTCGCACTGGCGAATATCTATTATCTCCTTGGAACGCAATTTCAAAATACTATCAAATTATTTGGTTTACGCTGGCATTTTTGCTGGTTTATTTTATCTTTTTTAAAATCAAAACAAAAAAAATTTTGTTTTTATTAATTCTTACCTCATTACTTTTTCATGCTTATTTGCCATTTGTCGGTGAAAATTCTTTTGGCGTTGACCGGTGGCGTCATGTTGGCGCGGAAAGGCGATTAATGCAGGGTGGTATAGAACCACCGGCTTTAATTGGTGATATCAGTTATCTAAAACTTGGTCCAATTTCTTTGCCAAAAGTTTTTTTCATGCCTAATAAATTTTCTTATAGTAATCAGTGGGGCATGACAATTGGGCTTTCTTGGTTGACGCAAATAGATATTTTAAAAATTGATCAGTATTTAATTTGGTTCCTCTGGTCGATATTTTTTATAATTTTTGTTTATAAATTAAGTTGGCTTATTTTTAAAAAAGATAAGTTATCTTTTTTAATAACTTTTGTCGCTTTATTTTGTTTTTTCTCGCTTCAGGTCGGTGGGGCAATTACTGTACCTCACGCACTTGGCTTCTTACCGTTTTTGTTTTTTTTAGTTGTCTTTTTTTCCTATTTAAAAAACAGCGAAAAAAAATTATGGCCACTAATTGTTTTTTCTTTTATTCTGTTGATTTTTAATTATATTCTTTATTTAATTCTTGCTTTACAAATTTTTATTTTTGGTTTGATTTTGAGAAGTGGAGGACAATTTAAAAAAGTTATTTTACCGGTTTTAATTATTATCTTTATTTTCAGCCTGCCCTTACTTGATCGTCTATCTGGCACAAGTTTCTTTGCTTATAAACCATTAGAAGCAATAAAAATTTTACCGCAGAAAATAGCCGAGTTTGTGATTAAAGTTTTTCCCTCTTATCTTTATTATCGTGGTGGCGAAAATTTGGCTTTACCTATTTTAATTAAAAATTTCCCCTGGGTCTTAATTTTTACGCCATTAGTCTTTCTTTTTGTTATTCTTGGTTTGATAAAAAATTGGAAAAATAATTTATTGGTTAAAATTTTGGCAATATTTCTTTTCATTTTCGTGGCTAATCAGTTTATTAGTTTTTCTTTTATGAAAGATTATCGATTGCTTTCAACGAGATTAACCAATGTTTTAATTTTATTTTTAGCAATATTTTTTACCGCTGGACTTTATTGGCTGTTTGAAAAAAATTTTGGTCGTGAAAAAAATCAGACATTGAAAATTAATTTCATCAATGTTTTGTTGTTTTTGTCTATAGCGCTCTTTTTGACTGCTTTATCAATCACTACTTATGCTTCTGGCCCCCCCTATGGCAATGTCACTAATAATGAGCTGGCGGTAGCAAAATATCTTAACCAAGAAATAATGGCTAATAGATCGTGCGGCTGTCAAACAAAACAAGAATTAATCAAAGAATTTTGTGTTTTTGATGCTGGCTGGCGATTATTAGCGCTTGAATCAATTAATGGGATGATTGCCGGTAATTTTCCAACTGATGATATTGATTTTATCCAAAAAGAAAAAGACGAATTATATCGTCAAATGTTAAATCAGCCATCAAAGGAAATTTTGAAAAAAACTCTTCAAATTACTGGCGCCAAAAAATGCTTTTTTGTTGTCAATCAAAGTTGGGTAAAGCCAGAAATTTTTGAGCAAATAAAAGAAATCTTGGGTGAACCAAAGATAATCGAAAACGTCTACATTTGGAAATATAATTATAATTTTTTATAAATTTCTTCTAATTTTTCCCAGTGTTTTTGAAAAGTAAAGTCTTGAGCAAATTGAAAGGCGTTTTGGCCTATTTTTTTGATTAAATCTGGACTGTGGAGCACTCTTTCCAAAATTTCTTTTAATTGATTAACATTTCCTGGCTCAAATAAAAAACCAGTTTCACCATCCTTAATATATTCAACCAAGGCGCCAATTTTTGAAGCAATGACCACTTTACCATTAGCCATTGCTTCAAACATCACTAAAGAAAAAGTCTCTGGCGCTAAAGAGGGGATGATAACAACATCGGCTTCTTGATATTTTTTCTGAACTTCTTCATGGTTAAGTTGGCCGAGGAATTTTATATTTTTATTACCCCTGGCTATTTTTTCTAAATTTTTTCTTTCTGAGCCATCGCCAATAATTATGAGTTGTAAGTTATTAGTTTTAAGTTGAGAATTATTTATTAAGGAAAACGCCTCAATAAGAGTATTAACCCCTTTATGTTTAGCAAGTTGAGAGACACAAAGAATTTTAAATTGATGATGAATGATAAATGGTAAATTTTGATTAGATTTGTTGATGCCAAGAGGAAGAATAATTCGCTGAGAGTTAGTAAAAAATCCATTTTTTAGATGAACGTCAATAACAAATTTTGAGGGTGTTAAAACAGTATCAATTTTATTTTTTAAAATTATCCGAGTGATTTTTCGATACCAGCGACAAAAAAATGGCGGAAACTTTTTAAATTTCCAACCAGTTAGAGGACAAACTAAATTAGCATAAGGACAAAGAAGATAATAATCATGACAGGTATGAATAATTTTAATAATTGATTTTTTAATAGCCGGGAAAACAGAAAATGATAAACCGGCTAAATTATGAGTATGCACAATTTCTGGTTTTTCTTTTTTTATGATTTTTCTAATTGAAAAATAGATAAAAGGATTCCAAAGATCGATTAAATGCCAAAGTATTTTTAAAAATATTGGATATTTCTTTTTGGTAGTTAAAGAATATAAATTTAATGGCCAAATTCTATAAATTTTGATATTTTCTTTTTGCTCAATTCGTGGTTGCCAAGAAAATTTTTGATTGGTAGTAATAACAATAATTTCATTATTTTTATCTTCCATTAATTTTTTAACGACTCTTTCAACATAAAGTTCAGCCCCACCAACAATCTCGGGAGGATAGAGATTAGAAATAAAACAAATCTTCATATTGATATTATTCTAACAAATAAAGTATAATTTTAAAATCCTAAGTCCCAAAGCAAGAAAACAGAAACAATTGAGATTGCACTTTAAACTAAATATGCTAAAATATTTTAATATGGAAATAATTTTATATATTTTAATTGGCTTAATAATTATTGGTTTCGCCTTAGTTTTTTATTTATTGAATAAAAAATTCAAGGAATTTCAACAAAATCAGAAAGAAGATAAGGCATTATTAATGTTAAATCAGAATATTCAGGGTATGCACGAGAGATTAGATAAAGCAGCCCAAGTAATTTCGATGGTCAATAAGGAACTGGGTAGTATGAGGGAAATTGGTCATCAAATGCAATCGCTTCAGGATTTTCTAAAATCACCAAAACTACGCGGCAATATCGGCGAACAAATTTTACAAGATTTACTCGAACAATACTTTTCTCGGCAGCATTTTGAATTACAATATAAATTTCGCGATGGCCAAATTGTTGACGCCATTTTAAAAACTAAAGAGGGGATTATTCCAATTGATTCAAAATTTCCTTTAGAAAATTTCAGAAGATTAATTGCGGCTAAAGATGAGGAAGAAAAAAATAAAATCGCACCAATTTTTTATCGTGATGTCAAAAAACATATTGACGCTATTAGTAAAAAATATATTTTACCCCAAGAAGGAACAGTTGATTTTGCTATTATGTATATTCCATCCGAGTCGGTTTATTATGAAATCGTTCGTTCTGATGAAAATATTGATGAATACGCACGCCAGAAAAATGTTTATTTCGTTTCGCCAAACTCTTTTTATTATTTTCTGCGGATTGTGATGATGGGTATGCGTGGCCAACAACTTCAAGATGAAGCAAAAAAAATTTTTCAGTTATTAGCGGCAGTTCAAAAAGATACTGAAAGACTTGGTGAAATTATTAGTATCGCCACTACTCATATAACTAACGCCAAAAATGCTATTGATAAAGTCAATAATGAGTTTGCAAAACTTTCTGGCAAAATTGATCAAACAAAATTATTAAAATAGATAATTTTTTATCTAATAAATTGATGGATAAAAATTTAAAATTAGAAATTTTAGAAACTATAAATTAAATTTCACATTTTTTATTTTAAATTAAAATTAGCAAATTTTAATGATTGTGGCACCACATTATCGGTTCGTAAATTTATAAAATTATGGCAGCTTGGCAAATTTTCCCTAAAATACCCGATGATTTCAAAAATCAATTTCCAGAAATAAATCCAATTATTCTTCAACTTCTTTGGAATAGGGGACTAAGAAATCAAAAAGAAATTGACGAGTTTCTTTTACCGGATTATTCTCAAGATCTTCACGATCCTTTTTTATTTAAGGCTATGAACGGAGCGGTTGAAAGGATTAAAAAAGCCATTGATAATGGCGAAAAAATTACAATTTATGGTGATTATGATGCTGATGGTGTCTGTGCTACCGCCATTCTTTATTTAACCCTTGAAAAAATGGGGGCCAATCTCTCTTATTATTTGCCTGATCGAGAAAAAGAAGGATATGGTTTAAACAAAGACGGAGTAAAAAAAATTATTAACGAAGGAACAAAACTTATTATTACTGTTGATTGCGGTATTACTAATATTGAAGAAATAGATTTTATTAATGATTTTGGCGTTGAGATTATTGTCACTGATCATCATATTCCTTTAGAAAATTTGCCAAAAGCCCTTTTTATTATTAACCCCTGGGTCAAAGATGAGACTTATCCTTTTAAAAATTTAGCCGGTTCTGGCGTAGCATTTAAATTGAGTCAGGCTCTCTTAAAAAAAATACCGATTGCTAATAACCGAGAGGCTTTTGAGAAATGGTTACTTGATTTAGTAGCAGTTGGTTCAGTCGCTGATCTTGTTCCTTTGGTTGGTGAAAATAGAACTTTAGTTAAATACGGCTTAGTTGTTTTAAACAAAACACCACGACCAGGACTTCGTCATCTTATTAAAATTGCGGGAATTAATTTGGGGGAACTTGACACGCGTTCAATTGGTTTTCAAATTGCCTCCCGACTCAATGCCGCCGGCCGAGTTGATCATGCTAACTTATCTTTAGAGATGATTTTAACCAAAGAGGTAAAGAAGGCTCAATCATTAGCAGAAAAACTTCATAAACTTAATGAGATTCGACAAAAGAAAATGGAAACAATTTTTAATGAGGTAAAAGAAAAAGTGGGGGAAACACCAACCGATAAAATAATTATCGCCTATAAAGAAAACTGGCCAATCGGTGTTTTGGGACTTGTCTCGCATAAATTAACGGAAACATATAATCGTCCATCAATCCTGATGACTATTCGTGATTATGAAATTAAAGGTGTGGGTCGAAGTATTGAAGAATTTAATTTGATTGAGAATCTTAAAGAGGTGGAAGAATTTTTTGTCCGTTATGGTGGTCATGCTGGTGCCGCTGGGTTTACCTTAAAAGAAAAAAACCTTGATTTACTTAAAGATTTTTGTGAAAAAATAAAAAAAATTGCTGACCATAAACTGAAAGAGTCTGATATTAGAGAAAAAATTTTAATTGATAGCGAAATCAACTTAGAAGAAATTACTTGGCAGTTCTATGAAGAAATAATAAAATTTGAGCCATTCGGCGAAGAAAATCCTTTGCCAATTTTTTTGGCTAAGAATTTAGTTATTGAACAGATAGAAAAGATAGGAAAAAATAGTCAACATCTTAAATTAATAGTTAGTGGTGGAAAAAAAATGCTTTATTTTGGTCAAGGGGAAAGAATAAATCATTTTCAAGTTGGCGATAAAATTGATGTAGTTTTTATTTTAGGAGAAAGCGAATGGAATGGAACAAGGGAGATGGAATTTAAAATTTTAGACCTAAAGAAGCACGAATCAAATTAATATTAAAAATTTGTAGCCATTCGTAATAGAATTTATATGATTAGTAATCGAAAAATTATTATTTATACAGATGGTGGTGCCAGAGGAAATCCTGGACCAGCAGCAATTGGTCTAGTTATTTATGATGAAAACAAAAACTTAATTAAAGAATATTCAAAATTTATTGGTGAAGCAACAAATAATCAAGCAGAATATCAAGCAGTCATTTATGCTTTGGAAAAAGCAAAACAGATAAAAGCCGAAGAAATTGATTTTTATCTTGATAGCGAACTTTTAGTTGAACAACTTAATCGGCGAGCCAAAATTAAAAATTTTGAATTAGGTCGTGCTTTTATTAAAATTTGGAATCTTAGTCAAAATTTTAAAAAAATAAATTTTTATTATATTCCACGAGAAAAAAATAGAGAAGCAGATAGATTGGTTAACATTACCCTTAATAATTTAGGGTTTTAAAAAATAAAAAAAGACCCAGATAAATCGATAAGCCGAATTCTGTATCGCTCGTGCCTCGCTCCCGCTCGGCACTTCGTTTTTCCTACGAATTACGAATTATACCCTAATTACGAATATTCGTAATTCGAATAATATCCGTAATTGGTAGGTTAGTGAGTGCTGAACAAAAGTGAGACACGAACGACCAATGGTCATTTATCTAGGTCCGATATTACTATCGGACTCAAGCGGGCTCTGCCCTTTCACCCAGTAAGGATTTAGCCGTTTCACCTCTCCGATTACTCGGAGAGCTCGCCCCGATATAGCATCGGGGCGTTCCTCGGCTTTCGCCTCGGAACGTCTCTGTTCGCACCTCTATCCCGCCAAGCAGGACGGTGGGTGTTACCCACTACTTTTTTATCCCACATAAAAGGGAGGGTGTTCGGACTTTCCTCCCCCCACCACTTTTAGATTCTACCCAACAAGGCTATACTTTAATCTCTTTTTAAGTTCAGCATAACTGTTTTTGAATTTCTTAAGTTTCCTTTCCCTGATATAAGCATCTCTCTGAGAACGATAAGCCTCATAGTAAATCAATACAAATGGCCCCTTATTTTTAGTAGATTTGCTTTGATTTTCCACGTGTTCTTTTAATCTTCGTTTTAAATCCGAGGTTCTACCTATATACAATTTCCAGTTTCTTAAAAATTTGATGATATAGACGTAAAACATAAAAGTGGTGGGGGGCAACCATCTAATTTACCCGGGTCTTAATTTTAATATAAATCATAATAAATTTTTGTCAATCCCTTTCTTTACTTTTTTCTTTCACTTTGATAAAATTTTTAGTTAAAGCACGGCTCTAAAATTTTAAGAAAATGAGTATATGAAGAAATCAGAACTTTTTCTTTCTATTCTTTTTCTGCCATTGGATTGGATAACTTTAGTTTTAGCTGGTATTACCTCATATTATTTAAGATTTTCTGCTTTAGCATCTTTACGACCAATTATTTTTGAACTTCCTTTTACTCAATATTTTTTCACTCTTGCCATTATTGCTCTTATTTGGCTCCCCATTTTCGCTCTGGCTGGACTTTACTCTGCCTCCTCGAAGAGGGAATTTGCTAAAATTTTTTTTGCTGTAACCGGTGGAATGATGGGCGTAATTCTTTTTATCTTTTTTTCTCGAGAACTTTTTTCTTCTCGCTTTATTATTTTAGCTGCTTGGTTACTCTCAATTTTTTACGTCTGGATAGGTAGAAAAATATTTCGCGTCATTTGGAAAAAAATTTTAATTAAAGCAAAAATTTTCCAAAAAATAGTTTGTTTAGGGTCGGGAAAATTAGCTGAAAATTTTGTTGAAATTATTTCTAAAAACCCTATTTTAGGTTATCAAATAGTTGGTTGGTTAAAAAATCCATTAGATTTAAATGAAAATTTTTTAAAAGAAAAATCAAGACAAATTGATGAAATTATTCTTTTAGATCCATCTTTAGGAAGAGAAGAAAGATGGCGACTTTTAAGTTTGGCCGATGATTTTCATTTGCCTTTTAAATACCTGGCTGATCCATTTGATGCTCAGGCAACGAATATTGGCGTCGAGACCCTTCTCGGCTTACCTTTGATTAGTATTAAAAGAACAAATTTAGAAGGTTGGGGTAAGGTGGCAAAAAGAATTTTTGATTTTATTTTTGCCACACTTTTTTTAATTTTACTTTCACCTTTATTTCTTATTTTGGCTATAATTATTAAATTAGACTCAGAAGGTCCGGTCTTTGTCCGTTTGAAAAGAGTGGGAGAAAAGGGTGAGATTTTCTTCTTACTAAAATTTCGCTCAATGATTAAAGATGCGGAAAAAATGAAGAAAGATTTACTACCCTACAGTGAAAGAAAGGGACCACTTTTTAAAATGAAAAATGATCCGAGAGTGACGCGTTTTGGTAAATTTATCAGAAAAACAAGTCTTGACGAATTACCTCAGTTGATTAATGTTATCAAAGGAGAAATGAGTTTGGTTGGCCCAAGGCCTCATGAACCAGAGGAGGTGGCACACTATGAAAAATATCAAAGAAAGCTTCTTTTTATTAAACCGGGAATGACTGGTTTAGCCCAACTTTCTGGTCGTTCTGACCTGCCATTTGAAGAAGAGGCAAAAATTGATCTCTACTATCTTGAAAATTGGACAATTTGGAAAGATTTTGAGATAATATTAAAAACTATTCCGCTTGTTCTTTCAAGAAAGGGAGCGGAATAGAATTGAAAATTATAAATTTTTAAATTTATGTATGATCTAAACAAAAGAAATTATGTTTTAACCTCGGAGTCAGTGACTGAAGGTCATCCCGATAAAATTTGTGACCAAATTGCCGACACAATGCTTGATGAAATTTTAAAGCAGGATAAATATGCGCGGGTTGCTTGTGAAGTTTTTACCGCTAAAGGTTATGTTGTCATTGGCGGCGAAATTACAACTTCTGCCTGGGTTGACCAAAATAATTTAGTCAGAGGTGTTTTAAAAGATATTGGCTATGTCAAACCAGAATATGGTTTTGATTATCGCACTGTGGCGGTTTTCAATACAATTAGTGAGCAATCACCAGATATTGCTCAAGGCGTCAGAAAAACCGGGACAAAAAAACAAGGTGCTGGTGATCAAGGAATGATGATTGGTTATGCAACTAATGAGACACCGGAATTAATGCCTTTACCGATTCTTTTAGCTCATCGTCTAACGAAAAGACTAGCCGAAGTCAGAAAGAAAAAAATTTTAAATTTCTTAAGGCCCGATGGCAAAAGCCAAGTCAGTGTCGAATATGAAAATGGCATACCAAAAAGATTATCAAATGTCGTGATTGCCGCCCAACATGAACCAACAGTAAAAATAAATGTTCTTCGCTCAGCTATTATTAAAGAAGTCATTAAACCAGTTTGTAAAGAATACTTAGACAAAAAAACAAAATTTTATATCAATAATACTGGCCGTTTTGTTATTGGTGGCCCAGTTTCTGATTCTGGTATGAGTGGTCGAAAAACAGAAGTTGATGCTTATGGTTCGGCTTGTGCCCATGGTGGTGGGGCATTTAGTGGGAAAGACTGCACCAAAGTTGATCGAACTGGCGCTTATATGGCTCGATATATCTGCAAAAATATTGTTGCCGCTGGTCTGGCTAAAAAATGTGAACTTCAAATTGCTTTTGTCATTGCTGGTACTTATCCTTTGGCGATTTCTTTAAACACCTTTGGTACCTCAGAAGTTGAAGAGAAAAAAATTATTACCGCCATTAAAAAAGTTTTTGACCTTTCACCGGCTGGTATGATTAAACAATTAAATCTTCTCCGACCAATTTATCGCCAAACTGCCTGCTATGGTCATTTTGGTCGAGAAGAAAAAGATTTTACTTGGGAAAAAACAGATCGAGTAAAAGAACTTCTTAAAGCTTTAAAGTAGGATTAATCACAAAATTAACCTAGTTAAATCTTAATCTGATAAATTGCCAATTACCAATTTTCAATAAATGTCAAATTTTTACAATTTCCAAACAACATTGAAAATTGAATCATTGAAAATTGATTGGAAATTGAGAATTAAAAATTGAAAATTTCATCCTTAGATATTAATTAGGTTAATTAGAAATTAGAATAATTAGAAATTTTATAATATGTATAAGCGTCGTATTTATCCTTTAGAAAATATACCACCAGAGGTTAAGGCGGTAACTTTTGCTAAATGTTCTCGTTCACCCTTACCCTTTGACGAAATTGCTAAAGAATTAACCGCAGAAAAGTCTTCTCAATTTCATGAAAGGTGGGTTTTAGGTTTTGGTCATTCTTCAATTGCTGAACATGCAGTTTTGTCATTAGCCATTGAAAATGTTTCTATTTTAGCCACGAAAGCAATTGAGGATACGCGTCTTGCCTCTTTTACCGAAAAATCAACCCGTTATCAAATTTTTGAGAAAGACAAATTTTATCGCCCCAAAAAAATTTTAGAGTCAGAATTTAAAGATTTATATGAAAAGACCTGCCGGGGTCTAATTAATTTTTATTTAGAACTTTTTGAGAAAATTAAAGAAAAATTTAAAAAAGAATTTTCTCATCTCTCTGAAATAGAATTAAAAGCCAAAACTTGTGATGTTGTAAGGGTAATTCTCCCAACATCAACTTTAACCAATTTAGGAATGACTATTAATGCCCGTTCTCTGGCTCATTTAATTTCAAAACTTTTATCTTCTCCTTTGGAAGAATTCCGAGAGATTGGTCAAGAACTAAAAGAAGCAGGATTAAGAATTACTCCTACCTTATTAAAATATGCAGATCCAAACCCTTATCTAATTGAAACGTCAAAAAAATTGGAAAAAATAGTCAAAAAATTAATAAAGGATAAAGTTAAATTCAAAAAAGATGTTGAGTTGGTTCTTTATGATAAAGATGCTGAAGAAAGAATTTTAACTGCTCTTTGCTATCGTTTTTCAAAACTTTCCTATAAAGAAATTAGAAAAAAAATAAAAAAATTAAATAAAAAGGAAGGGGAAAAAATATTTGATGAAGCAATGAAAAATCTGGGATTACATGATGCACCGTTAAGAGAATTAGAACATACCGCTTACACTTTTGATATTTTATTAGATTACGGCGCTTTTCGCGACTTACAAAGACATCGTATTTGCACCCAGACGAATCAAGAATTAGGCATTGATTATGGTTATATTATTCCAGAAGAAATTAAAAAATATGGCTTCGAAAATGAATTTAAGAAAAAGATGGATG
>Ga0068707_1001107_pt1 | contig 18556 bp, 15 predicted proteins | sample YNPNPMetaG_FD_66600 | JGI IMG/M metagenome (GOLD analysis project Ga0068707, IMG submission 66600) | Anoxygenic and chlorotrophic microbial mat microbial communities from Yellowstone National Park, USA - YNP NP MetaG | ecosystem: Environmental > Aquatic > Thermal springs > Hot (42-90C) >...
TGTCGTAGAGCATGGGCGCCAGGGGGGTACTCTGGTGGAGCGAGCTCAGACCCACCGAAGTGCCGTCGTTTTTGCGGTTCATGGCGCACAGTTCCGCCTGCACCCGCTGGTTGTTTCCGATAAAGTCTTCCGGCGCGTCCGGCTTTACCACGTCGATGAGCCGGCCGATGTTGCGAGCGGTGGCCGTGCCGGCGCAGTTGCAGGCCACCGGGGAGTTGGCGCTGGAATCGCAGGGGCAGCGGTCCTTCATGCCCAGGCGCCGGCCATTGGCCAGGTCGTCGCCGTAGTCCCAGTTCTGGGTTCCGTTGGTGTAGTAGTCGTGATCGTTTTGCCAGCGGTCATCGAAGGAGCTGAAGCCGAAGCGGATGTTTTCTTTGTAGAGATCCAGAATGCCGTTCTGGTCCTGGTTCTGACAGTTCATGTTCCTGTCTTTGTAGGCACCGGTCAGGATCTCCCGCGCCGATTCCCAGCGGTTGCGAAAACAGGTCACCCCATCGTCGCCAGCAACGCCGCTTGAGCCGAACTGGTCGCAATAGTTAAGGGCGCAAGAACCATTGTGCGGAGGGGGCAGGACGTCGCACATCACTTTGCAGCTTTTACCCCCGCTGTTGCACTCATACACGTCGCAGGGGAACCAGTAGTATTGGCCGTCAGGTAAGTATTTGGCCATGTGCCAGGTGCGGCCTTCCGGGGCGTTCCGGCACCAGTTCAGGCCGGGGGTGTTGCAGCGGGCGCCGGTGGAGCAATAGCAGTAGTCAGGGTCATTGTAGCCGTAGCCGAGATCGCAGCTTCCCAGGCCGGGGTAGGTGCCCCAGAGCATACTGCCCGAGGAGTCGAAGCCGATGAAAACTTCCGGCAGCACCAGCAGGGGGTCGTCGCCCTGCATGAACTGGGCGTTTACGGGAAGTGCTATCCACAAGGACAGGGTGAGAAGAATAAACGCTTTTTTCATGGTCCTTCTCCTTTTTATTTAGCTAGCGCAATTGACACTTGAAAGGCCCCAGCACCGCCCGCATGCGGGTGCCCACCACCACCTTGCTGCCGCCTTCGAGAGTCTCGGCCACGGTTTCCTTGGGGCTGGAGGGCACGCCGGCCTGGCCGCCCAGCTCGAACACCTCGAAGCAGATCTCCTCGACCTCGAAGCCGGGCATGTCGTGCCGCTCGCGGCTGGCCAGCAGCATGGCGTCCACCCGGTAGGCGATGCCCTGCAGGGTCTTGGCCAGCGTGGCCAGCGTTCCGCCCCCGCCCGGGACAACCAGCGGCAGATGCTGGGGATCGACAGCGTCGCTGGCCGTGGTAAATTCCTTTAGCTTTTCTATGGCGGCCTGGCCCAGGGTAGCGGCTTGATGTCCCTGGATTTGCAGATTGGTCATGACGTCCCACAGCCGGCTGCGCAGGTGAGCCAGAGCCTGGTGCGAACCGGCCTCGCCGGCGGCCCAGGTCTGGTTGGCCCGCACCAGGTTGCCGGTGACGGCCAGATCGCTTCCGGTGCGTTTCATGGCCACCAACCCCACGGCGGTAAGCGAAAGTAGCAGAAACACCGCCAGCACCAGGGCGTTGCCGTCTCTTTTTATTAAGATGCGCATACCGACCTCCCTACATGGTAAGGTTGAGCGCCATGTTGGTAAGGTACACGATGGAACGGTGGATTCTTACATGGGCCAGGCCGTTGTTCGGATTGGCGTCGAGATCCACGGCGTAGTTGACATCAACCGGGTTCATGAAAAAGCGCGGATCCTCCGCCGGGGTGCGCCCGCGCAGGGTAACCCGGAAAGCGCGCGCAAAGAGTAGATGCTGCGGGTTGTTGTTGACCACGGTATCTATGGGCACGAAAAACTCCGGGTCGCTGCTATCGGCGGGCAAATTCGGCGTCCAGGGCAGGCCGCACAGCTTACGATTTACCGATCGATCGTAGAGCACCTCTATGGCCAAACCGTCTGGAGGGGGAAGGAGCAGATCGGCGATTTCCGTGACCTGGTCGGTCAGCCCGGAACCCATCGGAAACCGCCTTATACGCTGTAAAATCCAGCCGCGGGCCCCGCCATTTGTCATCTGGTACTCGACAGTAATAATCGGGCTTACCCGTTTTCCCTGGCCGAGAACCAGCGAAGGATCGACCGGAGGGGAAAATTGAAAGATCAGGTTGGCGGCATTGCCGCCGACCACCTGGTGATAGGTGAACATGCCCGGCTCGGCCTCCAGACGGATGACCTGGCCCTGTAAAAAAATGAAGTTGAAGTCCCCGCCGTCGCCGAAGGGCAGATTGTATTCGCAGTCGAATTTGGTTTCGAAGGTGCGCTGGTAGGCACCCACGCCGCAGCAGGTGTTTTGGTAATCGAAGGGATCAGACATATTACCGGTAGCGACTTCCTGGCAGCAGCTTGTGCCCAGAGCCGGGGCGGTGTAGCTGGTCTGATCGTGACACAGGATCTTTCCCTGATTGGCGGTTACGAACTCGAAGTAATAATCGCGGCTGCTGGCGTAATTGCCCCGCAGAATCAATCTCATGGGCGGCCCGGGAAGATATTCAATGGCCCGCCAGTTGCCGGTGGGACTCCAGCCGGCGGGAGACTGGCCGAGAAGATGACAGGGGGTGCCGCCCAGGTTGTCCGGATCGGCAAAATGCATGAAAGCCGCCCGTTGCAGATCGTCGGTAATCCTGGCCATGGCGAAACGCAGGTTGGCCTGTAGCTCGGTGGTGTCCTGAGAGCCGGTAAAGGAGCGCTGCAGCGCCCCGCTCAGCGCCACCAGACCGGCCATCAACAGGCCCCCCACGACCAGGGCCACCATGAGCTCTATGATGGTGAATCCTCTGTGCCCGAGCGTTTTCATATTCCCTCCGACCAGTGGAAATCCGGGGAGACGAATCTGGTCATGGTAATCATATGGCGCTTCCAGAAATATTGCTCCTGGGTCACGTTGTTCCAGGGGGTGTTCTGATCGCCGTGATCTTTGTTGTCCCAGGAGACAAACAGGGTGATTCTTATCAAATTGGCGTTCTGGTTGGTGGGATCGCCCGGCGCCGGCGGCATCCAGTGAGCTACATAATGCAGGCGGTAGACGGTGCGGCTGCCGGCGACATCCCCGAACAGGTTCAGGGTGTTCGAGTCGGTGATGTTCTGTCCGGCGGCGATGGTTTTTCCATGAAACATCAGTAAAGAGCGCAGGTTGGCGTAGAGCAAGTCGTTGCCTGCGGCCGGCATGTTCTGTATGGATGTATCCGGAACCATGGGCTGCAGGACCGTGGTGTTGTAGGCCGGGCCGTTTCCGCCGGCGTAACGTACCCATTGGGTGGCGCGAAGTTTGAGCTCTTCCATGGCCGCCTGGGCGATGTCGTAGGCCTCCATCCACTCACGGGCGTAGGCGTTGCCGCGAATGGAAACCAGCCCCATTTGGGCCACGGCGAAAAGACCGAGCGCTACTATGACCATGGCCATCATCAGTTCTACCAGGGTAAAACCTTTGCGGCGGGATAAATTTTTCATGGCGCTTCTACCTCCGCTACGTCAATGAGGACAGGCTGGGCAATCGGTATAGCGGACCGCTCCACCGGCGGAAAGAAATACATAACGAGGCGGCCCCAGGTCCGGCTGAACCCGGACGAAGCCCTGGCCGAACTCACAGGCCCCGCCGATGCGCATGCCGCCGGTGGATTCGAAATATAAATCCAGATTGGTTCCCTGGCCTTGCAGCTCGGCGCCGGCTTCGGAATAGAATGCGCGCAGCGCCACATCCTGGCCGGCGGTGGGCACGGAGTGGGGGTTGCCCACAGAATCGTTGACGTTGGCGGTTCCGTCGTTGGTGCCGTCGCTGTCGCCGATGGCGAAAAGCTGAATCACCGTTCCGGCGGCTGCGCTCTGGCAGGGGGTCAGACAGGTTTTCGAGCTTATTTCCTGGAGTTCTACAAGCCCACCGGTTCCGCCCTGATCGACCGAGTTGCTGAGTGAAATTCTTACGCGGTGGCAGTTTCCGGTGCGGGTGGCGCGGCTACGGGCCTCGAAGACGGCGCCCACAATGGAAAAGCCAGCTTCCCGCAGGCGGTTTCTCACTAGAGAATCTCTCATCGAGGGCATTACCATGGCCGTGACCAGGGCAATTATGGCGCAAACCACCATGAGCTCTATCAGCGTATATCCGCCAGGTTTGGATTTTCCCATCTTTTCCTCCTGTCTTCAGGATCCTATGCAATGGTCATACCAAAGACCTCATGCCGCAATATCTTGTAAAATAAAAGGAAAAATACCGTGGGGTCTGTCCCCGGGGTCAAGCGAACCGGAAATATTTACCGGGCAATGAAAAATTTTCATACCCGGGAGAGGATCAATCGCTTCCTTTTATTTTGTAGTATTTCATTTTGTAAATAAGCGTGCGGGTGCTGATTTCCAGTATTCTGGCCGCTTGAGTTTGATTGCCGTCGGTTTGCTCTAGAGCTTTTCTGATTAGTTCCTCTTCTACGGCGCGCATCACTTTTTTGATGGAAAGTTCTCCCGGTGGCACCAGGGCGGGCCGGCGGGGCGAGGTCTGGGCGACTTTGTCGGTGAGCAAATCTGGGCCAATGGTGTCGCCATCGCACAACACCACTGCTCTTTCGATAAGGTTTTCCAGCTCCCGCACGTTGCCCGGCCACTGATATTCGACTAGCATGCGCATGGCCGCGGGATCGACGCTTTTTACCGAGGTGCCCAGCTTTTGATTGCAACGTTTCAGAAAATGTTCGACCAGCAGGGGTATATCTTCCTGCCTTTCGCGTAGCGGCGGCACCCGGACCGTAAGCACGTTCAGGCGGTAAAAGAGGTCCTCGCGGAAGCGCCCTGCCCGCACTTCGTTGCCCAGATCACGAATGGTGGCCGCCAGCACCCGTACATCAACCTTGCGGGGCTGGTTCTCTCCCACCCGACGGATTTCTTCTTCCTGAAGCACCCGCAGTAATTTCACCTGCAACCCCAGGGGCAGCTCACCGATTTCGTCCAGAAAGAGCGTGCCTCCATCGGCCTCTTCGAACAGACCACTCTTGTTGCGGTAGGCGTCAGTAAAAGCGCCGCGCACGTAGCCGAACAGTTCGCTTTCCAGCAGGTTTTCGGGAATGGCCCCGCAGTTTACCGCCACGAAAGGCTTGTCGCGCCGGGAGCTTAGATTGTGTATGGCCCGGGCCACCAGCTCCTTGCCCGTGCCGCTTTCGCCCTGAATGAGCACGGTGGATTTGTATTCGGCCACCCGGGCTATGGTCTTCAGTAGCTGTTTTATCGGCTCCGACTCTCCCACGATATTCTGGTAACGGACTTCCTGCTGAAGTTTTTCGCGCAGGCGGCTGCATTCGGTTTTCAGCCGCATGCGTTCGAAAGCGATGTGCAGCCTGAGTATGAGTTCTTCTTCCTGGCGTATCGGTTTGGAAAGATAATCACAGGCGCCGTGGGCCAGCGCCTCGCGGGCCAGCTCGATGTCGCCGTAAGCCGACATGATAACCACCGGTATTTCGGTGTCCCGCCCTCCCAACTGGTCCAGAAAACCCAACCCGTCAAGCTCCGGCATGCGAACGTCGCAAAGCACCACGTCGGGCCGGTTGCGGGCGATTTCCTCCAGCGCCCGCCTGCCATTTTCGGCCAGAGCCACCTCCAGCCCCTGGCGGCGCAGTTGCCGACCCAACTGATCACGTACGTTGGGTTCGTCGTCTACCACCAACACTTTTCCAAGCTCTTCCATGCCCTTACCATTGTACTGCCGACCGCAACCCTGTCAAAAAGATAGCCCAACGGCCGGGCCCCGCCTGCTCGTCCTTTGGTCCTTTAGCCAACCGTATTTTCCTTGGTAGCGAGGACCGGAGAGTGGCTATTTTCGAATATGGCCGGGGACTTAGCAGCTCATCTATGGTCCTGCGGCCGGTCGAGTGGCAGGATGAAGGAAACCTGTGTGCCCATGCCCGGTCGGCTCCACAGCCAAATTTCCCCGCCCATGGCTTCTATGGCCGAATGGCAGATGGCCAGGCCCAAGCCGGTTCCCTTGCCGGGCTCCTTGGTGGTGAAGAAGGGGTCGAAGACTTTCGCAAGGTTTTCTTCCGCGATACCGCAGCCGTTATCGACGACACTAAAAACCACGCCCGCGCTGTTTTGCTCCAGCCACTTGCCATCACGCGGAAGTTGCAGGCGATGGAGATCTCCTTCGGAAAACCAAGGCGGCAACTGGCCTTCGGAAAGGGGCTCCTTTCCTACATACCAACGCTGACCCGAAGCGCTTCGCTCAACTTGCGCTGCCCTAAGCCACAGGCTGCCGCCAGCGGAAAGGGCGTCGAGGGCGTTGAGCATAAGATTTACCAGCACCTGTCGCAGCAACGCCGGGTCGGCCCGGCAGTCGGTAAGCTCTGGGTCTACCTCCAGCCGGAATTTGATGTTTTTGAATTCTTTCTGTGGGCGTATGAGCTGTAGTGCGCTTTCCGCGGCCTCGCGGGCGTTTACCGGCCCCACCCGGGGAGGCGCGGGCCGCGAATAATTTAGAAGCGACCGTATAACCTGATCGATGCGCCCGATTTCTTCCTCCAGTCGTTCGATCATCTCCGCCCTTTCGCCGGGCATGGTCTTTTCGTCTTTTATTAGCGTCAGGTAACCCAGAATGGCCGAGAGCGGGTTGCCCACCTCGTGGGCCACGCCGGCGGCCAGCCGGCCTACGGAAGCCAGCTTTTCGGAACGTAGCAGACTCTGCTGAGTAAGCTGTAGTTGGCGGTTGAGTTCCTTGAGCTTTTCGATCTGTTCTTCTAGCTGGCGCCGGTCCTGTTCTATTCGCCGCCACATGCGCTGGAAGGCTATGTTGAGCGTTCCGGGGCGAGCCGCGTCGAGAGAAAACTCTTCCCCGCTTTCGGAAAATTTTTCTGCCTGGCGAAGCAGCCGCTCCAGGGGCCAGACCACCAGTCGAAGCGAAAGCAGCCAGCCCAAAAAGGCCCCGCCGAGGGCCACCAGCAGTGAAAAAACCAGCAGGGTCTTGGCAACGGCGCGCGCTTGGGCAAAGGCCGACTCCAGTTCTATAGCCACCAGCAATTTTTCCGGATGCCCGGCCAAGGGCTGGGTGAGCCACAGACAGCGGAAAGCCGCGCAGCTTTCGATTACCGCCCGCTCCGATGCGGGAAGGGAGTCCAGAGCGTCCCACAGCGCTTCGGCCCGTAGCTCCGCCCGGCTAGCGTCGAGTAGCCGGCCCCTTTCGTCGACGAGGGAAATGGCCCAAACAGCCGGTGCCAGGCCGAGCTTTAGATTTTCCCAGGCTGGACAGCTGGTAACTTTATCCGGGCAGGAGGAAAGTTTGCCGGACGCTTCGGCAAGAAAAGCCTTGGCATAATCTTTTCGCTCGGCTAACACTAGCTGGCGCATGAGCCGGTCCGCGGCGATAAAGAGCCCGGCGCCCACACCCAGGCAGACTAAAAGCCAGTAAGCGGCCAGGCGGACTTTAAGGCCCATCGCCTACAGGCCTCCTCTCAACCAGGAGTAGAACCAGGGCCCCAGAAAGAGATATTCCACCGCGGCCAGGGAAAGAAAGGGCCCGAAGGGAATGGCGGAAAGCAGAAAACGCGGCTCCTCTTCTTCGGCAGGTGGCGCAGGTTCTGTTTCTTCTTCATCCTCTTCGGGAAGAGGTGGAGCCAATTTTACCCCGCTCAACCACAGGACGATTGCGCCCGCCACGCCCTGCAGCGAGGCAAAGAGCAGCACGAAAGGCAAGCACTGCCAGCCCAGCCAGGCCCCCAGAAGCCCCAGGAGCTTTACATCTCCCATGCCCATGCCCTCGCGGTGGCGCAGCCTAGTGTAGATTTCTCCGATGACGAACAGGCTGACGCCGCCGATGAGAAAGCCGATGAGCGAATGCTTCCAAAAGCCGGGCCAGAGAAACGAACAGCCAAAGGCCAGGGGCGCCCCGCCCAGGGTGATTTCGTTGGGGATGATGCGAAAGTCGATATCGATGAAGGTAACTGCAATCAATGCAGCTGAAAAAATATAATGAACGATAAATTCCTTGCTCGGTCCAAAGCGCCACATCAGGCCGAGGGCCAGCACCGCCGAAAGCCCCTCGACCAGCGGATAGCGCCAAGAGATTGGCTTTTGGCAATTACGACAGCGCGCCCTGAGCAGAATAAAACTTATCAGGGGAATGTTGTCGTACCAGCGGATCAGAGCGTTGCATTGCGGGCAGCGCGAGCGTGGACGCACGATACTTTGATTGCGGGGAAGCCTCCAGATGACCACGTTGAGAAAGCTGCCTACCGCGGCGCCCAATAGGCCAGCCATGGTGTAAAAAAACCACGCCGGGAGATGCAACATCATTCCTCCCGCCCACCGCTGGACTTATTCCAGGTGGCAGTGCCGTCTACCGCCCAGACCGGTACCCCCGTAGGCAGGTCGGCGGGGATGCGGCGCAGGATGTCTCCCGGCGGGCGAATGAGCATGGCCCCGTTGGGAATTTCTCGCCCCTGGGCTATGGTGACATCTAGCCCCGCCCAGCAGCCGTGGCCAAAACAGGCCCCCAGAAGCTTGTTCTCGATGGGCTGCAGCCGGCCCTCGTGCCAGACCCGGGTTTGGCCAGCGGCGCGCAGGTCGATGACCCAGACGCGCGAGGTAAGGGCGCAGCGGCTACCGAACAGGCAGGACTGGATGCCGTTTACGCACAGATCGCTGTCGGGAAATCCGGCGCAGAACACCATGGTGGAGTTCTTGCTGATGAAGCAGTCGGAGCCCACCACCGAAAAATACACGTTGGCTCGATCTTCTATGGTCACATTGTCGCCCAGCAGGCAGCCCCGCACCAGGGCATAGGCGCCAATGTTGACGTTGCGGCCGATGATGCAGCCTTCGACGGTGGCGGTAGGGTGGATGCGCGCTCCCCGGCCAATGACATTGGCCTTTGCAAAAAGCGTATCCAGAAAGGCGGCGCGCGACCAGCGGCCGAGAAAGAGGGCCTTGAGCCCGGAGGCCAGCAGTTTGCGGGCGGTCCAGAATTTATGGTCCAGGATCTGCTCCACCCAGGCGGTTTGAATGGAAAGTTGGTTGGCCCACAACAAATGCACCCAGTGGCGGATGTGCATGACGATGCTCGAGGTGACCGGATGCTCATAGTGGCTAAAGCCGGCGATATACTTGGGCGCGGGCATGCGTAGCACTTTTTCCTTGAAGCGGGCGGCAAAAGGCCGCGCCCCGGCCAGCAGTTGCTGTAATTCGGCCTCAGAAGCTGGCGGCCGCGGGGCGCTTACGTAATACAGCCGGTAGAGCGACCAGCGCTTACCTTCTTCCTCGACGGTCTTTATGTCCTGCAGGGACCGCGTCCTTTTTACCAAAAGCGAGTCTGCTGGCAGGGCGCAGGCCAGGGTCTGTCCCTGCCGGGGCGCCATTCGGGCAAAATGATCCATCACCCGGCGGGTGAAGAAAACGTCGTCCCAAACAAGAAAAAAGTTCTTGTCGGTTATCTGCTCGGGACGTTCTATTCGGACTGGCTCCAGGCCGGCATGCAGCAGCACCTTCTGTTGGTAATCCCGCAGCCTGAAATTTCCGACATAGCATTCGCTTACCGCATCGCCAAAGGGGTGGATGTTTACATTTGAAGGAAGAATGAAGGCCTTCATGGTTCATAAAGCTATGCTTTTTTGAAGCCTTAGGTCAATGGAAAACATCATAGGTGATCGGAGATGGCGGTCCGAAAACGACGGAGGAGGTATACGACTAGGGCGAAGCGGGCTTACAATGGCTGGCACATCTGAAGCGGCGAACAGCGATAGCCTTCATTTTGCCGGCAGTCGCTGTCGTTCAGACAACTTTTCAGGCACACCTGTAAAAGCCCCAGGTCGGTGCAGGAGCCTCCGCCCGGACAAACCACGTCAGCCAGGCTGCAGGGCGCGCTGCAGTAACCCCCGGGCCAGAAATCGAGGCACAGTCCCTTGCAGTCCTGGTGACCGGAGCATGGCTGGCCGAGTTCCTCCCGATCGTCGGCCTCGGCTCCGCACAGGCCCGACCAGGGATCGCAGGGCTTTTCCGCCGAGCAGGTTTCCGCCTTGCAGGCAGGCTGGCAGACGGCTACCGCCTGCTGCCGCTCCAGGTCCCAGGCCGCAAGTTCTGTCCAGCCCGGCCGGCAGCCGGTAAGCTCATCGTACAGTGGCAGACACAGGGGAAGCCCTCCGGCCAGCGGGCTCAGCAAAACCACGCAGGCTTCGCCGGGACCAGGACAAGCGGTTCTTTGCGGCGAACAAAGACTGGCGCACAGTCCGCCGGGGGCGCCCGAATCACTTTCTTTCAGGCACAGAATGCCTCGGCAGACGCCATCGCCCGCGCAACCGGCGCCGTTCGGCTCGCCCTGACTTTCCGGCCCGCACCAACCCCACCAGCGGTTGCACACGCCCAGCGCCGGGCAGTGGGAGTTTTCGGTGCAGTGGGGCAGGCACCCTCCCGCCGCCGGGCTCAATTTCAGGCACATATATTGCGGCCGGCAGCCGCTATCGTCATTACAGGACGAAAGGCAGGTGCTGGTCTCGCCCAGCGGCAGGCACAGGCCGGAAGGGCAGTCGTTCGGGCCGGCGCACTGCCTGGCGCAATAGCCTCCGGGAAAACCGCTTGCGGCTTCACTCAGGCAAAAGCCGCTTTCGCAATCGGCCGCCTGGCTGCAGGGGGCCCCGAGAGGAGCTCCGCCGCCACAGCGCTGCGTCTGGGTATTGCAGCTCTGGCCGGCAAGGCAGTCGGCGCCGGTTTGGCAGCAGCCGGGTATGCTCAGCCAGCTGCAGCGCTCGAAGCGGCAGCGTTCCTCGGTGCAGGGATTGGCGTCGTCGCAGTCTGCGGGCTGCGAGCATTCCTTTTTGCCGGCGCAGCCCGAGCCGCCTGCCAATAGCAACGTTATTATCAGTAGCACCCTCATGGCTGGCTACAGAGTGACATTCAACTGCATCAACACCCGCAGCGGAACGTCGCGGTATTTCTGCGCGGCGCGTAGGTCTTTTTCGGTAACGTATTCGGGCGTCTCGAAGCGGTATTCGCCCCAGCCTCCCTCGGCTGCCAACACCAGCCGGGTGTGTTTGCCCACGTCAAGGTTCAACGCCCCGGCCAGGCGCCAGGCGTCGCCGCCGCTCAGCGCATCGTCGGGGTCGAGATATTCGACCATCAAAGCCGGCAGTAGCGCTAGGTCATCGTTCAACTTCTGCCGGTACCAGACCAGGGCATGCCCGCCTGCCAGTTTGTGGCCGGCCATGGCATTGGGGTTGTCGCCCCAGGCGCCTTCCACCTGCAGACTGAAATCCCCCACCGTCCACAGCAGGTCCCCCTCCACCAGGTTGAAATAGCGGCGGCTTTCCTCTCCCGGCGCATAAATGATACCCGCCTGCTTGTGGCCGTAGCTTACCCCCAGCTCCAGACCCCGGAAGAATCTCGCCGCCAGCCGGCCGACATAATCGCGGTGACTGGCGTTGGTCGCGCCCGGCGGGTCCTGGGGATCCTGGAAGGCCCAGCTCAAGAAGCTTCCTCCGTCGAAAACTCCGGCGTAGTATTCCAGGCGGGGCTTTTTCCCCCAGCGCCCCCAGAGCATCAGCCCCACGTCGCGCCCGCCGTAGCCGCCGAACATTCCTTGGCCCACGGCCAGATTGTCCAGCATTCCCCGGCGGGGAATGACCAGGTCCCAGCGCGAGGTAAGATGAAGGCGCGACAGCGGCTTTTTGAAATGACCGGCCGATAGGCGCAACTGCTTGAAAAAGTCATAGCGCACGTAGGCGTCGGCCAGCTCCAAGCCGTCGGCCGCTTCCAGCTCCAGGTTGAGCCTAAGCTCGTCCAGCTTCCATCGCCCGTCCAGCCTGATCCGATGCAGGGTAAAGGTGTCGGTCCAGCGGCCGCTGGTGCGTTCTTCGTCCTCTATCTGGTAGCGAACCATCAACCGGCCGCGCAGCCTAAGTTCATCCTTGGCCCGGCAGGCCGTGGTCCAGGCGAGCAATAAGCACAACAAAACAGCCAGCCGCTCTTTTGCGCGTATGAATATCATGCCTTTCTCCTTGTTGTTTGGAGGCATCGGACCATCACCAGGCAGACTCGGTTATAGGACTCGATAGTTCACCGCTTAGCGCCGCTCCCGGCTGGAGCGAAGCCTGCGTGAAGTTAAGCTCACCCAGCAGCAACAGCCCGACCACCCGGCCGGGGTTGCTGGCCGGATCGTAGTGAAAGACAATACCGAAGGCTTTCTCTACATCCAGAGGCACCCGTCCACCAGAAGTGATGAGCCGAGGGTCGTGAATCACCACCTGGACCAGCAGCAGGGTGTCGTTGGGCGGGCCCGGCACTACCCCGATAATCTGCACCAGCGGCTCGGCGGGCGAGGCCTGAGGATTGGGGTCGATGCCGGCCACCGCCGCCACCGCCGCGAACTGATAGTTCTGGCCGTTTGCCGTGACTTCCAGCGTTCCCCGGCCGGGGGAAAAGGGGTCGGGCGAGCGGATGCTTTCCCAGGTGGTCTCGAAGGTGGCCCGGGCGCTTCCGATCTGTTCGAAGCAGATGGGCTCGCGTAGTGGCTGGTTCCAGTCCGGCGGGCCGGAGGCGATTTCGGCGCGCACCGCCTCGGGATTCAGCCGCACGAAATCACGCACTCCATTAATATGGGCGGCCAGCTCGCCGGTGTGGTAGGAGTCGGCGTAGGGAGAAATCAGCTGCTCCATGCCGTCGATCTGCGTCAGGATATCCTCCACCCGCCAGATCTCGTCCAGTAGATGCTCCAGGCGTTCGACGTAGATTTTCCTGGTCTCGGGCAGGCGGTATAGCCGGTTGGCCAGTATGCCCTGGGCCATGACCATGTTGATGCTCTCCTCGGGAGGCCCGATTAGCGCCAGCGTGCCGTCGTTGCCCCAGGGAATGAAACGAAAGCGTCCGTCGGCCGGATGGCGGTAGAGGTAGAAATTGTTGGTGTTGCCGGCGTAGCCGTCCCAGTGGCCGGTAATCACCTCCATGGCCCAGAACGAATAGAACTGCTCCACGTCCACCAGCCGCTCTAGCGCCGGCAGAAATTCTTCGTCGTTTAGGGCGCAAGCCTGCACCAGGGCCTGCAGGTCGCTGCGGTCGGGGCTTTCTAGATTGGTCTTTTTCTGGAAGGTGCCCACCCATTCGGGGCGAAAATCGGAAAGAGAGCCCTCGTAGAGGTTGCCGCCGCTTGCGTAAAAATTCCGGGCCAGAAATTCCAGACCTATGCTTTCTATGTGGGCGTAGATGCCCAGGTCCTTTCCGTTGACAATCACGTGGGCGAAATTGCAGCGGGGGGCGGGCAGGCCGGCCCGGCGAAAGAGCCAGTAGCCGAGGCACTGGCGGATTTTGGAGGGATCCTGTTTGCAGTTGTTCAGGGTCAGGCGGCGCAGGCCGAAGAAACGCTGGCCGCGTACGAACTTGTTGAAAGATATTTTCAGCGCCGGCCGCTCCTCGTCGCAGGAGCCGAAAAAGCATTTTTTCCGCACCCCCACATTGCTCACCCGCATGCCGTCTATGATCGCCTCGGCTGGAAAATAAGTGAAAGGATCCGAAAAGGGCTTTTCCAGACAGTTGGCGCCGATCAGATCCTCGAAAGAGCGGCCCTGAAAGCGTAGCGCGTCCCAGTCGGCCGGATCCAGCTCGAGACGCACTTCCAGGATCCAGCCGGGATCGAAAAGTGGATCGTCGGAAAACATGCCCGGCGCCGGGCCGCAGGCACCGGCCAAAAGCGCCGCCGCCGTGATCGCCGCCAGTTGGCACGCGACATATTTACGCCTCATGGAATCTCAAACTAACACCGCACCGCCCGGCAAGTCCAGATTCAGCAAGGTCTTTGCGGGCGCCACTTTCGCCAGGGGCACCATAAACCTCGGATAATTTTGCGCGGTGCTGTTTAACGGCTCGCTACCCGCCGCTTTCGGGCCTGCCATTGGCTTGAATTCGCGGCCGAAAGTATTAGCCCCGGCCCTCAAGCTCTGGGCAGTGTTTTTTCCGGTGCAAACGAAGTTTGCAGGAGCACGCTCCCGGCGGAGCGTGCGACAGGAAAAAACGGCCTACGCGCGCCGCGCACCCTGAAGATTTTGTAACTGATTGAAATGACATCTTGGTTTTCGTTATCCGAGGTTTATGGGGGCGCGCCTAAGGTGGAAGTTTTACCGCCTCTGGCCTATAAATAATCGTTGGATATTCCCGGGAGGAAAAATGCGTTTACTGGCTTTGATGTTTCTGGTGGTGACCGCTGCGGGTTGCTCTTTGGGTGGCGAATGTCGCGACGGCGAAGGAACCTGCGACACCCAAAACCGGGTGCTTACCCTATGTGTAAAGGGCCGCTGGCAGGAGGTGGACTGCGCCCGGGAGGCAGGTGGCTTTTGCGAAAACGGCGCTTGCGTCGAGCCCTGGCGCTTCGGCTCGCCGCAGTTTTCCACCTGCCCGAACGAGCCCCGGGCCACCGCCGAAAGCCTGCGCCAGAAGGCCGAGTTTTTCGAGGACATCGCCCGTCGGCTGCACATACACCCCCGGCTGAAGTGGATTCAACCGGCAGAGCTGGGCTGCGCCGCCGGCGACTGCTCAAAGCCGGCGGTCTCTGAAGAAGAGGCCACCTGGCAGGACGTCGAGCGTTGGCATAGCGGAGAAAACGACGGCCTGTGGAGCGCGCTCTATCTGGCCGCCGAGGGCTTTCGCTACGGCGCCACCGGCGATGCGCAGGCGCTGGAGACGATCAAGCTACTTTTGGAAGGCGAAGTCGACCGCATGGAAATCACCGGCGTGCGGGGCATCTTCACTCGCCAGTTCGTTCCCCCGGATGTGGCCGGCCTGGCCTGTCCGGCGGAGCTTTCGGCCTATGTGCCCGACGCGGAAAAGGATGACAACCGCTGGGTGCGCATCAACGCCTCGGGCTGCATCGAGGTGGTCGACGGCTCGACCTTGAGCTGGAAGGCCACCGAACACTGCGGGCTTGAGAAATTCGCCGGCTACTGCTTTCTGGACAACGTCTCGCGCGACGAATACAGCGGCCACATGTTTGCCCTGGGGGTGCTGGCGAAACTGGTCGATGACGCCGAAGTGCAGCAGACGGTAAAAGAGCTCCTTACCCGCGTCTGCGACGAACTTATCGACACCCGGCTGGAACTTCACGACTGGGACGGCCGGCCGGTGGAGCACGGCCGCTTTTGGGCCATGTCCCTCGACGAATTTCCCGGCTTCAATGCGGCCATGATCATGGATTTTATAAAAATCTGCGCCGAGGCCACCGGCCAGAAGCGTTTCCACGATTTTTACGAAGATTGTCTTTTACAGCGTTCGGGCACACTGGACTGCCTGCAAAGGCCCGCGGAGACCCCCCGGCCCTACACCGAGCATCTTTCGCAGGCGGGAATGTACGTGGGCCAGGGAAATTGTATGAGCAACTGGAACAACATCTCCATGCACCTGCTTTCGCTCCACCATCTCATCTGGTACGAACGCGACGACGAAGTGCGCGAAATCCTGCAGCGGCACCTGAAGGAGGAAGTGTTCGATCCTCCGCCGGGCGTCGAACGGCCGCTGCGGGAGCAGAACAACGCCTTTTTCGATTTCGTCTACGCCGCCCACAAGAAGCTGGGGCCGCAGAGCGACGGTCCGGCCTATCAGGCGGTGGAAAACGCGTTGTGCATGCTGCGCCAGTTCCCGGCCCGAAAGCACCACGCCGCCATAGAATGTCCGGCGGAAAAGTGCCAGCCGGTTTGCAAGGATCGGCTGGGCGAGGACCTTTCCAATTATCCCCGGCCGGTGGCCGAACGTTGCCTGCGGCAGTTCGTCTGGTGGGCTAATCCGTACAAAATAAACAATTGCGCGGAAAACCTGCGCCTCATCGAGCCCCCTACCGATTATCTGCTGGCCTACTGGATGGGCCGTTACTACGGCTTTATTCCCGACGATATCTAAAAGCTACCGCGAACCGAGGCTGAGGCGCTGGAATTTGCCGCCTACCCAGGCTAGGCTTTCCGCCGGCCATACCAGGTTGCCCGCCGGTAAATGGATCTGCACGCCGCTTAGAACGGCCCAGTCGCAATGCTTCGAGTTTAGCTCCAGCTCCAGGGCGCGGCGCAAGTCCTCGAAGGAAAGCCGTCGGGCCAGCTGGGTAAGCTCCAGAAGGTCAGGCACCCGTCCGAAGGGAAGTTCGCTAAGCAAGCGGCTGCGCACCAGGCCCATTTCCAGATCGTTTTCGTCCCGCGAAAGCACCAACTTTTTCTGTTCCAGCTCTCCTAAAAAGGCGCACAGCGCCCCGCAGGCCGTGGAAGGCTTGGGCTGACCCTTTCGGCGCACCCGGCCGAAGCGGCCGTCGGCGTCGAGGGCGATATGGGAAAACAGGTAGAATACAAAACGCTCCCTGCCGCCGCAGCACGGTGCATGGTGCATGGCTGCCCGTAAAGCGGTGCGGCCGGCCAGGAACATGCCGGCCAGACTGGAAAGATTGAAGGCCTCGCCCCAGTGCTCCCGCACCAGAGCCACCAGCGGCTGGCAGATTTCGTCCCGGCAGACGCTTACCGCGGCTATGGTGTTGTCGGCCGAAAAGCCCCAACGCGCCAGTCGGGCGACAGTTGCGGCCAGGTAATTTTCCTCGGTGAGCGCTCCGGGAAAAACTCTCTTCAATACCGTATGGGTTTTATCGGCTTTTTTCATCCAGCTCCTCCTTGGGCCGCCGGGGCCGGAAAATCAGCGTTTTTTCCGGGCAGCCAGTAAAAGTTCCTTTATCTCGTCGAGACGCTGGGGTTGCTGCAGCCCGGCAAGCTCCCTGGCGCCTTCCTGAAATCCTTCCAGGGCGTTGAAGTGGCGGTCGAAGGGCTCGCCCTTTCGGGTGGGCACCAAGAAAATGTGGGTATGGGGGATGCGTCGGCCGCGGGCGTAAAGTGATACGAACTCTGGCCGGAGGGCCTTTTTTATTAGCTGCGCCACCTGCCGGGCCAGGCGGAAGATATCGATCACTTCCTCTTCGTCAAGATCGTGCCAGAAGGGCACGTGCCGGCGGGAGATGACCAGACTGTGACCGGCGGCGTAGGGCTGAATGTCCAGCAGAGCCACCGCCCGGCGGTTTTCGGCCACGATGCGGGCCGGGGCCCGCCCGCGCAAGATTTCGCAAAAAACGCATTTTTTCCTGGTTCCCAAGCGTGCCTCTCTTTCGGCGGCCCACCCGGCCGCCTGCGCTGCATTATATTAGCCACGGCGGCAAAAACAACCGCTTCCCTGGGGGTAATCATCTATTTCGCGGCGTAATCAGATCGGGCTCATTTCGGCGGGCGAGTGCCGTTGAATTGCTGGCGGGAGCGGCAGTCCTGCAGAGTGCCACAGTCGGGGTTCTGATTGGTGGCGGCGGTGTAGAAAATTTCTCCCTGCAGGATGTCGCCGTCCACCTCGGCGTCGATTTCGCTGTTTATGGTGTAGGTGCAGTTGCCCTGGGCCTTGGGGTTCTTGCCGTACAACGTAAGTTCCAGATGGGATCCGGAGACGGTTCCGGTATAAGTATGCTCCCCCAGCCAGAGGTCCAGAAACACTCCGGCCAGGCCGCCCACCACGGCGGTCACATGATTTCCGTCCTGGGTGATATCCAGGGGAATGCCGCTAGAAGTCTTACCCTCCTCCCAGTCGGTAAAGGCGCAGCCGTTTTCCCGGTTGGTCAGCGCGACGGTGTAATTTCCGGCCACGTCCGTACTGCCGCCACAGGCGACGAGCTGGGAAAAAACAGCTAAAACAACCAATGCCTTTTTCATGCGCTCGACTCCTCTACCCCTTCTCGTTTGGACACAGATTAATGTTCCTCGACTACGAAAGCAATACGCCCAAACTGCTGGCTATTGTTGCTTTTGGTCGCAGCGCCGAAGGAAGGCCGCGGTGTGAAGTTTGTAAGCTGCGCAATGGAGTTTAGAAAGCAACAGAAAAAGTTGTTGCTCCGCGAAACATAGCTTTGGCTACGCGAAAAAGAGTTTGGGTTGGGTCGTTCGAAGTTGTTAGGGCGTCGATTTGAGTTGTTACGGCGCGGTAAAAACTTTTAGCTACGAGAAAAACAGTTGGAGATTGCCCGAAAGCAGTTTGGGCTTTTATAAAAATTGCCAGGAAAGTTCCGTGCCAAGTTGGTAGAATCATGTGCCATCTTTTTCTGAATGCGTTTCCAGTTTGCAAGATCCCGTTTCTTGTTGGTCAAACTCTGTGCCAGGTTTGCGAAATCCTGTATCTTATTTTTCGCGCTACGTTCCGAGTTGGTAAAATTCCGTGTCTTGTTCTTTGAACTCTGTTTCAAGTTTGCGCAACTCTGTTTCTTCTTCCTTGAACTCCGTGCCAACTTTGTGAAATTCCGTTTCTTGTTTTTTGGACTCCGTGAACACTTGGCTGCATCTCGTGCCTCTTTTTCTGGTTGCGGGCCAAATTTGTGATGGCGCGTTACCTATGTTTTCGGTGTATGTGTTACCCATGTCTTGGTTGCACAGGGAAAGGTAAGCGGCGGACCTTGACAGGGGGGCCGCGCTCCTACAATCTGTCGGCAGATGCTGGTGCGACGAACGGAGGAGAGATGAGATTTTTTGTATGGTTGCTGGCAATGCCACTTGTGGTCGAGGGCTGTCTAGTGCAGGAACGCT
>Ga0068707_1001112_pt1 | contig 18498 bp, 15 predicted proteins | sample YNPNPMetaG_FD_66600 | JGI IMG/M metagenome (GOLD analysis project Ga0068707, IMG submission 66600) | Anoxygenic and chlorotrophic microbial mat microbial communities from Yellowstone National Park, USA - YNP NP MetaG | ecosystem: Environmental > Aquatic > Thermal springs > Hot (42-90C) >...
CACTCTTTGGCTAGCAGAATAATAACCAATTTCCTCGCTGGTGCGCCACCAACCGAGCATAATAATATCAATATTTAACATAAAAATGCCAAAAAGTCCGGCAAAAGCCAAGGGCCAACAGTCACGAAGAAATTGTAAGGCAATGGTTTTGTTAAAGTCTTTAAAAATTCTTTTTAAAAGATCTTTAATAAAGTAAAAAGCCGCCACACTTAAAGCCGCCACACTGGCAATATAAGAAAAAAGCAGGGCACCAGCAGTTTGTTTAAAACTTAAAATAATAAAACCAGCAATGGCGATAACTGAATTCATCACTACCACTAAAAAGCCTTCCAGCTCCATTTTTTCGATTCCTCGAAAATAGGCAAAAGTGAAATCCCTTAAATTGTCTAAAGCGACCAGTAAAGCGACAAATGGCAAAAGCGGGGTTGCTTCTTTAATATTAGAAAATTTCGGCGCGACAAAAATTACTAAGGAAGCGGTAATGGCTAAAAGAAAAATTTTTAGCCAAAAAGCGCTAGCAAAAATTGAAGAACGCTTTTCAGAATGAGAAGCAATTTCTCTAGTTAAAAGAGGACTGAGTCCCAAATCAGCAAAAATGGTAAAAAAAGCAGCCAAACCTAAAGCATAAGAAAAAACACCGTATTCAGCCGCTCCTAAAACTCGAGCCGCATAAATGATGATAATTGCTCTAATTAGGCGACTCCCTATTTGACCTACACTTAACCAAAAAGCATTTTTGATAATTGTTTGTTTAGTGGAGCGATTGGTGAATAAAAGATTTTTGAGCCGAGTAAGCATAAAAATGACTACGAAATACAAATCAAATACAAATATACAGAAATACGAAAAACTACAAAATACAAAAATATTTGTAATTTCGTATTTTCGTATTCATTTCGTATTTCGTAGTCATTTGTAGTCATTTGTCGTTAGTGATTGATAAACAAGTATTTTATTGTTTTTATTAGTATCAATAAATCTAAAACCAATGAACGATTTTTAATGTAATAAATATCATATTGTAATTTTTCCCGGGCTTCTTCCAAAGAAGCGCTGGGTTTGTAATTCACTTGTGCCCAGCCAGTCAATCCCGGCTTAATAAGATGGCGAATTTCGTAATAGGGAAGTTGGCTGTAGAGTTCAACCAATTCTTTTCGCTCCGCCCTTGGTCCAATAAAAGACATATCGCCTTTTAAAATATTATACAGTTGGGGAATTTCGTCTAAGTGGCTGTAGCGAAGAAATCTACCTAAAAGGGTAAGACGTTTATCGTTTTTTAGTGTCCAGAGCGGGCCTTGATCAATTTTCATTGTACCAAATTTATAGAGAATAAAGACTTTATTATTGGCCCCTACTCTTTCTTGTTTATAAATAACTGGTCCTTGCCGCGAACTTAGTTTAGTTAAAATAGCAATAATTAGAAAAAGGGGCAGAAGAACAATAAGAAGAAATAGCGATAAACAGATATCAATAAGTCTTTTGACGGCGTCATAGAAGCGGCGGCGGGTAGTAATTTTTTCAATAAACCAACTCTCATCCAATTCACTTAAAGGCACTTTTTGGAAAATTGTTTCATAAAAACTTATTAAATCAAGGATGGCAATTTTTTTGGGTAGTAATTGATAAATTGTTTTAATAAATTCAGATTCTTTTCTGAAAGATGGCTGAATCACTAGGGTGTCAAATTGATAATTTTTGATTGATAAAGCGGTAGTTTGATCAATGATTTCATAGCCCAATTGAGGATTATTTTCTAAATAATTAATGATTTCTTTAATAGCCGGCGAATCGCCAATTATCAAAAGGCGATTTTTTAAGCCCTGCGAGATGTAAATTTTAGATAAAACAAATCGCCAGCCCAAATCCAAAATTCCAAAAATTAAAGCAAAAATCACCAAATTAGTCTTGGGAGTTAATTTGAAGACAGAAGGAAAAAGATAAAAAAGAATTACTGAACTGATTACACCAAGAACAATCGCTAGGATAAAAACTTGGATGCTTTCTAGATTTATTCTTAAATATTTCTCTTTATAAAGATCAGCCAAATAAAAAATTAATATCCAGATGATAAAAATTATTGAGAAGGGTTTAAGGTGGGCGCTAAACGACTCTCTAAAATAATCTGGCCGGTAACGGAAAATCAGGGTCAATACCAGGCTGCCATATAAAATCAAAATATCTCCCAAAAGAATTATTGTTTTTTTAGCCTTATTCATTTCTTTAAAATCATCATTTATCAGCCGATGTTAGTGTGGATTTTTAGTGTCGTTGTGAGTGTTTATTCTTTAGCCGCGAGACTAAAACCCGTGGGCGGGAAATAATTACGTCATTGCGAGGGCTTTAGCCCGAAGCAATCATATGGCTTTATTTAAAATTTTTAGATTGCTTCGCTTCGCTCGCAATGGCAAAACACTTGTTTTGTAATTCAAGGTTATTTAATATTTTCTCAAAAACTTTTTCTAAGATTTCTAAATCTCTTTTAGTAATTTTTTTAAGCACCAGTTCGCTTGCTTTTGTCCACGCCATCTTACGTTTATTCTGTGTCAATTCGCGTCTTATACCGATTCTCAGCCGCCAGAAATTTTTTGTATTGAGTGCATCAATAATAGATTGTACTCCTTTATGTCCGGCTGAGCCTCGTCCAAAACAAAGTTTATATTTTCCTAATTCAATATCTGAATCATCGTGAATAATTAAAATTTCTTCAGGTTTTATTTTATATTTTTTAAGCACCGCTTTTACAAAATTTCCTGATTGATTCATAAAGACGTTGCTTTTTAACAAAGGCGTCATTGCGAGGTCGGCAAAGGCGACCGAAGCAATCTTTTTATTAATAGGATTGCTTCCTCGCTTCGCTTCTTGCAATGACATAGCAACTAAATAATCAATCGCCAAAAACCCGACATTGTGATATGTTTTCTCGTATTCTTTTCCGGGATTACCTAGACCAATAACCAATTTGACTTTTTCCATTATTTTATTTTAAACTTAGATTAATAATGTTTCAACTATTAAACACACTAATAACCACGAATAGGAACACTAAAAGCCACTAATTTTTTCGTGGTACTTCGTGTCTATATTAGTGGTGCTTAGTGTGTTCGCGAAAGCGAACAATGAAGGCTTTTCTTTATTCTCTTTGGGAAATTTTTGAGGTGGTTTTAGTGGCGGTAATCGCTGTTTTAATTATCCGCAATTTTTTGATTCAGCCATTTTTAGTTTCTGGCGCTTCAATGGAACCAAATTTTTCTTCAGGTGATTATTTGTTAATCGATGAACTCAGTTATCGTTTTAGAGAACCCCAGCGAGGAGAAGTGATAGTTTTTCATTATCCAAAAGACGAAAAAACTTATTATATTAAAAGAATTATTGGTCTGCCTAATGAGCGATTAGTTATTAATGAAGGCAAAATAAAGATTTTTAACAAAGAACATCCTGATGGTTTTGTTCTTAAAGAAAATTATTTACCAGTAGGCATCGAGACTTCTGGAACAAAAGAAATTATTTTGAAAGATAACGAGTATTTCGTTTTAGGCGATAATCGGAATTTTAGTTTTGATTCCCGCAGTTGGGGCAATTTAAAAAGAAGCGAAATTGTCGGCTTGGTCCGTTTAAGACTTTGGCCTATTAATAAATTAATGGCGGCAGAAAGACCAACATACTAAGTGCTGAGTAATGAGTATTGGGTAATGAGAAATTAAACTCATAACTCATAACTCATAACTCATAACTTTTTTGTCCAGATCTTTAAAGCAAAAAAGAAATACAAAAACAGAAAAGACAGCAAAGATATTATTCCAATCTCCTAAAGGCATGCATGATATTTTGCCTTCAGAGCAGTCCTGGTGGGATAAATTGAGAAAAGTAAGTCAAGAGGTGGCTGATTTTTATAATTTTTCAAGAATTGACACACCAATTTTAGAAGATGTAGAAATTTTTAAAAGAGGAGTAGGGATTACTACTGATATCGTTGAAAAACAGATGTATATTATTAAAACCAAGGCCGGCGATCATTTAGCTCTCCGGCCGGAAAATACAGCCGGTATTATCAGGGCTTATTTTCAGCACGGTTTATCTCACTTACCACAGCCATTAAAACTTTATTATTTTGGCCCCTTTTTCCGCTATGAACAGCCTCAAGCAGGTCGTTATCGGCAATTTCATCAGGTTGGTTTTGAGATTTTAGGAGGCGGAGACAATCCTATCTATGATAGCCAAGTAATTTTAGCTAGCTTTCGTTTATTAGAAGAATTAAAAGTTAAAAATTTAATCATTCAACTTAATAGTATTGGCTGTAAAAATTGTCGGCAAATTTACCGGAGAAAATTACAAAATTATTACCGAAGATTCTCACGTAAAATTTGTAAAGATTGTCGCCGACGTTTAGTTATAAATCCGCTGCGCCTTCTTGATTGTAAGAATGAGAAATGCGAACAGATAAAAAAAGAAGCCCCCATAATGCTTGACGAACTCTGCGCGGCTTGCAAAAATCATTTTAAAGAAGTTTTAGAGTATTTAGATGAATTAAATCTGCCTTACACTTTAAATCCGCATTTGGTGAGGGGTTTAGATTATTATAACCGCACGGTTTTTGAGATAACAACCGAAAGGTATAATGTTTCTTTGGGTGGCGGCGGCCGCTATGATTATTTAGGAGAAATGCTGGGAGGAAGAAAAAATATTTTACCGGCTACCGGCAGCGCTTTAGGCATAGAGCGGGTCATTGAAATAATGAAAACTCAAAGCATCGCTGGTCTTTCTAAAAATAAAGCCAAGGTTTTTTTGGTTCAGATTGGAAAACCGGCTCAAAAAAGAGCTCTCGCATTAATTGAAGATTTCCGCCGTGCTGGCATTAAAGTTGTTGAATCTTTAGGCAGAGATTCGCTTAATGCACAATTAAAAATAGCTAACAGAGAAGAAGTAGAAATAGCCTTAATTTTAGGACAGCGGGAAGTTTTTGAAGAAAATATCATAATTAGAGATATGAAAAATGGAGTCCAAGAAACAGTACCGCTAAATAAGGTGGTGGAGGAGGTAAAGAAGAGAATAAAGTAGTCATGCGAATGGCTGGTACGAATGTAGTGAATCATGCTAATGGATATGCGAATATATGCTAATAATATGCGAATTCGCACACTATTCGCGAGCATTAGCATATTTATTCGCATGTACATTACTATTCGCAAAAATTAGCATATTTATTAGCATGGAAACTTGTCTTTTTTGCAAAATTATCAATAAGGAAATTCCGGCAGAGATTATTTACGAAGACGAAACCGCTGTCGCTATTTTAGATATTCAGCCACGGACTCCAGGACATACGATGGTTTTGCCGAAATTTCATACCGAAAACATTTTGAATTTACCAGAAGAGAAAATTGAAGGAGTTTTTAAAGCAGTAAAAAAAGTTACCGATTTATTAGATAAATCATTAAAGCCTGATGGTTTTACAATTGGCATCAATCATGGTAAAGTAAGTGGTCAGACAATTGAACACCTTCATATTCACATTATGCCAAGGTGGTTTAATGATAATGGAGGATCGATCCATAGCGTAGTAGATAATCCACCAAAACAAAGTTTAGCGCAAATCGCAAATCGTATAAAAGAAAATTTATAGACGATTAGCGATAAGCGCTTCGCGATTTGCAATTTTTATGGAGGTCAGACGACGCAAAGGAGAATCAATAAGCGCCTTCCTATACCGCTTTCAAAAAAGAGTGCAGCAAAGCGGAATTTTGCGCGAGGCCAAAAAAAGAAAATACCGCGACCGACCAGTCTCCAAAATTAAAAAACGCCTTTCAGCCCTTCACCGCGAACAAAAGAAAAAAGAAATAGAAAAGATGAGGAAAATGGGGATAATATAAATTCTCAATTTTCAATTTACAATTTTCAATGAATTTTCAATTGATAAATTTTCAAACACGGTGTAAATGGGTTTGATAATTGAAAATTGATAATTGAAAATTGGAAAATTTAAAATGTTTCTTCATCAAAAAATTACCGATGACCTTAAAACCGCAATGAAAGCCGGCAAGGAATTTGAAGCCGGTGTTTTAAGATTTCTTTTATCTTCTCTTCACAATAAAGAAATTGAGAAAAAAGGTAAGGATTTAGAGCCAACTTTATCAGACGAAGAAGTAATTGAAGTTTTATTCCGAGAGGCGAAGAAAAGAAAAGAGGCAATTGAAATGTATATTAAAGGAGGAAGAGATGACTTGGTTGAAAAAGAAACAAAGGAATTAGAAATTATTAAACAATATCTTCCTGAACAATTAAGCGAAGAAGAGATAGAGAAAATTGTTGTGGCAACAATAGAAAAAATTGGTGCCAAAGACATAAAAGACCTTGGTCGTGTAATGGGAGAAGTAATGAAAGAGTTAAAAGGCAGGGCTGATGCTAAATTGGTTAGCGAGATAGTCAAAAAGCGAATAACTAATAGCTAAATTATTGTTATGAGCAACAGGGTTTTAGTAACTAGTTTAGATAAGAGATTTCAGAAATTTGAGAAAAAAATTAAGCTTGCCTGCCAAAAAATATTAAAGATTTTGGGCAAAGACAATGTTTTAGTAGAAATTTATTTAATCAATAGTCAAAAAATGAGGTTTTTAAATAAAAAATTTCGCGGCAAAAACAAAACAACCACTGTACTAAGCTTCGAGGAGCCGCGAAATTTTATTTTACCGGCGTCGAAATATAAAAAAATCGGCGAGATCTACCTGAATTTAGCAAACTCAAAACTCAAAACTCAAAACTCAAAACTCTATTATTTAATCCACGGCCTTCTTCACCTTTTAGGCTACAATCATAAGAAAAAAAGTGATAGAATAAGAATGGAGAAAATGGAGAAATTAGTAATGAGGACGGCAAAATTTTATAAATAAATTTTGCCTTGAGTAATGAGTAACTTCTATTTTTCTCATTTCTCATTTCTCATTACTCATTGCTTTACTTATGTATCTTACTGCTCTCGATCTTGGTTCATCTCAAATTAAGGGTTTAGTAGCCGAAGTTAAAAAAGATGGGCAAGTATCTTTACTCGATGTTTTTAAACTGCCTTCAGCTGGTTTGCGAAAAGGAGAAATTGTTTCTCTTGAAGAAGCAATACAATCTTTGAAAACAGCAGTTGATGCAATTAAAAAAATTAATAAAGCGGCAATTAAAAATATTTTTATTAATATTGGCGGCAGCAATGTTAAGATTCAAAACTCTCGAGGAATTGTGGCAGTTTCAAGAGCGGATAGCGAAATTTATTCCGAAGACATTGAAAGAGTAATCAAGGCTTCGCAAGCAATTAATCTGGGTCCCAACAGGATGATTCTTCATACTATTACTCAAGAATTTATTGTTGATGGAGTTGGTGATATTATTGATCCTTTAGCAATGACCGGTAATCGATTAGAAGTAAACAGTTTAATCATTGATGCGTTTAAACCAACAGTGAATAATTTAATTAAAGCGGTAGAGGCAGCTGGTGCAAAAATTGGAGGAATAATTTATTCTCCTTTGGCCGCGGCTCGTGCTGTTTTAACTAAAAATCAAAAAGAGTTAGGGGTAGTGCTTATTGATATTGGTTTTGGCACAACTGGAATGGCGGTCTATGAAGAAAATAAACTTCTTTCGGCTAATGTTTTTCCGGTGGGCAGTTCTCATATTACCAATGATTTAGCCATTGGCTTACGGTGTCCAATTGAAACCGCTGAGGCAATAAAACTTTCTTTTGGTTCAGCTTTGGCTAAAGAAGTTTCTAATAAAGAAAAAGTTGAACTCCATAAAATAGACGAAAGTTTAAAATCAACAATCAATCGCAGATTTGTTTCTGAAATTATCGAAATTAGGATTGCTGAAATTTTTGAATTTATTAATAATGAGTTAAAATTAATTGGTAAATTGGGGCAGTTGCCGGCTGGCGCGGTTTTAACTGGCGGCGGAGCAAAAATCCCATCTATTTTAGAATTAGCCAAGCAAAAACTAAAATTGCCGGTGCAGATGGGCGTTCCCGGACTTACAGAAATAGAATCTATAAATGAAGATTTTCGCGTTCAGGTTGAAGATCTTGAGTTTAGTGTGGCAGATGGATTATTACTTTTTGGTTTAGATGCTATATTAAAAGAAACAGGTTGGAGTATTAGTAAATTTGATAAAAAGGGTTGGTTAGGAAAAATTTTAAAACACTTCCTACCTTAATAGTAGAAGTTGAAATTACGTTGATGAGTATACTGAACTACGCTAATCAATTTGTAAACTGAGTTTATGTCGATTATTCGCCGAAACACACTACTGTCAACATACTCATTAGCGTTGATCAGTGTATCAGCGTTTAATCAGCGTACTTATCAGCGACTTATCTGCTTCTATACCTATGAAGAAAAAATCTCATAAATACAATTTAGCCAAAATTAAAGTTGTCGGCATCGGTGGGGCAGGAAATAATGCTATTTCTCGAATGTTTGACTCTTTTCCTAAATCTGTTGATTTAATTGCGATAAATACCGATGTTCAAGATCTTAATTATACTAAAGCAAAAAGAAAGATTCATATCGGAAAAAATATTACTAAAGGATTAGGTACGGGGATGAATCCTGATTTAGGTCGACAAGCAGCGGAAGAGAATCGTTCAGAAATTACCGAAGCATTAAAAGGAGCGGATATGGTTTTTGTTACCGCAGGTTTTGGCGGCGGGACTGGAAGTGGCGCTTCGCCAGTGGTGGCTGAAATTGCTAAAGAATTAGGAATTTTAACCGTGGCGGTGGTGACTAAACCTTTTAGTTTTGAAGGAGCACAAAGAGCCCAAATTGCTCATGAAGGAATTGTAAAATTAAAAGAGCAAGTTCATACTTTAATTACCATTCCCAACGACCGAATTTTTTCCATTATTAGCCAAGACACTTCTTTAATTAAAGCTTTTGAAGCAATCGACGAGGTGCTTAAAAATTCTGTTTTGGGAATTACTGAATTGATTGTGGCTCCGGGAATTGTTAACGTTGATTTCGCCGATGTAAAAGCAGTAATGAATGAAGGCGGTTCGGCAATTATCGGTATGGGTATAGCCAGCGGTCCGGAGCGGGCTGTGAAGGCGGCTCATTCAGCGATTAACTCGCCTCTTTTGGAATCTTCAATTGATGGTGCCAGGGGTTTACTTTTTAGTGTATCCGGCCACCGAGATTTAAAAATGAACGAGATTAACGAGGTAGCAAAATTGATTTCAGAGAGCGTTGATCAATCAGCCAAAATAATTTTCGGCGCTTATTATGATAGAAAATTAGACAAGGGTCAATTAAAAGTTACCTTAATCGCCACCGGTTTTAATGGAGGTTTAAATTATAAAAACAATATTTTATTACCCGATCTTTTTAGCCAAAAAACCAACTTACAAGAAAAACCTCGTGAGGAATTATTAGATCAAAAGATTCTCTTTAAGAAAGAGGAAAATAAAGAAAAAGTCGAAGAAAAAAATTCAGAAGAAATTTTAGACATACCCGCTTTTTTAAGAAAAAAGAGACGGTAAAGGGCTTGGCCTAACCCAGCCGTCTATACCGTCTACGTCTAATAAAATTATTTCTTGCTTAGACGGCTGGTTTAGCTGCCAAACCTTTACCCCGCCCTCTAACCACGTAGAATTAAAGAAGGATAATGCATCAAGATTAAATCATAATTTTTGAATCAGTCCTTATTCAACAGGCATAGAGGGCGGGGTGCTCAATTTTATGGTAAAATTTTTTCACTATGCCCAGTAGTGAGCCCGCGATTGGATTTAAACCAATTCGTGAAGCTTGAACTGGGGCAAACCGAAAATAAAAATCAAAACTTTATAAATTTATCAACCACGATAGTTTAAATCACGAATTACTATCGCGGGTCTACTACTGGGTATGTTCAAAAATTTTAATAAAATTGACAAAATTCAAAAAAGAGACGGCACGATTATTGATTTCGATCAAGCAAAAATTACTGATGCCATTTTTAAAGCTTTAACTGCTACCAATCAAGGTGATGGAAAAAAGTCAAAGCGATTATCTGATCGAGTGGTTCAAATTTTAAATCGCCGCTTTAAAAAAGATGAAATTCCGTCCGTGGAACAAATTCAAGATATTGTTGAAGAAGTTTTGATTTTAGAAGGCTTAGTAGAAACCGCCAAGGCTTATATTCTTTACCGCGAACAAAGAAGAAGAATCAGAGAAGCCACGATGGTGACTGAGGAAGCGGTAGATAGAATTGATCAATATTTAGAAAAATTAGATTGGGAAGTTCAGGAAAATGCTAATATGGCTTTTTCTTTACAAGGATTAAATCACTACGGAGTTACTTACATTGTTAAAAAATACTGGTTAAACAAAGTTTATCCAAAAGAAGTTAGAGAAGCGAATGAATCCGGAGATTTACACATCCACAATTTAGATACTTTAGGGCCATACTGCGCGGGTTGGGATTTATACGATTTGCTTTTAAAAGGTTTCGGCGGAGTGCCGGGCAAAGTGGAGACAAAACCAGCCAAGCATTTTAGAGCGATTTTGGGACAAGCAGTTAATTTTCTTTACACTCTTCAGGGCGAAGTAGCGGGTGCGGTTGCGTTTTCAAATTTTGATACCTTACTGGCACCTTTTATTCGTTATGACAACTTAAACTATCAGCAAGTAAAACAATCTCTTCAAGAATTTATTTTTAATATGTCGGTGCCGACTCGAGTGGGCTTCCAAAATCCATTTTCAAATTTGACCCTGGATTTAAAACCTTCTCCAGTTTTTGCTAAGCAGCCAATAATTATTGGCGGAAAACCTCAAAATGAAACTTATGGAGAATTTGCAGAAGAAATGAAGATTTTTAATAAAGCCATTTACGAGGTTTATATGGAAGGTGATGCCAAACAGCGGATTTTTACTTTTCCTATACCCACCATTAATATTACCAAAGATTTTCCCTGGGACGAGCCAGCCTTTGATGGCATTTTCGAGGCCTCGGCAAAATATGGAATAAATTATTTCGCCAATTATATTAATTCTGATATGAATCCAGAGGATGTGCGTTCTATGTGTTGCCGCTTGCGTATCGAATTAACTGATCTTCATAATCGGGGCGGCGGAGGATTGTTTGGTTCAGGCAGTAAAACTGGTTGTTACGATGAAAAAACTGAAATTTTAACTGAAAACGGTTGGAAAATCTTCAAAGATTTAACTTTAGAAGATAGAGTGTTCACTTTAACTAATGATAACAAGATCGAGCTCCATCATCCAATAAGGCTTTTTGAATACGATTATGAAGGGAAAATGATTCATTTTAAATCGAGAGCTTTCGATTTATTAGTAACTCCAAACCATCGAATGGTTGTAGATCATAAATATAAAGGTAAAAGAATGTTTGTGGAAGCCGAAGATTTCAAACCGTATCAACATTACATTCCCAAAGGAGGAATTTGGGAAGGTGAGGAAAAAGAATGGTTTGTTTTACCTCCAGTTGTTATTTTAGGAGGGGTGGGTCCTCAATCAAAATTTTCTGAAGAAGAACTTCAAATCATCAGGCAATTAAAAAATGAAGGAAGAACTATCTATCAAATAGCGCAGAATTTCAATTGCAATCCAGTTACTATTTTTAATATTTGCACCAAAGAAAATTATGGAAACAGAGAAAGGGTAAGAATAAGATATGAAGCTCCGCCATTGAAAATAAAAATGGACGACTGGTTGAAGTTTTTCGGTTTTTGGTTGGCTGAAGGATGTACTGATAATGAAAAAATTGCGCTAGATCACGGATACAGGGTGGTAATTTCTCAAACGAATAAGGAAAAAAAGGAAGAAATAAAAGAAGTTTTAAATCGCTTACCCTTTTCTTACTATGAAGAAAAGAACAATTTAGTAATTTGCAACAAACAACTTTGGAATTATCTAAGACAATTTGGAAATAAATATACAAAGTTTATTCCAGAAGAAATTAAAAATTTATGCAAAAGACAGTTAAAGATTTTATTCGATTGGATGGTAAAGGGAGATGGGTATGTAAGGAAAACTAACGGTCAAATAAATTATTGGACAGCCTCAAAAAGATTAGCAGACGATTTACAAGAAATAATTCTAAAGTTAGGTTGGAGCGCAACGATTAAAGAAAGAAAGAGAGAAACCTCTGAAATTAAAGGAAGAAAAGTAAAAACTAACCTTGTTTATGAAATTGGGGTTCATCAAAAAACAAAATACTTTATTTTCAATCATAAAGAAAAAATTAAAAATCAAATTAGAGAAGTTTATTATAAAGGGAAAGTTTATTGTTGTGAAGTTCCAAACCACACGGTTTATGTAAGAAGAAATGGAAAAGTAACATGGTGTGGTAATTCAATTGGCGTTGTCACCATTAATCTTCCTCGAATTGGTTATCTTTCAAAAACCAAAAAAGAATTTTTTGAACGCCTTAAACATCTAATGGATTTGGCCAAGGAAAGTTTAGAAATTAAGAGAAAGACGGTTGAGAATTTTATCGAAAAAGGCCTATATCCTTATTCAAGATTTTATTTAGCCGATATTAAAAAACTCAGAGGAGAATATTACGCCAATCATTTTGCGACTATTGGTTTAGTGGGGATGAATGAAGCATTATTAAACTTTATTGGCGATAATATTGGTTCAAAAAGAGGAAAAAAATTTGCTTTAGAGGTTCTAGATTTTATGAGGAATCAGTTGGTAAAATACCAAAAAGAAACTGGACATCTATATAATCTTGAGGCAACTCCTGCTGAATCCACCGCTTACAGATTAGCCTTAAAAGATAAAGAAAGATATCCTGATATTATTACCGCTGGAACGAAGAAAGCGCCCTTTTATACTAATAGCAGCCAACTGCCAGTTAATTTTACGGATGATATTTTTGAAGCTTTAAAACTTCAAGATGAGATACAGTGCAAATACAATGGTGGTACTGTTTTACATCTTTTTACCGGAGAAAAAATTTCTGATATTCAAACGGTAAAAAATTTAATTAAGAAGATTTTTGAAAATTTCAGACTACCATATATTACTTTAACACCGACTTTTTCCATCTGTCCGGTCCACGGCTATTTAGCAGGAGAACATTTTGAATGCCCAAAGTGTACTATTAAGCAGCCCTGTGAGGTTTATTCGAGAATAGTCGGCTATCTTCGTCCTGTGAATCAATGGAATATAGGTAAACAGGAAGAATTCAAGGACCGAAAAGAATTTAAAATTAGAAAATTAGAATTAATTGAAAAATAATTGAGGTTAGTGATTTGCAAAGATTAACTTTGCCGATTATCCTGGCCGCATAGCGGCCACTATTTTTCTTAATGACTGGAATTTTCGCTACAATTTCTGTTTTAACGTCTTTCTGTTTTAATGAAAATGAGTTAGAATTAATATAAAAAGAATGTGATAGGCATGTGCCAACTAAAATAAGAAATTAGAAATTAAGACTATGAAACAACACGCTTCATTATTATTAGCCATCGTTATTCTGTTAACAATCATTGCTGGCATTTTTATTTATCCTCAATGGTTAGGTAAAAAGTATCGACCTTGGCGATTGGGACTGGATTTAGTGGGCGGCACCCATCTTGTTTATGAAGTGGATATGTCGCAGGTTGATTCAAAAGATCGTGATTCGGTAATGGCTGGTTTAAGAGATGTGATTGAAAAGAGGGTAAATTTATTTGGTATTAGCGAGCCTCAGGTTATCTCTGCTAAGGAGGGTGACTCTTATCGTTTGATTGTAGAATTAGCCGGCGTTAAAGAGATGAGTGAAGCGGTTAAAATGATTGGCGAGACGCCGCTTTTAGATTTCCGTGAAGTCATTACACAGACTAATACAGACAAGACACCGACTAGTACAGACAAAACGCAGGCTAACGCAGAAAAAAATCTGCCTGAGTCAGCGACTCGGTTTATTCCTACTAACTTGACCGGTCGTTATGTGCAAAAGGCGCAATTAGATTTTGATTCTACCACTGGTGCGCCGCAGATAAGTATTCAATTTAACGACGAAGGCGCAAAAATTTTCGAAGAATTAACCGCTCGAAATGTCGGCAGGCCATTAGCTATTTTTTTGGATAACAATTTAATCGAAATGCCTACTGTTCAAGAGAAAATTTCTGGCGGTCGGGCAAGGATTACTGGTAAATTTACGCTTGATGAGGCAAAAAAATTAGTGGAAAGATTTAATGCGGGTGCTTTGCCGGCGCCGATTAAGTTAGTCAGCCAACAAACCATTGGTGCCAGTTTAGGCCAGGAATCGTTAAAGAAAGCAATTTATGGCGGAGTTATAGGAACCTTAGCGATTATTATTTTTATGCTGATTTATTATAGAAAGTTAGGTATTTTTGCTTCGCTGGCTTTAATCATTTATGTGATTTTAACTGCCGCTATTTTTAAAACTTTCATCACAATGACTTTAGCAGGTATTGCTGGTTTTATTCTTTCAATTGGTATGGCCATTGATGCTAATATTCTAATTTTTGAAAGAACCAAAGAAGAAATAAAAAGGGGATTGACGAAAATGTCAGCCATTGAAGAAGGTTTTCGCCGCGCCTGGCCCTCGATTCGAGATTCAAATATTTCTACAATGATTACTTCTTTTATTCTTTATTATTTCACCACCGGCTTTGTCAAAGGTTTTGGTTTAACATTATTTATCGGTGTTTTAGTTTCAATGTTTTCTGCGATCACTGTCACCAGAACAATGTTGAGAGTATTTACAAAATAGATATCAGTTCACCTTCGGTGAACGTAATTTATTGTAATTCATAGTAATTAACCCCGCCATCTTCTTCCTTCTCTCCCAAGACTTAGGGGAGAAGGAAAGGAGGAGGGGTTAATTACGCGAAGCGAATTACTATGAATTACGCGAGCGAAGCGAGCGAATATCTACCGATATCATTATGAACATTATCGGCAAAAGATATATTTTTCTTTCTATCTCTGGTATTTTGGTTTTAGCTAGTATTGTGGCGATGGCTATTTTTGGTTTTCGGCCGGGCATTGATTTTGTTGGCGGCACAATGTGGCAAATAGCACTGACTAATACGGACCTAACACGGACTAATGCGGAAGAAATTAAGAACTTTTTTGAAAATGAGTTAGGGGTAAAAAATGTGACTGTTTTTCCGGCGGAAAATCAAAGTTTTCTTATTCGATTGCCCCACATTTCGGAAGAAGAACATCAAAAGTATTTAGAAGCTTTAAATATCCGCGTAAATCCGCGTATTAATCCGCGTGAATCCGCGTCTATAGAGGAATTAAAATACGAAACAATTGGTCCCTCTATCGGAAAAGAATTACGAACAAAAGCTTTTCGGGCAATTGGCTTAGTGCTTTTAAGCATTTCTTTGTATATTGCTTTTGCCTTTCGGAAAGTTTCTTATCCGATTAAATCTTGGAAGTATGGAGTGATTACTTTGGTGACGCTTTTTCATGATATTACCATTCCCGCTGGTCTTTTAGCTATCTTAGGTTGGAAACAGGGTATTGAAATTGACACGAATTTTATTGTAGCACTTTTGACGATTATGGGATTTTCGGTTCATGACACAATTGTGGTTTTTGATCGAATCAGAGAAAATCTTTTGCTTCAAAAAAGTCGTTTTGACTTGGCAAATGTTATTAATGATAGCGTTAATCAAACAATGACGCGTTCAATCAATACTTCTTTAACCTTGGTGTTTGTACTTTTGGCTTTGTTTTTCTTTGGTCCTATCACTCTAAAATATTTCGTTTTAACTATTTTAGTCGGTACCATTGTCGGTACTTATTCCTCTATTTTCGTCGCCAGCCCACTTTTACTTATCTGGAAATCTTCAAAATAATCGCTCGTGACTACTAATTGTTGACCACTGATAATATGGCTATTGACAATGACAAAAAAGCGCCAAATGGCGCTTTTTTTGATTAAAACCATTTATTGACAATTGGAATAATTTTGTGTATTATTAAATACAATTAAGATGCTTTCGACAACTGTCAACAATTTAATTTCGGATTTAAAGCCACGACAACGGGAAATTTTAATTGGCCGCTTTGGTTTAGAAGACGGTGAAAAAAAGACTCTTCAAAGTTTGGGTGAGAAATACGGAATTACTCGAGAACGGGTGAGGCAGATTGAGGAAGAGGCATTGAAAGTAGCCCAAGAACGTTTGAAAAAAGAGAGAGTTTCAGGGGAAATTTTAAAATTTATCACCAGTCATTTAAATAATCTCGGCGGATTGCGCCGGGATGATTTATTTGTTCCGGAAATTAAAGTCATTCTCAATGATAATCATCTTCATCATTGGCATTTAAGATTTCTTTCGGAAATTTCAAGGCAGCCATTTTATCGGCCAGCTGATTCTGAATTTCATAATTTTTGGTATTTAAATGAAAAACATATTGGAATTGTTAGTCGATTTGTTTTGAAATTAGAAAAATTGATTATTGATAAAAAAGAGGATTTGATTATTCATAAAAAATTTGACAATTATTTTATTAAAGTAACGAGAGCCCATAATATTCCTGATTTTATTGGCGTTAACTACCTTTCCCTTTCTAAGAAATTTAATATTAATCCTTTTGGTGATTTTGGTTTGGCTGAGTGGGAAGAAATTAGTCCAAAAACCATGGGAGAGAAAGCCTATTTAGTGCTTAAAAAACGTGGTCAGCCTCTTCATTTCCGCGAAATTGCCGAGACGATTAACAAAACTGGTTTTGCTGGTCGCCGAGCCCACCCCCAAACTGTTCATAATGAATTAATTAAAGACGAAAGATTTGTTTTGGTAGGTAGGGGAATCTATGGATTAGCTGAACATGGTTTTAAGCCGGGAACTAGTCAAGAAATAATTTATCAAATTCTTAAAGAAGAAGGCCCACTATCTTTAGGAAAAATAATTGATTTAGTTAAACAACAGCGCCTTATAAAGGACAATACTATTATTCTTAATCTCAAAAATAAAAAGTATTTTAAAAAACTGGAAGATGGGAGATACTACATCAGATAAAACCATTGACAATTGACAATTGACAATTGACAATTGACTATTGACAATTGTCAAAAGTCAAAAGTTAAAAGTCAAAAGTCAAAAGTGGATATTTTCTTCGGTATTATTAACAGCATCGTTAAAGTATTTGAATATGTTTGGTGGCTAATTTTGCCTTTTTTTGTTTTTTTTCTTTGTTGGAATCTATATCTGATTTATATTCGAACCCGCTATGTTAAAAGCATTGAATGGTCAATGTTTGAAATAAAAATTCCCAAGGAAATTCGTAAAACGCCGAAAGCCATGGAGCAAGTTTTTTCCAGCTTAATTGCTACCTATTCGTTCGGATTTGGACCGGTAGAAATATATGTGGATGGTAAAGTAGAGCTTTGGTTGTCATTGGAAATGGTAGGTCGTGCGGGCGGTGTCCATTTTTATATCTATGCGCCTTCAAAATTTCGCAATTTAATAGAGTCAGCCATTTACGCTCAATATCCAGACGCAGAAATCCACCCGGCTGAAGATTACACCGAACTTTTATCTCCAGTTCTACCCAATAAAGTTTACGATCTTTGGGGCACAGAGTTTGTTTTAGCTAAAGAAAATTACTATCCTATAAAAACTTATCATTTTTTCGAAGAAGCGCAAGAAGAAAGACGCTTAGATCCGATAGCGGCCATTACTGAGGTAATGTCTAATTTAAAAGAAGACGAAATGATTTGGATACAGGTTTTAATCAGCCCAACCGGTGAACCAACGGGTAATAATTGGCAAGAAGAAGGTTTGAAAAAAATAGAAGAGATCGCTGGCCGGAAAATTTCTAAAACCAAAAAAGGAGTTGGCTCAGGATTGTATGATTTTGCAAGAAATCTATTTTGGGCGCCAATCGAATATCCCACTTGGCCCCAAGCCGAAGGAAAAGAGCCATCGACCATTCTAAAATTTTTACATCCAGCTGAGCAGGAGATAATTAAAGCCATTAGTAATAAAATCTCAAAATTCGGATTTGAAACCATTATCCGCTTTATCTATATTGATAAAAGAGACAGTTTTACATCAGCTAATATTTCCGCAGTAATGGGCGCTTTTGCTCAATTTCGTACCATGGATCTTAATGCTTTAAAGCCAGATAAGCGGATCACAACTTTAAAAAGTGGTTGGCTAGCAAAGTTTTTCCCAAAATACAAACAATTAGTGGAATTTTCACGCAAAAGAATAATTTTTGATTGTTATCGAACTAGAAGATTTGGTAGATATAATAGAGTGAGGCCAGAAAAGTTTTCTGTATTGAATACCGAAGAATTAGCCACCATTTATCACTTCCCAGCAATAATGGTGGAAGCGCCGAAACTACATAAACTAGAGGCTAAAAAGGGTGGACCACCACCGGGATTACCAATTGAATCGTGAAAGAAAGTATGAATAATGAAATAACTCTTTTTGCTAAAACAACTTTTAGAAATCAGCGGGTGAAGTTTGGCATTAAAACCGATGACCGCAGACGGCACATGTATGTTATTGGTAAAACAGGTATGGGTAAAACCAATATGTTGGAGAAT
>Ga0068707_1001114_pt1 | contig 18486 bp, 18 predicted proteins | sample YNPNPMetaG_FD_66600 | JGI IMG/M metagenome (GOLD analysis project Ga0068707, IMG submission 66600) | Anoxygenic and chlorotrophic microbial mat microbial communities from Yellowstone National Park, USA - YNP NP MetaG | ecosystem: Environmental > Aquatic > Thermal springs > Hot (42-90C) >...
GTCCGCAGAGCCCTGCACCCACCTCGCCTGCTCCGGCCGGTACGGCCGCCCCCGCCGCTGCCAGCGGGGCAGGGGTGCCCGCCGGGGTGCCGTCCGGAGTGGTGGTGGCGTTCTACGGTACCGTCGTGCCCGCAGGGTGGGTGCTCTGCGACGGGCGCCCCACCGCCTCGGGCATGCCCACCCCCGACTTGAGGGACCGCTTCATCCTCGGCCTGAACCCCGCCACCGGGGCGATTGGCGAGCAGGGCGGCGCCGTCTCGCACACCCACTCGGCGCGAACCGGGGGTCCGCGGGAGAAGGACGAGAAGATCGAGTCTGGCGACGACGAGCACGCCGCCAACGACGGCCACACCCACGACGTCAAGGTGGACGCGGCCCAGCACCTGCCGCCCTACGTGAAGCTCGCTTACATCATGAAGGAGTGACGGACACCGGTTTGGGCGGGCGGCGACGCCGCCAGCGCGGGGGGCGGAGCGCGCCCTGCGCCGCTGCGGCGCCGGCCAGGCCCGAGGCCAGGGCGAGCAGGACCACCAGGGTCACGATGGAGCCTTCCGGCCCGAACTCGCCGCCGGTGAGCCAGGCGTCGCTGCGGGGGAAGAGCCGCAGCAGCGCGGCGTGCGCGAACACCGTGTGGCCCGATACGGCGGCGCCGGAGAGAACCTGGGTCGCGTTCCAGGCAAAGTGGGCGGCCCCGGGCCACCAGAGGGAACGGGTGAGGGCAAAGAGGAGGCCGAGACCGAGGCCAGCGAGGGCGACGCCTGCGGTGCTGATGGCTGTGGCCCCCTGGTTGTTGTGGTGGGCGAGGGCGAACAGGGTGTTGGAAGCGAGCAGAGCGAGCCAGGTTCCCAGGCGCTCCTCCAGGATGCGCTGGAAGAATCCGCGGAATACCACCTCTTCCGCAAAGGCCAGGTACAGGAGCAGCGCTGCCGTGGCAGGGAGCCCCAGGGGGCGTTGCAGCTCGACCACTGGGTAGGTGCCCAGGGCCAGGAGCAGCGCGAACACGGCCGCAAAGGTCAGCACTCCCGCAAGCGCGCCGCCGGCCAGGTGGTGGGGGGCCCGGCGTAGCGGCAGCTCCGCGACCCGCCGCTGCTCGGAAAACCGCACCACCAGCGCATAGGTGAGGAGGAGGAGGGCGGTACGGGCGAGGGGCATGGCGCCCGCCAGGCTGGCGCCAATAAGCGGCCGCACCGTGCGTGCGAGGAGGGGTGGGGTGGCGAGGCAGAGGGCAATTCCCACCACCAGCCGGACCGGTGCTGCTCGGGCCACCCGCGCCAGGACGTCCCCCAGGCGGCGGCGGTCCGCCGCTGCAACGGGCAGGCGACTCGCAGGAGCCGACAGCACGGCGTTGGACGGGATGGTGGCGTTGCGCACCAGCAGCTACTCCTGGGGCCCGTGACCTGCGCCAAAGAAGTTGAGTTCCTGATAGCGGGCGGCGTGCTCGCCAAAACGGTGCAGGCCGCGGGCGTCCTGGAGGAAGGTGGCGTGCTCCCCGGCGATGCGGGAAAACGCCACCACTGCTGGGGCCCCATCGCCGAGGCGGGAGAGCACCTGGACCAGGTGGGGGTCGTGGGGAGAGGTAAGGTCGGCGTGGCAGATGGGGCAGCTGAAGCGGTACGCCTCCCCCGGCGTCACCACGAGGCCACGCCCCACCACCGCCCCGTAGTCCCCCAGGCGGGGGCTCAGCAACAGGAGGGCGCGGGAGGCGCCGTGCTCGATGACGAAGACCACCTTGGTGCCGGGGTTGAGGACGCCGCCGCAGCTGGGACACAGGTACTCTCGCCGCATGTGCCGCTTCCTCCGCATTCCACGCTCACTCTAGCACGTCACCCCTGCCGGCAGCGGTGGCAGAATACGCCGGTGGCGAGCATGGTTGACGGGGAGCGCCTGCGAGCAGCGGTGGCGGCCATCGTGCCGCGCAGCGACGCTAACGTTCCAGCCACCAAGAAGGCGGCCGTGGCTGCGGTGTACCGGGATGCGCCCCACGGCGCCGAGCTGCTCTTCATCCGCAGGGCCGAGGACCCCCGCGACCCCTGGTCGGGGCACATGGGTTTCCCCGGCGGGCGGGTGGACGCTTCTGATCGCAGCCCCCTCGCCACTGCCATCCGCGAGACCCGTGAAGAGCTGGCCCTGGACCTGGAGGTGGCGGGGGAGCTGGTGGGGCAGCTCTCGGAGGTGCACACGCACCTGGCACCCCCGGCAGCGCCGCGGGCCGTGGTGCCGTTCGTCTTTGCCCTGCGCGACGCCCAGGTGGTCCTCGAGGCCAACCACGAAGTGCAGGAAATCGTGTGGGTTCCCCTTTCCTTCTTCCTGGATCGGGGCAACCGATCGCGCATGACCTGGGTCCGGCGGGGGGTCCCGTTGTCGCTGCCCTGCTACCGCTACGGCGGCCGCGTGATCTGGGGCCTCACGCTGCGGGTCGTGGACGAGCTATTGGAGGCGCTGGTGAGGACAGCGGGCAACTCCTCACCGCGGTAAGGGGGAGGATGGTGCAGGGCGCCTCAGTCGGTGACGGAGTAGCGCACGGTCCCCTCGTCCTCCTGGATCTGCAGCTTCCCCTCGCGGGCGAGCCAGCCGAGGGCGAGGGGGACCAGCGGACGGGGGAGCGCCGCGCCGCGTTCGATGGCGTACAGGGTGGCGGGGCCGGATGCTTTCAAGAGCCGCCACACGACACCGGCAGCCGTTCCGATCTCTTCGATGGTCACCATGGCTCCAGTTCTCCTTGCTCCATTGTACGGTACCGTTCCCGCTCCGCCGCAGCGACCGGGGGGCGGCTGGGGTGGAGCTGGTACCTGCCGCGTCTTGTTTGGGCGGGCGCGGGCCAGGCACCCTGGTCCGCAGAGGGAGGCGAGCACTGGCCGCGAGAGGGATCCCCATTGGCACGAAGCTGTGGGTGACACAAACCCCTGCCCTGGCGCCACCGCCGGGCCGCACCGCGGTGGTGGTGACCCCCGGCGCCTTCGGTTCGGGAGAACACGTCACCACGGCGAGTTGCCTGGAATTCCTGGAGGCGCTGCCTGGCCTCGAGGCCATGAGGGTGTTGGACGTGGGCAGCGGCACCGGCATCCTGGCCGTGGCTGCCCTCCTCTTGGGGGCGCGGCACGCCGTGCTGGTGGACACGGATCCCCTGGCCGTGGCCACGGCCCGGCGCAACTGCGAGCTGAACCGGGTGGCCGAGCGGGCGGAACATGTGCTGGGCTCCCTGGCCGACGCGCCACCGGGGCCGTACGACCTGATCCTGGCGAACCTCCACGGCGACCTCCTTCAGGCACTGGCGCCAGGGCTTGCGGCGGCGGCTGCCCCCGGCGGGTGGATGATCCTCTCGGGCATCCTCTGGGAGGACGACTTCCCCGTTGCGAGCGCCGTCACGCGCTGCGGCCTCGAGTTGCGCCGCCGCTCCATGGTGGATGGCTACAGCACCTTCCTGCTCGCACGAAGGTAACCACCCCTTTCGATGGACGCTGCAACCCTTCGCCCTGCCCTCAAAACCGGTAGACTACGGTCGTCCGCACGTTGCGGCTACTCTCCAGGCGCCGGTTGAACGGCTCGTGGTAAGCCTTGTCGAGGAGGTTGTCCACCGCTACCTGCAGGTGGAAACCGGCACCCAGCTCGGTACCTGCCCGCAAGTCGAACACCGTTAACCCCGGCGTTTCCTCGTAGGTATCGGCGGGGGTGTCGGGCGGAATGCGATCCTGCCGCGCCACGATGCGGGTACTGAGTTCCCCCCACCAGCGCGGGTGCTCGTAGCGCGCGCCCAGCACCACCTTGAGCGGCGGGATGAGAGGGAGTGGGTCGCCGGTGCTGTCGTCGGTGCCACGGGTGTAGCTGGCCACGCCGAACGCCGTCCAGGCCGGATCGAGGAACGCGTGGAGCTCGAACTCGGCACCTTGCAAAGTTGCTGCCTTGATGTTGGCAAAGCGCGAGAGCATGAGGCCGGTATTGGGATCCTCGCCCAGGAACTCGAAGGTGATGAAATCATCCACGGCGTTGCGGAACACGGTGAACTGGCCCGCGTAGCGGTCGTAGCGCACCTTGAACCCGGCGTCGATGTTGAAGGAGGTCTCCGGCCCCAGGTTGGGGTTCTGCACCACCCACGTGTCGCCGGTGGAGACGAGGCCGGTGTAGGAACGCTCCTGCAGGTTCGGGGCGCGGAAGCCGCGGCCCACGCTGGCCGTGAGCTGCACGTGGGGGGTGACGGCGTAGCGCGCGGCCAGGTTGCCGGAGACGGCCGAATCCTGCACGTCGAAGGGTTCGCCGAGGTAACGGGGATCGTCGCTGCTCGTGAACGAGTAGCGGTCGGCCCGCAGCCCGCCCACGAGGCTCAGCCGCTGGCTGGCCGAAATCTCGTCCTGGAGGAAGACACCCAAGCCCGTCTGGGTGCTATCGGGCACGGCGACGGCGTTGCTGGAACCGAAGGAGCTCTCGGCAACGGTCTCGTCGTGGATGCGGTCGCGCACGAAATCGGCGCCAAAGGTGAGGCGGTGGGAGCCGGTGACCAGCGAGCCCTGACCGCTCAGACCCGTGGAGTCGATGTTGGAGGTGGTGGTGTTGTTGGAGAAGAAGCGCGGCCCCATCTTGATGTTGCGCTTGCTCTCCTTGACCACCTTCTGGACGTAGGAGCGCAGCGTCACCGTGTCGAGGCCGAAGAGATCACCGGCTTGCCACGTCAAACCGACCTTGTCGCGGTCGAAGCGGGGGAAGGAGATGTCGATCCCGGAGGTGACGGGGTCGTAGCCGGGGAAGCCCACGTCGCGGGTGTTGACGCTCTCCACGTTGAGGTTGAGCACGCTGCTCTGGCCTAGCAGCAGCCGCAGGGAGCCGTCGGCGCTGTTCTGGTCCATCCCCGAGTTGGGGACCTCCCCCTTCGGGCTCTGGTAGTTGCCCACGCTGGCCCAGGAGGCGCCCAGGTGGAACGCCACCTTTTCCCCCGTGCCGTTGAGCTCTGCCCGGGCGCGGTTGGCGTCCGCGGAGGTGCCGTACTCGTACGAAGCAACCCCGTCCAGCTGGAGCGGCCCAGGGGTAAACGGGCGCTGCTTGGTGATGATGTTGATCACACCGCCAATGGCATCGCTGCCGTAGAGCACCGAGGCCGGTCCGCGGAGCACCTCCACCCGCTCCACCGCCGAGAGGTCCACGAGGCCCGGTTGAATGCCGGCAAACTGGGTGGACTCGCGGGCGTTGTTGAGCCGCTCGCCGTCCACCAGGACGAGGATACGGTTGCTCGCGAGACCGCGGATTATGGGCAGTCCCCGGAACGGTCCTTCCCCGGTGAACTCCACGCCAGCCATGGTCTTGAGGGCGTCCACTAGCCGTTCCGGACGCAGCCGCTCCAGATCCGCCTGGGAGAGCGAGCTGATGGGCAACGGCGTCTGGGAAGAGTCCACCTCGTAGCGGGTGGCTGTTACCACCACCTCTTCGTGGAGCGGTGTGGACGTCTGGGCAGGTTTCTCGGTGTCCGACTTACCCTTGCTGCTGGCCTGGGCTTCCTCGGTCGGTACTGCAGCACCCTCCTGCTGAGCCCACACCAGCGGATCCGGCCCAAAAACGGCGAGGAGCACCACGAGCAACGCTGTTCGCATCGTTGAAGCCTCCCTGCCCCCTGGCTCGCGGCCGGGGCGGCGAGGACAATCTAATCCCCCGCGGCTGGTTTGTAAAGTGTGTATTTGCAACACTTGCGATGACGTCTACGGACTCGTGTCGGCCGTGGGTCACGCTCGAAGGCGAACCCCCTGAACCCGACGGGAGGGTTACCGTTCCCCGCCGCGTACAATGGCGAGGTCACAGCGGGCCCGCGGGATACCAGCACAGGGGCCGCGAGAGGAGGTGTGGTGTGAAGCGGTGGACACTATTGTTGCTGCTCGCCGTTGCCCTGCCGTTACCGGCGCAAACGGTTCTGCCCGAGGAAAACCCCTTCTTCGTGGAGTGGAGCACCCCCTTCGGTCTGCCTCCCTTTGGCGACATCCGGCCCGAGCACTTCCTGCCGGCCATCGAGCGGGGGATGGCGCTCCAGAAGCAGGAAGTGGCGGCCATCGTGGCCAACTCGGAGCCTCCCACCTTTGCCAACACCATCGAGGCGCTAGACGCCTCGGGGGAGCTGCTCGCCAAGGTGTTGGGAGTCTTCCAGAACCTGGTGAGCGCCGAAACCAACGAGGCGCTGCAGGAGATCGCCTGCACCACGGCGCCGCGGCTCGCCGCACACCGGGACGACATCAACCTGGACCCCAGGCTGTTGGCCCGTGTCCGAGCGGTGTGGGAGGCCAGGGACAGGTTGCACCTTACTCCCGAGCAGGCCAAGCTCCTGGAAGAGACGTGGAAGGGTTTCGTGCGCGGTGGGGCACTGCTGGATCAGCAGGCCCAGGCGCGGCTGCGGGCCATCAACGCGGAGCTGGCCACGGCCGGCACGAAGTTCGGGGACAACCTCCTGAAGGAGATCAACAGCTACCGACTGGTGATCAGCGATCCCGCCGATCTGGCAGGTTTGCCAGAGCGGGTGAAGGCAGGGGCTGCGGAGGCGGCGAGGCGGGCGGGCCTCGAGGGGAAGTGGGTGTTCACGCTCCACGCGCCCTCCATCTGGCCGTTCTTGGAGGCCGCCGACAACCGGGAGCTGCGGCGGCAGATCTTCTCCGCCTACACCAGCCGCGGCGACCACGGGAACGAGACCGACAACAAGGTGCTCGCGGCGCGGATGGCGGCGTTGCGCGCCGAGCGGGCACGGCTCCTGGACTTTGCCACCTGGGCTGACTTCGTGCTGGACGAGGCGATGGCCAAGACTCCCGAGCGCGTGTGGGACCTCTTGAACCGGCTGTGGGTGCCGGCCAAAGCGGTGGCCGCCCGCGAGGCTGCCGATCTCGAGGCGGCCATTGCTGCCGACGGCAAGAGCTTCGAGCTCGAACCGTGGGATTGGTTCTACTACACGGAAAAGCTCCGCAAGGCCCGCTACGACCTGGACGAGTCGGCGCTGCGGCCGTACTTCGAGCTGGAGCGGGTGCGCAACGGCGCCTTCTACGTGGCCAACCGGCTGTACGGCATCACCTTCACGGAGCTCTCCAACGTTCCCGTGTACCACCCCGAGGTGAAGGCCTTCGAGGTCAAGGACGCCGACGGATCGCACCTGGCCGTGCTCCTCTGCGACTACCACCCGCGCCCCGGCAAGCGCACCGGCGCCTGGACGAGTCGCTACCGCGGTCAGTACTGGAAGGACGGCCGGGAGATCCGGCCCATCGTGGTGAACGTGGGCAACTTCTCGCGGCCCACCGGGGGCACGCCAGCGCTGCTGTCCCGGGACGAGGTGGAAACGCTCTTCCACGAGTTCGGCCACGCTCTCCACTCGATCTTTTCCCGGATCCACTACCGCAGCCTGGCGGGTACGCCCCGGGACTTTGTGGAGTTGCCGTCGCAAATCATGGAGCACTGGGCCTTCGAGCCCGAGGTGCTCAAGGTGTACGCCCGGCACTGGGCCACCGGCGAGGTGATCCCCGACGAGTTGGTGCGCAAGATCCAGGCCACCTCGCGCTTCAACCAGGGGTTCGCCACCACCGAGTACCTGGCGGCGGCCCTCCTGGACATGGAGTGGCACACCCTCACCGCCGCCGCCGAACCCGACACGGCGGCCTTCGAGCGGATCGCTCTGGCCCGCATGGGGATGCCCCGCTCCATCGTGCCGCGCTACCGCTCCACGTACTTCCAGCACATCTTTGGCCCTGGGGGCGGCTACTCGGCGGGGTACTACGCCTACATCTGGTCGGCGGTGCTGGACAACGACGCCTACGAGGCGTTCCGAGAGCGGGGGCTTTTTGACCGGGCCACTGCCGAGTCGTTCCGCAGGAACATCCTGGAGAAGGCCGGGAGCGACGACGCCATGGCCATGTGGCTGCGCTTCCGGGGGCGGGAGCCGAGTGTGGCACCGCTCTTGGCCCAGCGGGGTCTCGCGGCGCCCTGCCCCTAAGGGGTGAGGCGCCGGGGCAAGCTCACTCGAACAGCTCCAGGGCCGCCACGTCGCCCTTGCCTGCCCGCACCAGGACCGGTTCGTCGCCGGAGAGATCCACGACGGTGGAAGGCTCGGCGGCGAGGAGGCCACCGTCCACCACCAAATCGGCCTGCCCCCGCAGATCCTCGGCAATCGTGGCCGGGTCCAGCACCCACTCGTCGGCAGCGTTGCGGACCGAGGTGGCCAGCAGCGGGGAGCCCACCGCCGCCAGGGTGGCCAGGGCGATGGGTGCTGCAGGGATGCGAATCCCCACGGTGCGACGCTTGCGCAGCATCACCCGCGGGACCTCGTTGGAGGCCTGGAAGATGAAGGTGTACGGGCCGGGGAGGACGCGCCGCATGGTGCGGAAGACGGGGTTGGGGATGCCACGGGTGAGGCGCGCCGCGGTGGCAATGTCCGGCACGAGCAGGGAGAGCCGCTTGGCCGGGGCGATGCGCTTGACGGTGTAGAGCCGCTCGATGGCCTCGTCGTTGTCGAAGACGCAGGTGAGCGCGTAGACGGTGTCGGTGGGCAGCACCACCAGGCCCCCCTTGCGGAGCACGTTGGCCACCCGGCCGATGAGCCACGACTCGGGTTCCACAGGGTCGATGGGCAAGAGCACGCGCGTCCCCTCCGTCAGGCGGCAGGTTGTAGCCGGACCGCAGCCCGCCGTCAACCCCCATACGCCTGGTGCCCGACGCCTCGGCTTGCGGGTCCCAGGGTACCCTACGCCCAGCGGCTGCACGACCCCTTGGGGTATGCCGAGCGGGGACGTGCAGGACCGGTCTGCTGGAGGCTTCGAGCCATCGCGGGTAGCCCCGCGAGAGCCGCGATGATAGCCGGCCGCTACCTCAAGTACCGCGCTGGTAGATAGGTTCGTAGTCCGTTTCTGCGCGGCGGCCGGGAATTGCGGCGCGGAACAAGCTCTCGACCTTCACCAGTGCAAGTTACAGGCAGCGGGAACAGAGTCGCGCAACGAACGACCACGGCCGTTCCGGGCAGGCCGGCACGCTGGGGAAAGGGTGCTTTGCCGCCTCAAGCCCCAGTGGGCACGTTGCGCGGGCCGGCGTCTCGCTCGGGTCGCGGAACGACCGCGTACATGGCGTAGCCCCAATTGAGGCGTGCCCCTAGCTCGGGGCAAGAGGCGCCGCACCCTAATCGAGGCGCACCTTGCGCAGGATCCGCACGGCGAGAGTTGCCACCCCCGCGAGGACGACGGCAAGAACCACGGCGAAGATCCAGCCTTTGGAGGAGTGCACCCGGATCCGCAGCTGACCCTCGCTCTCCCCTTGAGCGACTGGCCTGTTGGCGGCCCGCGGCCGGACACGTACGGTGTACTCGCCTGCCGTCGCCCCTCTGCCCGGCTTCAGCCACAAAGTGAACCTCGTCTTTTCGCCCACAGCGACGCTTGGGGTTTCGGGCGGTTCCAGGCGTGCCGCGAGCTCGGCCGGCGCCTCCACCTCGACTCGGACCTGTTGGGCGGGAGCCGTGCCCACGTTGACCGCCTCCAACGGTACGGCAACGTCCTCACCGGCAGCTGCTTCGACCAGCCAACTGTTGGCCCGTAGCTCGACCTTGGGGATACCCACGGGAGTGATCCGGAGTTCTGCCGTCGTTTCACCCTGGCGGTGCGGGGGACCGTAGCGCGCTACTAGCAAGAAAAGCAACGGTTCATTCAACACCACCTCGCCCACCGGGCCAGGTGGCAGCTTGATCGAAAGCTCCACCTCCCTCGGTCCACTGCCAGCCCCGAGGCGGAGGGAGGAGACGGTGACGCCTGATTCCCGTTCGCGGAAGCTTGCCAGGCACGCTCCAGGCAGGCCGCGCACCTCCAGATCCAACGTCAAGGACTGTTGCTGCAACGGCTCGAAAACGAGCTGGAAACGCCCCTCCTCGCCAAACACGACAGCGAGCGACGGCTGGGCTACGGTGAGGCGAAACGGGACCTCCGTGGCGGCAATCCGCGGATAAAGGGTGAGTTCTTGCCGGCTCCCTCGATACTCCAAGGCCACCGTCGGGGTTTCCACCGGGCGCAGGAGTTGGAAGGAAACTTCGACCCGCTGCCCCGGCGAAAGGTACGGCACCACGCGGACGTAGGGGAAGCCCACCAGGACCCCCTTGTCCACGAGGGAAACCTGCAGGTCCGCAACCCCAAGCTGGGCTTCCGCCAGGGGCACGTCGCCTGGGGCGACCCCCAAGGGAGGGAGTTCGAGGACCAGGGAAATGGTGTCGAGGCCGTCCACGCCGGTGGTACGCACGCTATCGGCGACAACCACCCGCAGGCGACTCCCCTGAAACTGCCACAGCGCATCGCGATAATCCAACTCGAGCAGTCGCAGCTCCGCTTTCTTGCGCGACAGTTCGGCCTGCGAAGCGAGCCCTTCCGCAACCAACGCTTCCATGCGCCGCAACTCTTCTTGCGCTACGGCAAGCCGCGCATGGGATCGCTCCAGTTCCACCCATTCCCGTTGCGCACAGACTGTTGCAGCGGCCAAAAGCAAAGGTAGCGAGAGCAAGCCCCTCATGACGAGACCCCCTGAGCAAAAAGACTGCCCAAGAGTTCCCCCTCCCGCGGTGTGCCGTGATGAACGATGGTGCCGCCGCGGAGGATGCCGAAACGGTCCGCCGCTTGCGCCACCAGCCACAGGTCGTGGGTCACCACCAGCACGGCTACGCCCGAAGCGGCAAGGGTGCGGAGCATATTCGCTACGCTCTGGGCGCTATCGGGATCCAGTCCGCTTGTGGGCTCGTCCAGAAGGGCGACGCGAGGGGACCCCATGGTGGCCAGGGCGAGGGCCAACCTTTGACGCATGCCCTTGGAGAAGGTCCCCGCCCGCTGCCGCCACGCCTCCTTGGGCAGGCCGAACGTGGCGAGGCATTCTCCCGGGTCGGTCGCCGTACCCATCACGTCTGCAAACAGACGCACGTGCTCCCAGGCGGTAAGGAAGCCCCACAGAGCTACGCTTTCTGGCACGTAGGCAAGTCTCCTCCGGACTGCTTGGGGTTCGCGGCCACAATCCAAGCCATCCACGCAGATAGTCCCGTGTTGCGGCGTGAGGAAGCCCAGGATACACGCCAGCAGTGTGCTCTTGCCGGAACCATTGGCACCCAGGAGACAATAGATTTCGCGCGGGGCGACCTCGAGATCCACGCCCCGTAGGACTGGAGCAGCTCCTGGGTAGGCGAACTCGAGTTTCTCGATTCTCAAGCCACTCATCGAGGATCCATTCGTTTGAACGAGGTCAAGGCTAGAGCGAAAAAGAATGCCGTCCATACGCCTAGGCCGAGCAGGCGTGGTAGTTGTGAGGGCCATGGAGCACCAGCAGGAGAAAAGCGAAAACCCGGCAACTCCTCCGGCGTTGGGCGATTCTCAGCGTACGGGTTTTTCGCACCGACCATGACAAAGCGAATGCTCCCGCGCCTTTCCTGCACTCTTTGTGCCAGAACCCCTCCGTACTCGGTGACCGCTTGCAGAAAGGCGTGCCAGCTCGCTGGGTCAGCGGTGGCCAGGTGCGCAAGTCCGGCGGTGTAGAGTCCTGTGGGGGTGAAGCCTGTCGTCCAGAACTCCGCCCGTCTGCTCCGCTGCTCCTGGCGTAGGTGACTGGCGAACAGTGAGAGCAGGGAGCGCTGCAATTCCGTCCGGAGCTCCTCGCGAATGCGGTTCGCCTCTTGTTCGAAGTGCTGTTGCCCTGCAGGTCCCTCCTGGGCCCACCGGCGCAGGGGCTCCACCATGGCTTCTTCCAGCCGCTGGCTGTGGCGGGCATAGAGAGCTGCCGCCTGGGCTTCGAACAGCGTACGGCTGGGTGGGGGGACTACCGCCCTCGCCAGGGTTGTTCCCGCGCCGGGGAGGGCAATCACTAGCAGGACCCAGGCTCCGACGCCGGCAAGGAGCGCGGTGAGTGGTTCGCTGAAAAGGCAGGAGACCGCCAGGCCCACTGCCGTGAAGAGCACGGAACACGCCGTCAAGAACAGCACAAGGCCGACGAAAACCCTTAGGAATGTTGGTTCCCTGACAAAGTCCGGCAGCACCATGGCGGTGCAGAAGGCAGCCAACAGCTGCGAAAGCAGTGCTCCGGCCGCTGCCACCCCCGCCCTCACGGCAAACTTGACCTCGAGGAGCGTGCGCCGAGAACCACTGACGACCAGGAGGAGGGCGAGAGTGCGTTGAGCCTTTTCGACTCCCACCGCATCGAAGCTCAATATCAAAGAAAAGAGTGAGAAGAAAACGAGGAGGACCTGCCCTGGTGCGGGAAGGGGACTCTGGTCGGCACCTCCCAGAGGCCTGGGCAGCTCGGGCGGGGTCACCAAGAAGCCTGGCCACACAACACTGGAAACTAGGAAACGCCCGGCTGGGGTAGGTGGGGGAACCAACACACCCGTATCTTCCACATCGCTCCAGCTGCTGAGCATCGCCAAGCGCCGCTGGTTGGTCTCGGCGAGCATTCGGGCGCTGTCCGCTTCTCTCTGCCATTGCCGGCCGGCCAAGGCAAAACTTGCCACCGCCAAGATCGCCTCCACCACCAGTAGCGCGACAAACTGCCGCCCACGGACGAGCTGCAACACCTCCTTCTTCAGCACAGCTCTTCTCGCCGATTCCATGGCAGTAGTAATCTACCAGAGGGCTGCGCTCAGCTCCAGGAGCAGGTGGACCTGTCCCTGTGGTTGGGGGGGGACATCCCGCAGGAGGGTGAGCTCGTCTCCCTTTCTTACCCAAACGAGGGGTGTGTTGCGGTCTGCCAGCTCCTCGGGAAGTTGGCTGACTGCCTCAACGGCGAAGGGCAGGTCAAATCGCTCGGCTATCTGCCGAGCTTGCTCGGTGGTGCCTCCCACCAGCAAAGCCGTGCAGCCGCCTTGCCGCTTTTCGCACAGAGATGCAAAGGACGAGAGGAAATTGAAACACGGCGCGCAGTCACCCAAGCGCAACGCGATCCCCGCAGTTGCCTCTGTCTTGCTGGTCGCTTGCATGGTCTTTTCCAATTGGCCTAATGCCCGTTGCAACTCCTCCAGAGTCTGGCGATCGGAAAAATGCGCCGGCCGTTGGCGTAGGCGCACCGCCAAGTAAACATTGGTTGCCATGGACACGGCCAACACGGCCAACAGGATTGTGCGGTCCCTCATGGCTTCTCCTGCAATCTATAGTGCGCCAGCTTCCAGCCGCGTTGCTGCTGGGCCACGACTATGAGCCCATCCATCAGGCCCACCACCCGTCCTGGTACGGTGAGCTTGGCAATCGCTGTACCCTGAGCCGAGAAGACGAGAAGTTGGGTCTTCCCCTCGGCGCTAGAGGCGTAGGGAACGACAACATCGCCGCCAGCGAGGAAGTGGATTCCAGTGGCAAGATATGCCGCAGCTAGCTCCTTGCCAATGTTATCCTTGGGGTTCTTTGGATAGCGGGGCGGGCGAAACGTGTACGCCCCGAAGTCCAGAGGTTCCCAGCCGGCGCGTCCGACGGGTCGGCGAAATCCCCTGCTTGCCGCCTCCTCCACCACCCAAGGCTCACCTTCGGGAGAGACGCCGATGACCCACTGCCAGTTGATGGGTGGGTAGCCCCACTCGCTCTCTGGCGGCTCGGACTCCAAGGAGGAAGCGTGATGCGTGAGCGTGCCACCCACAAACTCGTGGACCTGAAGGCATCCCAACTCTAGGTACCCCCGCAGCGGATAGCAGCCAGTGATGAACACGGTCTGACGGAGTGGAGAAAAGGCAAGAAAGCGTGGGTAGTACGGGTAGGGATGCGCCCCTTTGATCACGAACTCGCGCAGTCTGCTGAGCTCCCTATCCAAAACTACGGCAATCCCTTTTCGAAAGTCGACGAACAACAGGCTCTGCCCATTCCAAATAGGATTCCCGGGCGTTTCCAAGCCCAGCGAAGAGAAGGTCGCTTCTCGAAGAAGCGCTCCATCTTCAGTGACGAGAAAGACTTTGTGGTCGGAGAGAGGATTGGGTACTTGGATGGGGTCGTAGTTCGTCAGCACGAGCCCCATGGGGGTGGGTAGCACGTACGCCACCTGGCCGGGGTTGCAAGCCAGCAGCGTATCTTTCACATGCGACAGGCTTAAGGCGAGGAGAAGGGCAATCATCGACACGACCTCCAGGGATAAACTGGGGGGCCGGGCCCAGGCCCCCCTCTCCGCACAGCGCGTTTGACGTCAGAGCTTGATGACGCAGACGCATTCCCCTATCTGGTAGCCGCATTCGCAAACATTCTCGGCCACGTACTTGCCCACCATGTACACCGGCGGTCTGCTTTCGGCCGATGTAAACGCGACGATCAGTGCCAGTAGGGCGAAGACTCCAACCACCCACTTTCGCATATGGGTTTCCTTCTTTCTCGTCCGCCGGCCGCGGCCCGCCGGACGCCCGGACGCACCGTACCCTTAACTTTCTTTTTGTCAAGGGCCCGAGTTGCCGCACGAAAGAGTCAGTACGAAGGGGCAAGTGGGGCGAAACGGAGTCCCGGCGAGGGATCCGGAGCTGAGGCTTGGGATGCCGGAGCGCAGCGTGTTGATGAAGGTTTACGTGGGGAGCCGTACCTGAGGGGTAGGAGGACGGCCCGCGGTGCAGGCAACGAGATTCGGCGACGACGAGGGCGAGTCACGCCCACGCCGTCGCGGCAGCGCTCCAGCGGCTCCGGGCCCTGTTGGAGGATCCGTGGGGCACACGGTTTGTGCAGCGGCGCTGCGGCCCCTCATTTCCCCCGCCGCGCCACCCCAGCAAGAAAACCGGTGGGGCCGTGTGAGGTGTGGACGGTGCTAACTTGCGGCAAACTCACCACCGCTCTGCTCTCTCGTCGTGGGGAGATCGGCCACGTGGCCTCGCCCGACGGGCACCTCGCTCCGCCGAAGCCCCATGCCAACGCCGGCCCAACTGCCCACCGCCTCACCTCGCCGCCACCCTTTACCCCCAACGGGCCGCAGCCCTCGAGAATCGCAGCCCCTGATTCCACACCACCCGCAACCCCCCCGCGGGCACCGGCAACCTTCGTGGGCTCCTCACAGGATCATTCCTGGCGCAGCCCATGAGATTTCCCGTGGGTTCCTACGCGAGGCAAGAAGGGTTCCTCGTGTTGACCTGGCGGCAGTCAGTTGGAAAGGGTGTTGGCGGTCCCGTGAAGGACGTGGATGGGGGAGGCGGCTGGGGCCGGACGCCTCTTCCGACAGGCGTTCCGCCGTGGTCGAGGAGGGGGTAAGCCTCGAACAGACCCCTTCCGGGGCAGCTGCCGCGTGGGGCACGGCAGCGGGGGCGGGGCCGAGAATCGGGCCAGCGCAGCAGCAGGAGGAATCGCACTGGGTGGCCGAGCCCTGGGCGCCAAGGCGCTGCCGATACGTCCGAGGACAAGCTAACGCAGCGGCGCGTCAATCTCGAACAGCTGCCCTCTCGTGCGCGACGGCAGCGGTTTCGTCTCGGTTGCTGCGCCCGCCGGGGGCGGTGACCGGTGCCGAGCGGCGGGCCGGCTACTGCACCGGTTCCACCTCCACGGTGCCACTGCCGATGGACACGCGGATGCGGGTGTCGCCGTTGGCGCGGTCGTACCCGATGAGTTCGCGGCGACGGTGGACAGGCTGGGCGTCGGGGAACCGGCAGGCGATGTGGCCGCTGCCCACGTCGGCCCGCAACTGGAACGAGGCGTCGGGCGGCAGCCGAAGGAGCACGTCGCCGGAGCCCGTATCGGCCCACACGGCACGGAGGCGGCGACCTGGGTTGGCCAGTTCGATGTCGCCCGAGCCCGTGTCGCCGCGAAACTCTTCCAGGTCCACCCCGCTGGCGCGTACGTCTCCCGAGCCCGTGTCCGCCGAGAGGCGGGCCACGCGCACGCTGCGCAGCCGCACGTCCCCCGAGGCCGTGTCGCAGGCGAGGGAATCGCCGTCCACCTCGGCCACGAGGCAGTCGCCGCTGCCCGTGTCGCAGGTGAACGAGCCGCGTACCCCGAGGGCGTCCACATCGCCCGAGCCGGTGTCGGCCTTCACCTGGCCGGCCACGTTGCGCGCCACGATGTGCCCGCTGGCCGCATCGAGGAGAATCTGGCCCTCGATCCCCTCGGCCCGGAGGGAGCCCACCAAGTTGCGGAAGGTGGCGTCGCCCACCTCTCTGGGCACGCGCACCTCCACGTCGGCCCACAGCTCGACGCCGGAATCGTCGTCCACCGTGACGGTCCGGCCGCCGTACTCGACCCTCGCCGACCCTGCGGCGTGGGGGTAGCAGACCCTTCGCACCCCCTTGAGGGGATACACAACCTGCAGCACCACTCGGCCGGTGCTGCCGCTCGAAGAGCGCAACGCCACGGCTTGCGCCAACCGCTCGTCGCGTGCGTGGACCGTGGCCACCACCTCCGGCGCCGTGACATCGGCTGCGCGCACCTGCATGGTTCCCGCCAGGTTCTCCACCGTGTAAGGGGCACCCCCGGGGGCGGGGAGGGTGGCGGTGAGAACTCTCGTGACTTCGGCGGTACTACCCGCCGCGACGGCTGCGAACACCAGGCTCGCCAACACGCTGCCATACCGCATGGTTCGAACCTCCAGGGGGAACAACGCACGAGCCCCCCTGCAGGTTCTCCCTGGGCGAGCGATGCGGTGTGTTCGGGGGCGGTCAGTGGACGCGCTGGCGCGGTGAACCGCGGCCGGGTCAGCGTGGGCCGAAAGTGAAAGCGGCCCCCGCGAGAAGCGTGTCAGAGGGGCATTAGCAACTGAAGCCAGTGCCGGCGTGCAGCACGGTGGGGTCGCGCGAGGAGGACCCGAGCCTTGCGCGCTCAGCACGCGCTCCTGCACGAGGTCCCGCGAAAGGCCCGAGTGAGGACCCGCGCGGCCCCCTCGACCTCGCCTTCCGTGGTGCCGCGCCCAAGCGAGAGCCGCACCGCGCCGAGCCAGGCCAGCGCGGCCTCTTCGACGGTGGATTCGGTGAAGGCGCTCACGACTCCTCCCACAGCGCGCGGATCGGCACGGCGTACATGGAATCTCCGAACGGGAGGGTCATCGTGCCGTCATAGAGCACGACACCGCAGGTAAAGCGCCGGCCGGCGGCATCCTTGAGTTTGCGCAGGCCGCGGAAGTCGGCGGCCGTCACCGTGGCCGCTGCCTTCACCTCGACCCCCGCAACCGCCAGCGCGCCGCGCTCGATCACGATGTCCACCTCGTAGCTGTCGCGATCGCGAAAATGATGAAATGCGTGCGGATGCTCATGCCAGCTCGCCTGCCGCTTGAGCTCCTGGAAGACGAAGGTCTCGAGCAGTTGTCCCAGCAGCGCGCGGTCCGCCTTGAGTGCCTTGGCGTCGGCGCCGAGGAGCGCGCAGGCGAGTCCCGTATCGCCGAAATGCAGCTTCGGCGTCTTCACGAGCCGGCTCAAGCGGTTGACATGCCATGGCGGTAGTTCTTCCAGCAGAAACACGCGCGAAAGCAGCGTGAGGTAGTCGCGGATCGTCGGCCGGCTGAGCGAAAACGGCGCCGCCAGATCCGAGACGTTGACCAGGCGCGCGGTCTGCGCCGCGGCCGCGGCCAGCAGGCGCGGCATCGCATCGAGGGAAGCAATACGGGTGAGCTCGCGCACGTCGCGTTGCACGATCGTTTCGATGTACGCCTCGTACCAGCGCGCGCGCCGCCGGCCGGCCGGAAGCTTGAGCGCCGCGGGATAGCCGCCGGCCGCCATGCGTTCCGGCAGATTCGCGCCGAGGCGCTCGAACGGGCGCATCTTGAAGCCAGCGCCGAACAACCTTTCGAGGAATGACGGCCGCGTGCGCTCGATTTCGCACTGCGCGAGGGGATGCAGGCGCACGATCGCCATGCGGCCGGCAAGCGAGTCGCTCAACGTGGGCAGCAGCAGGACATTGGTCGATCCCGTCAAAAGAAAGCGGCCGGGCTGCCGGTCGGAATCGATCGCTGCCTTCAGCGTGGCGAACAACTGCGGCACGTGCTGCACCTCGTCCAGGATCACGCGCGGCGGCAGATCGGCCACGAAGCCGACCGGGTCCGTCGTCGCAACGCTGCGGATTGCCGCGTCGTCGAAGCTCAGGTATGCGTAACCCGCGCGCAGGCCGACGCGCTGCGCCAGGGTCGTCTTGCCGCTCTGGCGCGGGCCGTGGATCAGCACCGCCGGGGAGTCTTCGAGCGCCTCGATAAGCCGGTCGGCGGCGAAGCGGGGGTAAAAGGGGGTCTCCCGCATCGGCTGATCGTAACCTTTGGGCTCGGCCGATTGCAACCTTGTGTGTCGGCTGATTGAAACCGATGCCCGCCGCCGATTGAAAGGACCTGTGGCGGGACCGAGGCCGGTGGAGCGCCTGTCTGTCGCGCCGCGTTGGTCTGCGGCGCAGGCAGGTGGGCGACGCGCCAGCCGATGCCTCCGAGACAGGCCAGGGCCGCCTGCTGCGGGCGGCGTGCAGCGAAAAGCCGTGCGCGCGGGCAGAGAGCTGCGCCGCAATGCCTCCGAGGCGCCGTGCAAGCCGCGCGCATATTGTCCGGACGTCGCCGTTGGTTGCAGGCGGCAGCGGGTGAAAAGACCGCCCGGGCCCGAAACAAAGAGGCCGTCCGAGGCCA
>Ga0068707_1001116_pt1 | contig 18472 bp, 10 predicted proteins | sample YNPNPMetaG_FD_66600 | JGI IMG/M metagenome (GOLD analysis project Ga0068707, IMG submission 66600) | Anoxygenic and chlorotrophic microbial mat microbial communities from Yellowstone National Park, USA - YNP NP MetaG | ecosystem: Environmental > Aquatic > Thermal springs > Hot (42-90C) >...
GGCCGGTCTGGCTGCCCAGGTCGCTGATGAGGAGGTACAGGTCGATCCGGCCGCCAGTGGCTTCGGCCGCCCGGGTGTAGTCTTCCTTGTAAAAGTCGGTGAACTTGCGGCAAAGGAAGTGGACCCACTCGGGGCGTTCGACCATATCGAGGAACATGCCCTCCCAGCCGCGGACCAGTGCCGGCCGCTGCCAGATATCCGCAAACCCATAAAGCAGGGCGTAGTCCTCAAGTTGGCGGCATTGGTCGGCCAGGCCGGAATAGTCGAACACGTCGGGAGTCGGCCAGGGGAAGCGGATAAGGTCGTCCATCGACTGGGCATGAGCCAGGGCGCCGCGGGTATCTTCGCGCATCGGCCCCCACGGGGTCTGGCGATAGATGTAGCGTTCGCCCCAGAAGTTCTGGTAGAGCCCTGGCCCCACGCACGTTTCTGGCGGCGAAGGCACTTCCAGATGGCGGATATCGATCCCTAACTCGTCGAGCACACGGCGGCGGTCGGCGTGGCCCAGCCAGGCCAGCAGCCGGTTCCAGGTAGCGGGCTCGGCCCAGAAGTCGCGGGGAACCCGGTCTGGGGGCACATGTTCGATAGCGGCAAGCACGCGCTGGCGGGGCGTCATCGTGCGGCGGAGGTCTTGGGGGTCATAAGGAGAGGTGGCGCGGGCCCGGGGGCTATTTTTCCGGTTCCAGCCGGACGTCGTCGACCCACAGTTCGCCGGTTGCGCCGAACATGCCCACCCGCAAGATGGCCTCGCGGGTCTTGGTGGGCACAGCGATGCGGGTCGTCTTGAGCTGCCAGGCGAATGAGCCCTGCCACGGTCCCAGGCCTGTTTCGCCCAACAAGGCTCGATTCTCGTCGTACAACAACAGGCCAATCAAGGGCAATTGGCTGGGGTTCTGGCCGGGGGCGACGTCCTTGGCAGCCACGCGGGCCGAAAGCCGCACGGCCTTCACATATCTTCCGTCCAGCGCGAAGCCCTGAAGGGCCTGCGCGCTGCGGCCGGGCTCGCGGTTCGTGAATCGGGCATAATGCGTGCCCTCGGGGGCTTTGGGGTCTTCCACCTGCTCCAATTGGCGCTGGTAATGCCAGCCAGCCAATTCGTTCGTGGAAGGGATCCGCTCTTCGAAACCTCCGTTGACAATGGCCGGACGCGTGGGATCGGGATGCACGGTTCGTTGTTTTTCGGCTTGGCCGGTCATGGGGACGAAGAGCGTCGGACGCAGTGCCTCGACCTTCATCTGCCCCTTTTCTTTGCGTAAGAGGTAGAAAACCTGCTGGTAGCGCTGGCCCACGGGGATGATCATTCGGCCCCCTTCGCGGAGCTGTTCGACCAGCGGCGGGGGAATCTTCTCGGGCGAGCAGGTAACGATGATCTTGTCGAAGGGGGCTTTTTCGGGCCAGCCCTGATAGCCGTCGCCGATGCGGGTGTACACATTGGTGTATTTGAGCCGCTTGAGGTCTCGGGCAGCGCGGCGGCCCAGGGGTTCTACGATCTCGATCGTGTACACCTCTTTGACCAGGCCGCTGAGCACGGCCGCCTGGTAGCCGCTGCCCGTGCCGATTTCCAGAACGCGGTCCTCAGGCTGCGGATCGATCTGCTCGGTCATGTAGGCGACGATAAAGGGGGGCGAGATGGTTTGGCCATGACCGATGGGCAGGGCCATGTCGAGGTAGGCTTTGGCCCGCTCGCTCGGGGGGACGAACTCGTGCCGGGGGGTATTGCGCATGGCCTCGATTACCCGCGGATTGGTGATGCCGGCGGCAATGATCTCCCGCTCGACCATCTCGTGGCGCAACGCGGTCCAGTCGCGGCGGAGCTGACCGCCGGCGGCAATGCCCGCCAGCACTCCCCAAAGCGCGACGGCAACCCATGTGGTCGCCCAACACCAAAGCCGGCCTACGCAGCGAATGTCCTGGCCGGCCACCTGTTGCGGCGAGAGATCGGACATAGTTCGGCTGCCTCCCGAAGCTGCCAAGGCAAGCGGATTCCGGCGGTTCGCGCCTCTGCCTTTCACTATACCACGGAATAAGTGCACCGCGGCTGGATCGGCGCTTCTTGCATCTCATGTCCCGCCAGGAAAGATGCGGGGTAGCGACGATGTACGCTGTGCAAGACAGGCATGATGCAGCGCATCGCACCGGCTTTCGCCCGTTGCACCGTCAGTCCATCCGTCAAGGGTTTTCCGGAGTTGGGGGCGTGGCAAGCCGGGATGCCATGGCTCGGGCCTGGTAGCCTGCCTCGGCCACCGCGGTTTCGATGGCGGAATCGGGCACGATCGAGGCGTCGGCGACCACTCGAGCCCGCTTATCTTGAAGCGATACCTCCACATGCTCGATGCCGGGCAGCTTGGCCAAGGCCTCGGTTACCGTCTCCACACAGCCCTGGCAGGTCATGCCTTCGATGGCAAACTCTCGAGCCGGGCTCGAAGCCGCCCCATCCCCGGGGGCCGGCCGACCGCCCCTGCATGCGGAAAGTACCGCTACCACTGCCCCGACTACCGAGGCAACCAGCAAGAACCAGACTCGCCGGCCATCCGCTCCAATATTCCCGCCGTTTTCCACTCGCATCAGGTTTCTCCCGTCAGGGGTAATGCTGTCTCTTCTGGTCAGCGTACCTCGCGGGACCCGTGCTGAGAACCTTGTGGGAACCATTTTGTAATCGGGGGCCCCAGGCCGACACTTCCCGGGAAATCGGAGATCGGGGACTGACGATGCGCCCCGTCCCCGAAGAGAGGTTGTTCTTGAAGGCCACGGGCCGCGGGTGTTACACTGGTCGCACGTTTGCCGAGCTTCCGCGGTCCAAGCGGGTGGTGCGGGTGCCGGTAGCGGGGCGGCCGGTCAGGTAATTGGCGTGTGTGGGGGGGCCAGCAGCCAGTGTCAGGAGGTTACGTCATGCATCGCATCTTGGGGTGTATTGTGGCGGCGGTCCTGAGCGGTCTATTGGCGGTACAGTCGGCGATGGCGGCTTCTCCGCGGCTACCCAATTTCGTGATCATTTTCATCGACGATATGGGCTATGCCGATATCGGTCCATTTGGGGCCGAGGGCTACGAGACGCCGCATCTGGACCGCCTGGCCCGCGAGGGCCGCCGGTTCACCGATTTCTACGTCGCGCAGGCCGTGTGTTCGGCATCGCGAGCAAGCTTGATGACGGGCTGTTACAACGTGCGGGTGGGGATTTTCGGCGCGCTGAACCATCAAGCGACGCACGGCCTGCACGCCAATGAGGTGACTATTGCCGAGATCGTCAAGCAGAAAGGGTACGCCACGGCGTGCATCGGCAAGTGGCACCTGGGGCATCATCCGAAGTTCTTGCCCACCCAGCACGGGTTCGACGAGTATTTCGGCTTGCCCTACTCGAACGACATGTGGCCGGGGCATCCCTCGGCCGGCCGGAACTTCCCCAATCTGCCGCTAATCGAAGGTACACGGGTCATCGACCCTGACGTAACGGCCGAAGACCAGCGCCTGCTGACCACCCGCTACACCGAGCGGGCGGTGCAGTTCATCGAGCGGAACAAGGACCGGCCGTTCCTGGTGTACCTCGCACATTCCATGGTGCACGTGCCGCTGTTCGTTTCTGAGCGGTTTGCGGGGAAGAGCCGGCGAGGTCTGTTCGGCGACGTGGTGATGGAGGTGGACTGGTCGGTGGGGCAGATTATCGAATGCCTGCGGCGCAATGGGCTGGAGCACCACACGCTGGTGATCTTCACAAGCGACAACGGCCCCTGGCTGGCCTATGGCGATCATGCGGGGTCGGCCAAGCCATTGCGGGAGGGAAAAGGCACCATGTTTGACGGGGGGTGCCGCGTGCCGACCGTGATGTGGTGGCCGGGCGTGGTGCCGGCAGGTTCGGTCTGCCGCGAGCCGGCCATGACCATCGATCTGTTGCCTACTATCGCCCATCGGGTGGGGGCGAAGTTGCCCGAACACAAGATCGATGGACAAGACATCTGGCCGTTGATTTGCGGCCAGCCGGGAGCCAAGAGCCCGCACCGGGCGTTGTATTTCTATTGGGGGCAGGCCCTTCATGCGGTGCGAATGGGCAAATGGAAACTGCACTTTGCCCACACATATCCGACCCTTGGGGGGCGGCCGGCCGGGCGCGGCGGCAAGCCGGCGGCCTACCAGCAGGCCTCCATTGGGCTTGCCCTATTCGATCTGGAGTCGGACCCGGGCGAGACGATCGACGTGGCTAGCCAGCATCCCGAGGTGGTCAAAGAGATCCAAGCCCTGGCCGACGCCATGCGGGCCGACTTGGGCGACTCAGCGCGCAAGATGCCGGCCAAAGGGGCCAGGCCGCCGGGGAAGCTCGAACCGGGCGATCCTCGTTTTCACTGGCAGCCGGGCAAGCCGTTGGATGTAGAGGCTAGCTTTCCCTGAAAAGCGGGCCCTTGGAAGGCTTCTGTGATCCTTCTGATTGGCGACCTCGATCGCGAAGAGTTTCGAACCCTGCGCCCAGCGTTGGAAGCCTGCGCGCCGTGCCTGGTTGCTCAATGCCCGGCCCAGGCGCTTACTGCCCTGGAGGCTGCATGCAATCGAGCCTCGGCTGGCCCGCTGGAACCGGTATGGATTGTGTTGGCCCAAGCGTATCCTGGGCAATTCAGCCCGGATGAGGTGGAACGGCTGCGCCGGGCGGCTCCGTTGGCGCCGGTAGTGGTAATCGAGGGCCCTTGGAGCGCAGGGCCGTGGCGGAGCGGCCGGCCCCTTGCGGGGGTTCATCGCGTGTCGTGGGTGGAAGCGGCCCGCCAGATATCCGACGAGTGGAATCGCTTTTGCCTGGGGCAGGCTACCGGCGCCGTTTGGATGCTGCCCGCCACGGCCAGCAACGAGGAGCGGGTTCTGGCGGCGGCCCAACTGCCGGTGGTACGCCGCCAGGGTCAGGTGGTCATCGGGACGCCTCAAGAAGCTTGTTACGAGTGGATATCGGCCATTTGCCAGCACGGGGGGTATGCCACGGTGTGGTCCCGGCCCGGAGAGCGGTTGCGGCTCGACGGACCGTGGAAGGCCATCTTCGACGCCGATGGGTGGGAGGAATCTTCGGAGAGCCGATGGGCAGAGCTTCGTAACTTGGCAGCCCAAGTGCGCGGGGGACCGGTGGTGGTGCTTGCAGGCCAGCCGCGACCCGAGGATTGCCAGCACGCCCTGGCTGCTGGCGGCACCGCCGTGCTCAATAAACCGGTCGCGGTCGAGGCCTTGCTGACCGCTTTGACCCCATAAGGCACACGAGGCTTCCCAGCGGCGCCGAAGATCGCCGCATGGAGGGAAACGCACTCGGGCGCAAAAGTGGCGGTTGCCCACCCGCTGCCCGGCGGCTACATTTGCACGCGCTGCCGGATTGTGCCAACCGGCACGTCTTGGAAACAACCGCGGGCATGGGAGGGTACGCTTGTGAGACGAGCTGCGCTTGCGGCAATCCTTTTGACGATTGGTAGTGCTTGGCCGCTTTGTGGCGCCTCGATGGTGCTGGACCTGGGCACCGCCCGACTGGTGCTGGACGAAACGGGCACCATGGAGGCCCTGGTTTTCAGCGACGGCACCCGATGGGAACAGGGCCACCGCCCCTTGATGGCGCTGGAAACCGCCGAAGGCCTGCGCGTGCCCACAGCGGCACGCCTGGAGGGCGACCGGCTGCATGTTACGTTTGGAGAAACCCAGAGGCTGGAGTGGTCGGTTGTGCGTCAGCCCGGCGTCCTGGTGTTTCGGCGGGCGGGTGCGATGCCCGGACCCACACCAGAACGGGTGCGGTTATTTCAATTGGCCGCGCCCGCCGAGGCTCAGCCGGCTGGAGTGCTGAATTCGGTCATTTTGGGGCCGTGGCGGGCGGCGGTGATGGCGGCCGAACCCAACGTCCGCGCGTGGACCGAACCCAACGGCGCCAGCGCCGGCGATCGGCCCGGCTGCCGTCACGAGTTCGTGGCTGTGGATGAGGCCAAACAGGGCCGGCGTGCTGCCCGATTTATCGCTTCCTGCGATGCCACCCCCGGCGGCTGGAGCATGCACGGTCGCCGCTTCCCCCGGCCGCTGGACCTGACCGGCCTGGAGGCCCTGCGGGCCTGGGTCCACGGCGACGGCAAGGGCCAGCAACTCAAGATTCAACTGTGCGACGGCCGGGGCGGCTACCGCGACACCTACATCCCCATCACTTTCAGCGGGTGGCAGCAGGTGACCGTGGACCAAAGCCCCTTGGATACGCTTCGCCGCCAGCACGTAACGGGCATCAACTTCTACTACAATGGTTTGCCCGCCGGACAGTCGGTGCAGTGCCTGATCGACGCGGTCGAGGCCCTCGGACAACGCGACGGCAAGCCCTGGAGCGTGCTTCTGGAAGACTTCGAGTCGGCGCACTCTCCACTATTTACGCCGCCGGCGCAGCTCTTATGTGTAGAAACGCTCAGGCGGTATGGCCACGATCCCGCCGCCTTCGGGCTGGTGGTTGTTCCAGGTGATGATTTTTTTGCGGCGGTGGAGCGGTTCCAGCGGGCGGCTGGAGTGCCCAGCCCACGCCCCGGTGGCGTGTGGAATAAACGATCGCCATGGGTCAAGCGGTCGTATTTTTTCCTTACCGATTTCCGCGAATCGCAATTCGACGACGCGCTGGCCATCGCCCGCCGCGGCGGGTTTCATGCCATTCTGATTGGCCAGGAATCGTGGTGCCGTTCCACGGGCCATTACGAGGTCAACCGCGATCGGTTCCCCGAAGGGTTACAAGGGTTGAAGCGCACGGTCGAGCGATTTCACGGCGCGGGTTTTCGTGTGGGGTTGCACTTCCTGGCCCCTTCAATCTATCCGCCCGACCCGTATTTGACGCCCGTCCCTGATCCGCGGCTGGTCAAAGGTGCGGCAGCGACGCTGGCGGCCGATGTGGATGTCAAAGCAGATTTTCTTCCCACTTCTGAACCGCCGAAGGAGTTTCCGGCCGAGGACGGCGGCTACGAGGGCCAAGGCACGGTGCTTCAGGTGGGCGAGGAGCTCATCTGGTACGGCCGGCGCTCCATAACGCCGCCCTTCGGGTTTGCCGAGTGCCGCCGGGGGTACCTGGGGACGCGGCCTGCCCCGCACCGCAAGGGCGACGCGGTCAGGCACCTGGTCCGCTCCTACGGCTATCACATGTTCGATATGGACACCACGCTTCTGGATGAAGTAACCACCAACTTCGCGCGCGTGGCCAATGCCTGCGGCATCGACATGATCTATTTCGATGGTTCCGAACGCCTTCAGGGCGACCACTGGTACTACAATGCCCGATTGCAAAAAGCTTTTTATGACAAGCTGGCCAACAAGGACCTGCTGTTGCAAGGGAGCAGTTACAGCCACTATTCGTGGCACTTGATGGCCCGGAGCGCTTCGGCCGACGGCCACGGCGACCTGAAGGGCTACCTCGACCAGCGGGCCGATTGGTTCGATGCCCTGGCCCGCGACGGCATGCCGCTGGACATCGGCTGGTATTATGGCTACGACCCCGACGCTACACCTGACCAGTTCGAGTATATCCTTTGTGCCACGCTGGGTTACGATGCGTCGATGTCGTTCCAAGTATCGGTCTCGGCGGCCCAGCGCCAGCCGTTCACCCGGGAAATCCTCGATTTGATTTCGCGGTATGAGCGGCTGCGGCTTTCGGGGCGCGTACCTGCCGAGATGCGGGCCCGGCTGCGGGTCGATCCCCGATTGGCTGGCAAAAAGCCAGAAGACCAGGGGACCATGCTCCACTTCCGGCGCGAGTACCGCCTGGTGGGCGCCGAAGGCAAGGAAGCGTTCCAGCGCGTGGTGTATACGCCCTGGCGCGAGATCCGTTCGGCCGGCGAGATTTCTTCCCCCTGCACCGTGCAGGTGGCGCAGGGGCCGGCTCGTGTGGGCCTGCAAGTGCACGCCCGCAGCGGCCTTTGGCTTTCTGCGGGGCCCGCATATCGGGCGGCCCAGGCGCGGGTGCTGGAGGCCTTCGACGAGTTGGCCCCCTATGCCACCGCCGCCCAGGGCCGAACGGGCGTTACAGAGATCGGTCCGGGCCAGGGAGGCAGCACCCTAGCCGGCGTCACCCACCGCCTTACCCGCGAAAGCGGCGGCCCAGAAGGCAAACACTACGCCCGCTATCGCGCCATCAGCAGCCGAGGGACGCCCGACGGGTGGTCGGTCATCGGCAAAACCTTCGATCCACCCTTGGACCTCTCGTGGCACCGTGGAATCGGCTTCTGGCTCTGCGGCGACGGCAAGGGCGGCTTGTTCAAACTGCAATTGACCGACGGCAAGCAAGCCATGGACTACTATATCGCCAACAATTTTGTGGGATGGCGATACCAGCAACTCGCCCGGCCCGAAAAGGACGCAATCGACTACTCCTGCGTGCGGAGCTTGATGTTCTATTACAATGGGCTTCCGGCGAAGACCGAAGTAGCCTGCGGCATCGACGACGTCAAAGCGCTCGCACAACTGGACGAACCACGGGTGGTCGATCCGTGGGTCGAGGTGGGCGGAAAGCGGCTGGCCTGGCAGGGAAGCCTTGCGGCCGGACAATACCTCGTGTTGTGGCCTGGCGAGCCGGCGGCCCGGTACGGTCCCCCGCTTTCTGCCCCCGACAAATCGGGCCCCACAGTGCCCAACCTAGAGCTTCCGCCGGGCGAGCATACGGTACGGTTCGGGGTGGGAGGATCCGCCACCCTGCCGTTGCGCGTCCGCCTGACCCTTCAACCGCCCGAGCGGTACCCCGTTCCGTAGCTGCTGGGATCGCCGCTCCGCAGGGATCGGGGAAGAATGCAGACGCCATCGTCTTTGACCGGCGCCACCCGGCAGGGAGTTCGCCCGGAGCCGGGCTGAACGGCTCAGCGTTTGACCGCCTCGAGGATTGCGGCGTCGGCGATAGAAGTGCGCCGTACATCGATCCGGCGAAAACCCGCCTGGTCCAATAATCCCTCCAACTCCTTCTGGGTCCGAAGTCCGCCGGGAAGGATGAACATCTGCTCCAGATCGATGAGTTTCACCAGGCGGTCGGTGCCGTTGGCTGGGTCGAGCAGGGCGTCGATGACCAGCAGCCGCCCGTGGGCAGGCATGGCCCGATGGCACGCTTTGAGGATCTGCACGGCCTGGGGATCGGCCCAGTCGCGGAGCACGTGTTTGAGCACATAGGCATCGGCGCCTTCGGGGACCGCTTGCAGGATGTCGGCCGACACAAGGATGCAGCGGCGATCCAGCCCCCGGGCCTCGAACCGCGGCCTGGCCTGCGCAATGGTCTCGGGCTGATCCACCAGAATGCCCCGCACCTGTGGACAGCGCTGGAGGATTTCAATCAGCAGACTGCCGTTGCCGCCGCCGATATCCGCGATGGTGGCGAATCGCGAGAAATCACAGGCTCGCACAAGCTGCGGTGCGTGCCAGTCGCTCCAGGCGCTCATCCCCCGGACGAACGTTCTGGCATAGTCGCCATGCTCGCGCAAATAGGCGTAGAAGGGCCGGCCATGAGCCAGCTCGAACCCGGGCTTCCCCTGGCCCATCGCCTCCAAAGCCAGGGCAAGCCCCTGCTGCCAGGCACGGTGGCCCACCAGCATGGTCCAGTGGCGGACCGACCCGGGAGCATGAGTGACGAGTGCCTGGCCAGAAGGGCCAAGTCGGAAGCAGCCCTGGTCGTCCTCGGCCAGCACGTTGAAAGCTGCCAATGCCCTCAACAGCCGATACAGAAAGCGGGGATCAGTGCGGGTGGCCTCGGCCAGTTCGTCCACCCCGCGGGGACACTCTTCTAAGAGGTCTGCAATACCCAGTTCGGCCGCCACGTAATAGGCCCGAGCCAAATACACCCGTGCCAGGGTCCAGAACACAGGCTCTTCGGGCAGGTCGCCAGCAACACGGCGGCCTTTCAGGCGTTGCCACAGGCGGCGGAATATACCCATACGGGCTCTCCCGTTGGGGAACACAGGCCGGCGATTATAAGGCCGACGCGCGGCGGGTCAAGGGCCAGGGCATCGGGAGTTCTCCGTTCGCAATCGGGGCACTGCTTCTGGGGAAGCCGCGGCAGACCTGCCGGCACCCTAAGCTAGCGGTGGAAGTGACGCAGGCACGTGCCGAGGCCACCGGGAGTTTACGGTGCCGGCTGCGGGTTACGCTCCCAGCACTGGCGTGGCTAAGATTGTGCCTGGCGGGGAACCACCACTTTTTGCACGCCGAGGTTCATTGCGCGGAGTCTGGCCCGGAGGGTAACCTTGCTCAGTCCCAGGATTTCTGCGGCGCGATTCTGGTTTCCGCCGGCCTTGCGCATGGCCCCGAGGATCAGCAGGCGGTCGAACTGCTCGCGGGCCCGGCGATAGATGTCGCGCTGTCCAGCGGCCAGCCATTCCTGGATGGAGTCGACAAGTTCCTGCCATTGCGGGTCGGGGAGGCTGGTTTCGGGAAGGTCGGGTTCTGCGTCGGCGGCGGTGGCCCGCTGCACTTCGGCCGAGAGGAACTCAGGCAGGATAGTCACGCCAGCCGAGACGATCAGCGCCTCGCGGATCACGCTCTGCAATTCGCGGACGTTGCCAGGCCAGTCGTAGCGTTGCAGAACTTCCAGGGCTTCTGGCGAGATGCTGTGGACCGAGGTGCCCAGTTGGCGGTTATAGCGAAAGAGGAAGTAGTGGGCCAGCTCGGGGATGTCCTCGCGCCGCTCGCGCAAGGGGGGTAGATGGATGGTTACTCCGCGGAGGCGATAGTACAGGTCCTTGCGGAACCGGCCTTGTTCGATCAGCGCATCGAGGTTTTGGTTGGTGGCGGCGATGACCCGCACATCGACCGAGATCGACTCGGTGCCGCCCACGCGCTGAAAGTGGCCTTCTTGGAGCAGGCGGAGGATTTTGGCCTGAGTGCCGGGGGCCATGTCGCCCACTTCGTCGAGAAAGAGGGTGCCGCCGTGGCATTGTTCGAACTTGCCGATGCGGCGGCGGTCGGCACCGGTGAAGGCGCCCCGCTCGTGGCCGAACAGCTCGCTTTCCAGAAGCGACTCCGGAATCGCCGCGCAGTTGATCGCCAGGAAGGGGGCGCCGCTGCGGCGGCTGTGCTGGTAGATTGCGCGGGCCACGAGTTCCTTGCCCGTGCCGCTTTCGCCGAGGATAAGGACATTGACATCCTGCGGGGCCACGCGGCCGATCTGCTTGCAGACCGTCTGCATGGCGGGTCCGCTGCCGATGAGGCGGTCGGGGGCATCCTCCGGGCGGTCCGTCTCCTCAACGATGGCCGGCACATGCATCAGCCGCCGGATTTCCAGGGCCTGTGCCACCACCTGCTGAAGCTGAATCGCATCCAGCGGCTTGACGAGGTATTCGTAGGCGCCCCGTTTCATGGCCTCGATAGCCGTCTCCGTCGTGCCGTGGCCGGTGATGAACACCACCAGGCTTTTCGGGCTCTGCCGGCGCAGTTCATCGAAGAGTTCCAATCCTGAACGCTGCCCCAGTTTGATGTCCAGCAGAATAACGTCCGGATTGTGCTCGGCGCACAAGGCAAGTCCTTCTTCGGCCGACTCGGCACCCAGCACCTCGAGCCCCTGGCCGGCCAGGACCTGTTCGATGCTGAAGCGGATGTTCGATTCGTCGTCGATGACCAGCAGGGTGGACATAGGCCGGCTATCTCTCGGAAATGTTATCCCTGGTACTTTGGGACGCGCGCGTGGGCCCATGGCTGAGGGCTTGGCGCGTGGCGCATGGCAGCTCGACGAAAAAGGCTGCCCCTCCTTCCGGCCGATTCTCGCCGCGGAGTTGGCCGCCATGTTCCTGAACGATCCGCAGGCTGATGGCCAGGCCGAGGCCCGTGCCGCGCTCCTTACTGGTCACGAACGGTTCGAACATGCGGGCGAGGACCGCCGAAGGGATCCCGGTGCCGGTATCGGAAAACGTGGCGCGGCAGCGCTGGGCGGAGGTATCGTCATCCAGACGCACGTCCAGCACACCGCCGTGGGGCATCGCTTCGATCGCGTTGAGCGCCAGGTTGACGAACACCTGGTGAAGTTGTTCCGGGTCGCCTTCCACGGGAAGGGGGTGATCGGGGAACTGGCGGACCAGGGCGACGCCTTGCTGTTTGGCGCGGCCATCGACCAGATGCAGCGCCCGGGCAACCGTCTGGCGGAGATCGTGCACCACGCGGCGGAGTTGGGCAGGTCGGGCAAAGTCGAGCAGCCCCTGGATGGTGTTCTCCATGCGGGTGATCTCTTGCTGCAGGACATGCAATTGCCGCTCGTCTAGGGGCCGGACAGGCCGGCGCTGGGCGGCGGCCTGCACCAAGAGCTTCACCGAGGTGAGGGGATTGCGGAGTTCGTGGGCCACGCCCGCGGCAAGCTGGCCCACCGCAGCCAGGCGATCGGCGCGGATGGCTTCGCGCCGCGTGCGCTGGAGTTCCTCGGCAGCCTGGCGGATGCGTGCGGAAACGGCCTGCACCTGTTCTTGAAGTTCCGGCAATCCGCCGCGCGGCGTAATCGTTACCCGCCCCACCTCCTGCTCCAGTTCCCCAGCCGCATCCTTAAGGGTAATGGTGATCTGCGAAATGGTGCGGTGCAGCCATTGCGCCACCCACAGCCCGAGCAGGACGCCCAACAGCGGCCCGGCCACCAGGAACGCCAGCCGAACCACCGTCACCCAGGCGGCGTAGCGTTTGCTCTGCTCGGCCCGTTCGGCCACCAGCCGCTCGTTAAGTTCCATCAATTGCCGGCACGGCTCTTCGACCGCCAGAGTCAGGCGGATGGTGCGGTCCAGCCGGGCCCCTGGGTCCTCGCCTCTTTCGGCTGCGCTTAACCGCCGTTCCAAGTGGCGCGTGTACGCCTCAAAGGCTTTTTCGATGCGCTCCAGCAACAGCCGCTCCTCCGCGGTGAAAGCCGCAGCTTGGGCATCAGCCAGGCGCTCGGTGAATTCGCGTTGCAGTTCGGCGAGGGTTGCCCGGCTTTCGCTATCTTCTTTTTCCGGGGGCTCCAACGTAGCCTCCAGCAGGCGCCAGAGCAGGTGCTGCATGGCACCGGCCGCCCGAATGGCGCTCATATTTTCGACCAGCATGCGGGCGTAAGCGTCAGAGAGCCACGAAATGTAGATGGTGGTGGGGACGCTGACCGCGATCCACAACACACTGATCAGTACGATGGGTGCAACAACCCGCTTCCACATCGGACGCCTTCGCACGCGGCGAGAATAAAGGGGCTGCCGGGGGTTTCGCCGCCACTTCCAAAAAGCGATTATACTTGGCCGAGAGGACCGCCGGCGACACCGGCGGGCTGACGGGTGCGCTGTCACGGTGGCCAAGCAGCCATTTTCCGCCGGCCAGCATTCACCAGCTAAACACCACCGAAAGGGTCGTGCCGGCTTGGAGGATCAGCGGGTTTTCCGGGGTAACAATGGCCTGGCCGCGGTCCACTTGCAGGCTGGCGGGAAGCGGGGCGGCCTGGGGGGCCTTTGCGGCAGTGTGTGGCGGGCGAACTTCTACGTTGCAACGGGCAGAGGTGGCCGTGTGCGGCAATTCGAACACCAGCGAGCGGACCCCGAGCCGGCCGCGGCGGAGCTTCAACTCCTCGCGCTGGGTGGCGGCGGTACGGTGCTGGGCGAAAACTCCCCAGCCTTCGGCACCGCAGAAGAACGAGACGTGGTCTTCGGGCTTCCATTGGGGGCGGAAGCCGATGCGACCGGCCGGCCCGTCGTACACAAACCCCTGCGCCGCCAGCAGCAACGACCACGCGCTCATGGCCCGGGCATAGTATTTGCCGCACTCGTCATCGCCGAAGGGATTGCCGCTGTAGCCCCAGGAGGCGAAATCGCCGGGGGTCAGACCGGTGCGGAGCCGGCCGTCGTAGCGCCACCACACCGCGCGGGCCGTCACAAAGCCCTCGCGGAGCAGCCCGGCCTGAATCATGGCCGCTGCAGCCGAGTATTCGAAACCCGTCATGGCCTCGTCGGCATACCGCGTCGCTTTGGCCGGGCGCGGGCCTTTGGGCCAGGTGATCATCTGGGTGGCGGGGTCCTGGTCGTCCACGAATTTCCGCGGCGCCTGGCGCAATCCCTCCATGGTACCCCGGAAGTTGTATTGGAACACCGAGCGCAAGGCGCTTTGCACATGCGCAGGCGGATACAACCAGCCCAAATCGAGCTGGTGCGCCCACCACTGACCCAGCACTTGATCGATCAAGCAGCCTGTACCGTAATCCTCGCGCGGCTCGGGGTCGGGAATCTGGATGTAATATTCACCGTCGAAAAGCGTGCGGTCCTGTTTGTCGGCCCCCGACCGGCGAATGGAAGCATAGCGCTGGGCTGCCTGGCGGTCGTTCTCTAGGAGGGCCATTTTCTCGGCCGCCGAAAGCGCCGCCAAGTACAGCGATCCCAGCCAGGAGGTACTGCCCCCCAACGCGCCGTCCAAGGTATTCCATTGCGGGCCGGCCAGCACGCCATCCTCGTCTTTGTCCCAGGTCGTGATGGTGTAATCCATGGCCTGGCGGATTTTCGGCCAATGGGCGTCGAGCCACTTCTGGTCCGGCGACATGAGGTGCTCGCGGTAGGAGTTGAGCACTGCCCCGCACTGTCCGTCGAACGCCGGATGCGAGTCGAACTGCCGGTGGGGGATCGCCCCGTCGCCCTTCTGGTAGCGGAACTCCTGGAGCCGCATTTGCCGCGCGATCTCCGGAAACAGCCGGGCATGGGCCTGCGCATAATGCCACACATGATTGCAGTTGCCGTGGCAGCAACCCCCCTGGGTGCCGCAGCCTTCCCAGGCGCCGAAATAGCCGTCTTTGCCCCAAAAACACGTGGGGCTGCGGAGCACCGCCAGTTGAGAACTGATGCGGTCGAGCATCCACCACGGCAGGTTGGTTTCGTACAGCGAATCGTGGAACAGCCGGGTGGCGCCGGCAAGTTCGTCCAGTCTCCCGGCCGCCTCCCGCGCCACCCCTAAAGCGTTGGACCAGTGATTCTGGTACCAGTTGCCCGAAGTGTGCCAGGCATCGATCCCGTGCCGCACGTTGGGAAAGTACCAGGCCAGCACAAAGGGGATGGTCCGCCGCTGGCCGGGTGCAAGGATAAACGTGGCGGCTAAGGCGCCGTCGATGGTCTCGCCCGCCGCAGAAGGCCCCGAGGCCAAAGGCCCTTCCAGCTTGCCATCGGCGAAGTCGTTGGCCAGTCCTTCCAGTGTATTCCAGGCCGCGCTGGCGGTGGTCCGCTCGGCCGCGGTTACCAGGACCATATCCCCCTGGCCGGGCGCGGTCGGCGGTTTGTCGGCCGTCATCCACAGCACCGCCGCCTCGCCTTCATGGAGCACCCGGTTGCGGTTGCCCCCGTAACCGGGATAGCGCCGTCCATCGATGGGCTTGTCGGCCAGGAAACCGACCGCATTTTGCTGCGCCGCCAGAAAACTTATCTCCACCGGCCGATCGGTGGGGTTTTCGGCCGAAAGGTTGAAGATGGCGCAGGGCATGGCCGAGTCCCGAGCGCATAGCGGCACCAGCGGATTGAACGCCTCCAGCGAAATGCGTACGGGCACTCCAGGGTCCGAAAACGTGTACCATGCCAGCGGGTATTCGGCACGGAGCGCCAGTTCGCGCATGGGGGCAAAGGGGCCGACGGGCTCGGTCTGCAGGGCTCGCACCACGGCCGGGCCGGGCGTCGGGGCCACGCGCACCGCGAAAAAGCTGTGCGGCACGGTTACTTGGCGGTGGTTGTTGAAAATATGCCAACTGGCCCGCCGAGCCTTGCCGTCTAGTTGGATCGAGCCGGCCCCGATGCCGCCCACCGTGAATCGGATGGCCTCGAGATACTTGCCGCGGTAGATCGTGGGCTGGCCCCGGGCGAACAGGGCGGGATCGGACAGCAACTCGGCACGGCGGCGCTGACGGCGCTGTTCCTGGGCTTGACGCTCGAGTTCTTGACGCCTAAGCCGCGATCGGCGGGCCTGCCCCAGGGCCTCGCGACGTGCCTGCCAGCCCATCGCATCGACGTGGGCCTGGATGCTGCGTTCGGGCAAGGCCTTTCGGTACACCGCCACTTCGTCCACTGCACACGCCATAAGTTCCGCCCCACGCGGCTGCGACGAGCCGATGCACAAGGGCCGCCCCTGCTGCTGAAGATTAAAGCCATCGTCGGTCCCCTCCAGGTCTGCCGGCACCCCGTCCACCCACAGCCGGGTTTGTCTCCCCGCGTAACTCAGGGCAACGTGATACCACCGGCCGCGCTCGATCGGCCCGTCTCCCACGCGAAACAGCATCACGGTCTGGCCGTTCCACACCGCCAACTGCGAGTAGTCGCCCATCACGTGCAGGCTGAATCGCGTTCGGCTGTGATCACCATCGGCGCGCTTGGCAATCAAGCACGGATTGTACCCTGGGTTGGGCACGAAATCGGGACGGAACCACAACTCGATGGTGGTTTCCGGAAGGTCCAGTTCAGGCGTGCGGCCCATGGTAACGAATCGGCCATCGGCCAGCAGCAGCGCCTGTCCCCCGGCAGGACCTTCGGTAAACCGCTCCCGCCCGCCGCGCGACTCTCCGTGGAGTCGGCCTTTGGCGTCCGGCAAATCGCCGTCCAAAGGCCACCACGCTACCAGGTCAGGTTCGGCGGCAATCAGTTTATGGTAGGCGTCCGGGGTCGGGCTGGGGGACGACGCCACCGCAGGTTGGGCAACCTCGTGCTTGGCGGGCGGGCCGGTCGGCTGGTCCGCCGAAAGTCCGCCCACCCACAACCCCAATACGAACATCCCGCCGATAATTCGGGTGATCGCTATCTGACGCCGTCTAGCCTGTGCCATCGTCTCTCCCTTCCTGAAGCCCAGACGACGCATTGTAGAAAATTCCGCCCTACATGGCGACGGCCGAGTGGCGTTGCGCGATGCCATCCACGCTACGCTGGCCCAGGCGGTCGAGGGCAGCCGGCACCTGGCGGTTGTTTACAGCCGCGCTTGGGGGCCTTATCATCTCGGTTTCTGGTCGCACTCGGGGTCTGGCCAGGGAGTCATGCCATGCCGATTTCGTTTCCTCCGGTTCGTCTGGGGTTTGTTCCGGCCAATCGGGCGGGTTTTAGCGACAGCTTGGCGGCGGCCATGCGGGACGAGGCTGTCGAGGCTATGCAGAAAGCCGGTATCGAGGTGGTGGTGCCTTCGCCCCAGGACACCAAGGTGGGGTGCGTGGAGAACCTCCGCGAAGCCGAGCGCTGTGCCGAGCTGTTCCGCCGGGCCGACGTCCAAGGAATCGTGGTGGGGGCGGTGAACTTTGGCGAGGAGCAGGCCGCCGCGTGGGCGGTGCGCCAAGCCCGTCTGGACGTGCCGGTGATGCTCTTCGGATGCCAGGAGGACGGGGTGCTGCGGCGCGGCATGGCGCGGCGGGACGCGTTTTGCGGCCTGCTGTCGATCGGCGAGGTGATGCGGCAGATCGGGGTGCCCTATTCGGTGGCCCCGCGGCCAATTTTGTTTCCCCGCGACCCGGCTTTCGCCCAGGCGGTGGACTGGTTCGCCAGGGTGTGCCGGGTGGTACACGGCATTCGGCGGGCCAGGTACGGACAAGTGGGGACCCGCCCCGACGTGTTCTGGACCTGCCGATTCGACGAGAAGCGCTTGCAGCGTCTGGGCCCCACGACCGTGGTGCTCGATTTGTCGGAGGCCATTGCGGGAGCCAGCGCCCTGGCCGATAGCGACCCCCAGGTGCAGCGGACCATTTCGGCCGTCGCCGCTTACGCTGACGTTTCCGGCGTGCGGCACGAAAGCCTGCTGCGCAGCGCCAAGCTGGAAGTCTTCCTCCGCCGCTTTCGCGAGGAACATGCCCTAGACGCGCTGGCCATCCAATGCTGGATCTCCCTGGAGCGGAACTTCGGGGTGTGCAGTTGCACGACGATGGCCCGGCTGGGCGATGAGGGTTGGCCCTGCGCCTGCGAGGCCGACATTCTAGGCGCGATGTCGATGCACGCGGTGATGCTGGCCAGCGGCCGGCCTGCCGCCTTGGCCGACTGGAACAACCTGCACCCGGAGGACGACGAACTGGTAAACCTCTGGCACTGCGGGGTGTTTCCGGCATCGTTCAGTTCGCGCGGGGCACGGATGGCGGTGCACGAACTGATGGTGGCCGGCGGCGGAGCCCCGCCCGATCGCGCCGAGGGGGTGTTGGAACTGGTGGCCGACCCCCTGGCCGTCACCTTATGCCGTATCACCCTCGATGCCGAAGGTCGATGGAAAGCCGTGCTGGCCCAAGGGGCCTTCGAGGATACCCCGGCGCAGACGTGCGGCAGTTATGGGTGGTGCCGGGTGCCTCATTTGCAACGCCTGTACCGCGATGTGCTGCTCTGCCATTTCCCGCACCACGTGGCCGTCAGTTTCGGCGCGGTGGGCGATGTGCTTTGGGAGGCGCTGGGCAAGTATCTGGGCATGGAGATGTACCACGCCACCCAGGAAACGCCGGGGCAATACACGCCGCGGCTGCCTTTCGGCCGCCAGGGATGAGCGGCTGGCTGGCCAGGCCGCTTCGGCCGATTCTCGCTTTCTCCGGCCGCCATTGCCCGAGCCGGCTACTGTGGGC
>Ga0068707_1001119_pt1 | contig 18451 bp, 10 predicted proteins | sample YNPNPMetaG_FD_66600 | JGI IMG/M metagenome (GOLD analysis project Ga0068707, IMG submission 66600) | Anoxygenic and chlorotrophic microbial mat microbial communities from Yellowstone National Park, USA - YNP NP MetaG | ecosystem: Environmental > Aquatic > Thermal springs > Hot (42-90C) >...
GTTGGATGTACTGAGTCACAGCACTGGGCAATACCGTATGCGTTGAATCCGATGTTCGGCAACAATGCCCCATAGGTCATCGCCAGGAAAGGAGGCTCATCTTTAGGACGGGCGCGGACGATAAACACATCCATCTCATCCTCTGGTACCCAATCCTCATTATGTGCCACCAGAACATGACTGTTGGCAGTGCGCTCCTGGCTAATTGCCATACTGGTGCATTTAGTCAAGTGCAACGCATCCACAGTCACCGCTTCCATTGCATTGACCACCGCCACATCATCAAAGGAAACCCCCGCCCCTTCAGCAATCCCCTTCATTTCCTCAACATATTGTAGATAGCGTTCCTCAGCAAAGGGAATATATTTGCGCGCCTGAATGATGGCGCCGTCCCAGTTCAACTGTAACTCATCATAGGCATCTTCAAGCAAACGGTGAGCACTTTCGATACTGTGCTTAACCTGCTCAGCGCAAGCCTCGCCAATTTGCTGCCCCATCTCACGGAAAGTGCCCCGCACATCAACCAGTTTCAAGCGCTTGTTTTCCATTATATGGCTCGTTGTTAATATTATACCCGATAACCGGAAAGTTTTTTCGGCATGACAGGCTATAAGTCAAACGCAGCCAACGAGCAATGTCTATACAATCCAACAACAAAAAATCGTCAAGTATTATTGACAACACCGATTTTTATCCTATAATAAATCTTGGAAATACAAATCTTTTCATCCTCCGATTCACCAATTCCCACGTGGATAGGTGAACGATAAGGCACGGAGAGCAATCGCCGTCGCCCGCCAGTGCGCAAAGGAGGCTTTCGGTCGGTAGTTTACCGGTGAACGCTTCACTTTGCGCATTTTTGTGTCTCATTATCAAGATTAAAAACAACTCAACTGACGACGGTCTTTCGGTTAAGAAACTTTCATACAAGGAGGTTTGAGCCAAGACACGTAATCTTATCCACGCTTCTCACACCTGATATTTCCATAAATATTCAAAAAGAAAAGGAGAGTAAAGCATGTGGTTTATCCGAATTAACATGACCGATCAGACCTATAAGGTCGAAGAGATGCCTGCCGAGTATAAATACCTGGCAGGGCGTGGACTGACCTCTACGCTGGTGGCAAAAGAGGTGCCGCCGCTGGCGCATCCGCTGGGTCCAAACAACAAAATCGTCTTCGCACCCGGTTTTGTTACTGGAACATCCGCTCCGACCTCAGCACGCCTATCGGTTGGCGGCAAATCCCCACTAACTGGCGGTATCAAGGAAGCTAACGCGGGCACTCCTTGGGCACCGATGCTGGCAGATATGCGTGTCAAAGCGCTGATCATTGAGGGACAACCCAAAGATAAGGACAAATTTTGGGGTGTGTATATCACCTGGGATGCCGATGCCGGCAAGCCCAAAGCGGAATTCTTTGATGCCACGCCATATACCGGGCAGAATCTTTATGATGTGTACCCCAAAGTGTACGAAAAGTTCGGCGATAGCAAAGTCTCTATCGCAGGCTGCGGTGTGGCTGGAGAGTATGGTTATGCCAATGCGGGCGTAGTCTTCGACGATATGGCAAAACGACCCAGCCGCTATGCCGGCCGCGGTGGACTTGGTTCCGTGCTGGGCAGCAAGCGTTTGAAATTCATCGTCCTGAACGCGAAGGGCGCCCCGGGTGTTGAAATTGCCGACAAAGCTCTGTTTGAAGAGGGGCGCAAGAAGATGATAGATGCCCTGCGTACCCACGACATTACCAAACCGAAGGGCGGCTTGAATACTTACGGCACGGCTGTTTTGATCAACATCCTGAACGAAGCCGGCGGATTGCCCACCCGCAATTTCTCCAGCGGGCGCTTTGAAGGCGCACCCAAGATTGCTGGCGAAGCAATTTTTGAGGGTAACAAAGCGCGCCTGGGCAAAGAACTCTTCAACCACGCCTGCAGCCCCGGATGCATCATCCAATGCTCCAACACGTGGCACAACGAAGATGGAACGGAAAAAACTTCATGCATCGAATATGAATCTGACTGGGCGCTGGGCGCCAACTGCGGCATTGACGATCTGGACGCAGTAGGAGAGATGGTGCAGCTCTGCAACGCTTACGGGCTGGACACAATCGAGACTGGTGTGACTATTGGTGTGGCAATGGAAGCCGGCGTCATCCCCTTCGGCGATGCCAAAGGCGCCATCAACCTGATCCATGAAATGGGTAAGGGCACCCCGATGGGACGCATCCTCGGCAGCGGAACAGGAGCTGCGGGCAAGGTGCTGGGTGTGACCCGCGTGCCAGCCGTGAAAGGGCAGGGCATGCCCGCCTATGAGCCGCGTGCCGTCAAAGGTATTGGAATCACCTACGCCACCAGCACAATGGGCGCCGACCACACCGCCGGCTATACCATCGCCCCTGAAATCCTAGGCGTGATGGGCAAACAAGACCCGCTTAGCCCTGAAGGTAAAGCTGCTCTCAGCCGAGCTTTCCAGGCGACCACCGCGTTTATCGACTCTAGCGGTCACTGCTTGTTCATTGCCTTTGCCATTCTGGATATTGCCAGCGGCTATCAGGGCATGATTGATGAAGTCAACGGCGTATTGGGTACCAACTGGACGGCAGATGATATCCTCAAGTTCGGCAGCGAAGTCCTCAAGACCGAGCGCGCCTTCAACGAGGCTGCTGGTATCCCCAAAGAAGCCGACCGTGTTCCCGAATTTATGAAGCTCGAGCCGTTGCCGCCGCACAACCAAACCTTTGATGTGCCTGATAGCGCCCTTGACTCGGTATATGCCGAGCTGTAAGCGCATCATAACCTGATTAAGGCGGGTTCTTGCGGCTCAACAAACCGCAAGAACCCCTTTTATCGCTGGTGGAGGCTGAATTGCCTAAAATCACTTCTGACGAACAAGGCAGGCTGATTCTGCCCGAAGATTTCCTGAAACGCCGGCATATGTCTTCCTGCACTGCGTACTGGCTGGATGAGCGTGAGGGAGATTTGATCTTGCACCCCTGCCTGGCTGACGTGCGCAAGCTGTATCTGGAAGCAACTACTGCCTGCAACCTGCAATGTGCCACCTGCATCCGCAACGTCTGGAGCGACCCACAAGCGGTCATGAAGGACGAGACGTTTGAGCGCATCCTTGCTTCTATCCCTGCCCTCCCGCAGTTGAGTCGGGTTATCTTCACCAGTTTTGGTGAACCGCTCACCCATCCGCACATTCTGGAGATGATTGAAAAGGTTCGCCAGTTCAATCTGGCGGTTACGGTTGGGTCGAATGGGTTACTGCTTACCCCGAAAATTGCCGAAGAACTGATTCGGCTCGGTGTAGACCGTCTGGTTGTATCAGTAGATGGCGTCAAACCAGAAACCTATGAGCAGGTACGCGGCGCGGCGCTGGCGCAGGTGTTGGAAAACATCCGTCACCTGAACGAAGCCAAGCGCCGCTTGAATTCGCTTACCCCGGCGCTGGGCATTGAGTTCGTTGTGCTCAAAAGTAATCTGCACGAATTGTCAGAACTAACCGGTCTGGCGATGCGTCTGCACGCTTCGCGCGTGCTGGTCAGCAACGTTCTCCCCTATACTAACGAGATGCGCGAACAGGTGCTGTACGGTTACGAACCGCAAATGCCGTTCAAAGCGGGCGGTTTCCCGGTGCGGGCAGATGCCTGGGTGATGTGGGGAACGGTGGAATTTCCGCGCATGCACTGGGGAGCGGAGCGCCGTTGCCGCTTTGTGCAAGATCGCGCCATCGTTGTTGGCTGGGACGGCGGAGTCTCGCCATGTTATGCACTCTCGCATAATTACAGCTATTATGCTATTGACGGCAGGAACAAAGAAGTCTCCCGTTATCTATTCGGCAACGTGCATCAAGATACACTGGCGGATATCTGGACTACTGAAGAATATGTACGTTTTCGCAGCGAAGTGCGTTCGTTCCATTTTCCATCCTGTCCCGATTGCGACCTGCGCGAGACTTGTGATCTGCGCGGACGCAATGAAGGCTGCTGGGGCTGGAATCCTTCTTGCGCCGATTGTCTCTGGGCACAGGATATTATTCGGTGTCCGTAAAAATTGCATTGGTCCACGCTGAATCTTGCACAAACTAAAAAATGCCCGTGGCTGACAGTGTTATCCTTACTGCCGCTCGAGTCTTGAATGCCACGCTGTGGATAAAGGACGTTCACTTCAAAAATTTAGAAGGAGGTACAATACACTAAAGACAAAGCACAAAGCCTGACCTGGCAGAAATAGCTTTTCGGAGGAGACAAATACTCAGATTATGAAAGTGCGCGTTAAACTCTTTGCTTCGCTGGCGAGCTTCAGCCCGCAAGGCGGGCTGCCCGGCACACCCTTTGAGTTGGAATTGCCGTCAGGCGCCACCTTGAATGATCTGACACAGTACTTGCAACTCCCCAACGAGCAGATCAAGGTATGCTTCGTTAATTCACGTATCCAGCCGTCTGAGTATGTACTCAACGATGGCGATGATGTCGGCATCTTTCCGCCCATAGGAGGCGGTTACCATGTCTGAGATTCACATTGACGTCTGGTTGTATGGCGAACTGGCACACTTTGGCGGCGCCGCTGCGGGCAGCGCCTTCGCCAACCCACAAATCACCCTGCCCGCCGGTAGCCGCTTAAGAGACCTGCTGGCGGCACTGGGCATGCACAGCGAAGAGCGCGGCATCACTTTCATCAACGGCGATCTGAGCGCTATGCCAGGACTACAACCTGACCTGGATCACCCCCTGCAGGATGGCGATCGCGTTGCTTTCTTTCATTTACGCTCCATGTGGCCCTTCCAGTACCGCCATGGGGTGGCAATGGCACCAGAAATGCAGCAAGCCATGCTCTCCAGCGATGACCTTGGCTTACATCACGCCTATACGCAGGGCGAGAGCAAAAAGTCTTGATCTGGCAGCAGCGGTATAACTGCCTTTAGGGTTTTATCAGGACTGGTTTTCAACCTGTCTGCATACACACTTGCTTGCCCCGAAGTCATCTTAAGTCAGCTTCATCATTCGTTGTATTGTCAAGGCAGTCTAAAACCAGCCTGTCAATTCAATTACCCTTCCTTTCTTCATCTGCAGAGAATGCTGGCGAATAACTCCTAAATTCTACGATCTTCGGGTAAGATTGGAGAAAAAAGGAGTCCGCTATGCAAAACAAACTTACCGCCATTTTGGGTGGCTTAATTGCCGGAGTAGCCATCAGTATCCAGGACCCCTTAAATGCCATGATCAGCCTGCGCACCGGGGTGATTGGCAGTGTTTTCATTGTCCATGTTGGCGGCTTATTGGCTTCAGCCCTGCTCCTGGCACTGTTTCCGGGCAACATCGCCGCCTGGCGCAGCGTACCCTGGTATGCACTTGGCGCAGGAGTGATGGGCATTCCAATTGTCGGTGCAATCGTTTATGCCATTCCGCGCATTGGTATTTTTGGCACGATCACGCTAACCATCGTTGCCCAGTTGATCACCAGCGCCATACTGGATCATTTTGGCTGGCTGGTGTCCGTGGTGCGCCCGATGGATCTCACCCGCCTGCTGGGAATGATTATCCTGCTGATCGGGGCATACTTAATCATCAAATAAACCCATGTATGGACTGGCTTCAATACTTCCTGAACCCTATTATACGCAGGTAGAGCGCATCTGGGACAGACTGGAAAGCTGCTGCGGGTTGATCAGCATTCGAGAAACACCCTATCCACATTTTTCCTGGCAGATCGCCCGCAGTTATCCAATGGAACAACTCGCGGCAACGGTCCAGCGATTGAGTGAACAGTTTGCGCCGTTCCAGGTGCGCACCAGCGGGTTAGGTATCTTCAGCGGCACAACCCCTGTTATTTACATGGCTGTTGTCAAAGACCCCTATCTGACCATCTTGCATCGTCAAATCTGGGAAAAACTGATTGAAATCGCTGACCAACCCAGCCTCTATTATCACCCCGACTACTGGCTGCCGCATATCACGCTGGCATATGACGATGTGACGCCACAGAACATTGATACCGTAATGCGGACGCTGGCATTTGAACGCTACGACTGGCAAATGACCATTGACAACCTTACCATTATCTGCTTTCCTGAGCAGGCAGAAGAATCTGCGCGAATCCCCGGCGCCGCCATCCGCCGCTACCGGCTGAGGGGGACAAACAGCAAAGCGGTGAAATAGCACCAGTATCTCTATTCCACTTTGACCAATACCGCTCGAACTGCCACGCGCCAACGATAAGTATCGCTGAACGCATCATATCCCTGGCAGGTCAGCAAAGTCAGCCATGGATATTCTTCATGCTTTAAGGCGCGCAGATCATCGGGGTAAAGCACCAGTACTTCACGCACCTCATAAACATATCGCTTTCCATAGGCGCGCAGGATGATTGGATCACCCCAATACAATGTGTTGAGGTTAACAAAAGGTCCGGGTTTACCATTGGGCAAATAAACATGAGCCGTAATGACCGAGTTGCCTGCCCAGCTTGGAAAAGCCGTACCTTCCAGCCAGCCCGCCTGATCCCAAAGCCAGCGTAAATCCCAATCCTTGCCAGAAAGCGGAACACCAACAACAGGTAACTTTTTATTTAATCTGGGTATCTCCAGCCATAGTTCGCCGGCGCCATGGTAAGTCTTTTCAACAGGCTGTTCTGGCAACGCGCTTACCCGTCCCGGCGCAAAGCCGGTCTCCGGCAGCCCCGGAATGGTCAGAACTGCGCTGGCTTGTACCCCATAGATATTGATGTTGCTGCCCGGGTCATAGAACCGCTCTGTAGAAAGGGAATTATAGCTAGATTGAGCGGCGCTGACATTGCCCGGTAAACTGCTCCATTCCAAAGCGGCAGTATTGGTAATGGAAGACCCAGCAGACAGGTTGCCAACACGAGCGCGGAACTGTACGACCGCCTCAGTGCGGTTGCCGCCAGTTAACAACGGAAATTCATCCCAACGCACGCGCAAAAGCGGTAGGGCAGTGTCATCAGTTACCCCGCCCGCCGGACCACTAACAATCGTCAGCGAGCCGGGTACATAAGTCAAACCAGAAGGCAGCCGGTCGGTAAGCAGCACATCATAAGCATTCACATCACTACGATTCGTATGACGCAGCGTCAGAGTAAAAGTAACAATCGAACCGGGTGTGACCACTGTGCGATCAACCGCCTTCCGTAACTCAAAATCAGGTTCGACAATACGAACATCTGCTGCAGAGGAAGAAAGCTCACCGCTGCTCCACTTCAACGTAACAGCGTTGTTCAAAGAAACACCATCCCGATTCTCGAAACTGTCCAGGACAACCGTTCGATAACGTATCGTTACCGTTCCATCAGTCGAGCCGCTGTTGCTGACATCCCCCAGATCAAAGCGGACAAGCCTTCCAGCATCCGCTGGATTGGTGCTGCCAGCGGGTTCAGTCGCTATCGTCGGGTTTACCGGATCATTACAAGCAGCGGTCAAACCGCCAGCCAGCGTAGTTGTAATCTCTGCTGAAGAAGACGTGATACTGACACAATTTACAAACGCCAGCCCGCGATCAAGTATATCCGTCAAGGTCAATCCAGACATGGTGCCGCCGGCAGGGACAGTGAAAGTAACATCATAGGTGAGAATCTCGCCAATAGCGACGGCTGGATTGGGAGTGAAAGTCTGATTGGTGGCAGTAAGCGCCTTAATGAGGTCGCTATTGGGCAAAGTGATCACGCTGTCGGTATCGCTGGCATCATTATCAGCCAGGTTTGGATCATTGCCATTGCTGCCGTCATCTTCCACATGTGCCTGGTTGAGAATGGATGAACCGGGGAAAGGATTGTTGATTTGAACGGTAACTGTGCGCGTGACAGGAGCTGCGCCGGCAGCAAGGTCAAAGGTCGGCCAGGTCACCACACCAGTGATGTTGTTGTACGTTCCGCCATCGCTGGCAGAGATGAATGTGGTGTCGGCTGGAATGGTATCGGTCACCACCACACCGGTTGCATCCTGTGTTCCAACGTTGCGGATGGTCAGTGTATAGGTGACAACCTGACCGGGCGAGACAACCGTCACCCCATCATCTTTGGTAATTTGCAGGTCAGGTGCAGCGGCGACCGGAGTATCATCATCATCACGATTATTCGTCAAGTTGACATCGCCGCCATGCGTACCGTCATCCTCAATGGAAACGGTGTTATCAATCTGTATCACACCACTTGGAAGCGGATTATTGACAGAAACAGCAAAGATGATCGAGCCGCTGCCGCCTGCGGTCAGTCCGCCAACGGTATAGGTGCAAACTGTACCAGCCGGGCTTCCATCGGGGCATGACCACCCGCTCGTGCTTTCGCCAGCATTGAAGACAGTATTATCTGGGACGGTTTCGATGACGGTTACGCCGCTGGAGTCGCTGTTGCCAAGATTGGTGTAGGTCAACGTATACTGGATCACTCCGCCCGCTGTGCTGGTGATTCCGCCGTCATCTTTCTCAATACGAAGATCAACTGCTGTGAAGGTAACGTTTTGTGTAGATGAGTCGGCATAGTCGTTCAAGCCGCCAGAGCCATCCGTTCCAGTACGTTCGTTCGGGTCCACGCCAGCCAGCGAAGACCAGAGTAAGTTAACCGTATTGGAGATGACATCGCCGGGCATGGCAGGCGGGGAATTAACAATTGCTTGATACTGAATGGTCAGGACACACCCCAGCGGCAGGGAAGCAACCGTCAGAGCGATATTGTTGCCGGCGCTGCTGTTGGTAATTGTCCCGGCACAACCCAAAGGCACATCGCTGACTGTCGGCGCACCGCTGACGCTAACACTGGAGGGTAAAGTGTCGCTGATACTCAAATCAAAAGCATCAGCAGTACTGGACGGCAAGTGACTGACCGTCAGGGTATAAGTAAAGGTTTGACCAACGCCAGGAGTGGCATCGTCCACAGTCTTGTCAACGTTCAGCTCGGGCTCCACAATATGGATAGTCGTACTATCCGTGACCGGCGTCCCGCTGCCAATCTGAAAAGAGGCGCTGTTAGACAGTGTTCCGCCATTCTGGTTACTGCTCTCATTGAGCAAAACAGCTTGCAGACAGACGACAAAAGCATTGTTGTCCGCAACGTTATCGCCGGCAACAATGACAGCACCGAACTGGATGGTAACATCGCCGCCGCTGCCGCCAGGGGCAGTGACAATGGGAAGCGGAACACTGCCGTTAAAGTCGGCTGTTAAGTTGCTGCCGCAAACACCGCCAGTAGTGGTAACAACCTGCGCAGAGCCGGAGACGTACTGCATCCCTGCCGGCAAGTCATCCACAATAGTCAGGGACGGAGTAGTACCCTCTGGCAGGTTGACATAAAGTCCAAAAGTAGCCACTTCACCAACAGCAAGGTTACTACCGCTGGTATGAGAAGCAGAGCTGGTTTCAAGGGTTTTATCGTATGAAGCACCACTGATCTGAAAAGAAGACTGATCGCTATCGGCATAATCATTGAGCGTTCCGCCTTGCCCATCCGCGCCAGTGCGCTCATAGGAATTACTGCCGGCAGTTGAAGTCCATGTCAGATTCCCGGTGTTCAGGATACTCTGATCGGGGATTACACCGCTGTTGATCGTAGCACTGTAAGTGATAGTAGCCGAGCCGCCAATGGGTATTTCGGCAACACGCACCCTCACCTGATTGCCAGCAGAATTATCGCTTGCACCTGAAGCGCCGCCCGATAGCGAAATACTCACGGAACCAAGGGTAAGCTCTACCGGAAGCGTATCCACAAAATCTATATCGTAGGCGGTGGCTGCGCTGGAGACATCATGCTCGATGACCACCTTGTAGGTGACTACACCGCCAGCATCAGGCGGAGAAGGCGGGACAAGAATGGTTTTATCCATTGTCAGGACAGGCTCAACAACCACGATGTTATCACTGTCAGTCAGGTTCTTGGAAGCGCCTGGAGCATCCGTATAGCTCAATGCGGCATCATTGGTGAGCATGGTGCCATTCTGGTTGCCAACCACGTTGGCAACGATGGCATCATACTGTATGGTCACTGGACTGGAGGAAATGACAGCATCGCCGAAAGTCCAGGCAAGGGTGACGGGCACGCTGCCGTCGTTGGGCGAAGAGACGGTGAAAGTCGGCACAGGAGAGATGCCGCTGCTCACGGTCTGCGATCCAGCGACGTAGATGAGCCCGGCGGGCAGGACGTCGCTCACCGTCAGGCTGCGCAGTGTGCCAAGCGGTGAGGTAAGCGTCAGGGTAACGCGGTAGGCAGCGCCGATGGGCAGATTCGCGGCGTTATCGCTCTTATCGAAAGTCGGAGCAGGGCTGGTAAAGGTTGCAGCCGCAGTATCCTGCGCGCCGTCCACCGTGCGGCTGACACTGTCATCATAAACGCGTTCGTTGACATCCACGCCATCCAGCGAAGTCCAATCAGCGTCAACGGTGTTTGTGTGGCTGCCGTCAAGATATAAACTGCTCTGCGCCGTAACAGTGTATGTGCACTCAATATAAGCGTTGGGCGTAGCAGCCGGAATATCCCAAGAACCAGAAGGATTGCCGTCGAAACTCAGCGTGGTGGTACCACTCACCGTGACGCCAATCGTAGCGCTGGTCGTACCATCAAAGAATATGCAGGCAGCATCGTTGTTGTAATTCACCCCCTGGGCAAGCGTATCAGCGGCGGTAACATCGTAAGCGGTGGAAGTGCCTGTGTTGGTAAAGCGCACGGTATAGGTAATCGTATCACCTGCTTGAACGTTTGAGGCTGGACTGACAGATTTACTCGTCTCAATCCGCGGTTCCTGAATGATAATATTTTGCGTGCCGCCATCTAAAGTCGTGTCCGTATCACCTAAGCCGGGTTTGTATGTCAGGCTGGCACCGTTGGTTAGAGTAACACCAAGTTCATTGGCTGGCACATCCAGGACGCGCAAAGTGACGATCAGGATAAAGGTGTTGTTGTCAGGATCGTTATCATCTATAGTAGTGATGCTGCCAAAATCAAAGATCACATCCTCGCCGTTGCCTGCGCCGCCGCTCACACCAGGCGTAGTGTTCACCGTGCCATTGAATCCGCTCGTATCCACGCTGTAACTAGCGTATTGCATCCCATCAGGCACAGAATCAGTGACGCGCACTGCGCGGGTCACCCCTTCAGGCAGGGTAATGCGAATCGGGTACGCTACCAGTGCGCCAATCGGATAGCCGCTTGACACAGGAGCCTGTTTGGAGATGGCAGGAGTCCCCGCCAGAGTAACATGAGCGCTTGCAGAAGCAAGGTAATCGTTTGAACCTGTACCGCTGCCGTTGCGTTCGCCATTATCTGCGCCAGAGCCGCCGGGCGTGACAGAGCCGGTAGGATTGGGCGAGGTGCCTGCACCAGGCAGGCTGGTATAAGTTAAACCGGCAGTGTTGGGAATGACGTACCCAGCCGGCGTTCCCACCCCAACCGTTCCACTTACCTCAATGGTAATAGATTGACCAGGATCAAGACAAGAGGCTGTAAACGTCAGAGTGCTGCCGGCAAATGAACCACCATTGTGGCTGAAAACCGTTCCGCCGTTACAGGCTGCGCCCTGCGTGGTGGTAATGCTGGTAACAGCGAGCCCGTTCAGATAAGAATCGAAAGTATCGCTCAGGATCAAGTCAAAAGCTGTAGCCCCATTGGCGCTGGTATCCGTGTTCTGTATCAACAAAGAATAAACAATCTGGTCACCTGCATCCAGCGGCGCAATAGTGATAGATTTAGATATAGAGAGCTGCGGCTCGGCAATAAACAAAGATACCGCCGGCGATATCGGACCAGCAACCCCATTGACTGTCACCTGAACAGCATTGTCCCGTTGGATGCCGCTCTGGTTAATGGATTCGTTCAACACCAGCGCGTTGAATTCCAGCACGATGAACTCTTGGTCTGAGTCATCGTCGTAGTTCACGATTGAACTTGTGAAATAAACATCCATTCCACTGCTGTAATTATCCTCATTGACAGCCGGATTGGAGGAAATTGCTTCGTCTGGCAGTGTATAAGAGGGTGTGATGCTGGACAAGGTAGTTTCATTCCCAATCATAACTGGTGCGCTGCCAAATGGCGGTGGCGCTACCATGCAATCGTCTGTCGCTGGATTGCCATCCTGTCCGGGACCGTTACAAACAAACGCGACTTTGGCGGTATTGTCATTCAGGAATACCAGACCATCCGGTAGAAAGTCACGGAATTGAGCAGTAGTACTGGTGCTTTCAGGCCAAGCCATTTCAAAACGATAGCGTACAATCTCGCCCGGCACTAAACGCGGGTAACCGCCAACGACCCCGCTGTGCGCTTCTGAAGTCTGAACAATAGATTTGCCTGGCGCAACTGCATTGACTGTTACCGGCGCATTTGCAGTATCAAAGTAGGTATTCTTGCCTGTACCGCTGCCGTTGCGTTCGCCATTATCTGCGCCAGAGCCGCCGGGCGTGGTAGAGCCGGTAGGATTTGGAGATGTACCGTTTGCACCCGGCAGACTGGTATATTCAACGCGCGCAGTGTTCAACACAATTTCACCTGGTGCAACAGAAAGCGTCAGCCGGGCGGTATAGGTGATCGTCACCTGACAACCAGGGTTGACAGAAGAAAACGACAGAGAAATGGTGTTGCCCGCTGAGTTATCTGACGCCAGCACGCCGCAGCCAGTAGGAACATAGGCAACGCTGCCCATCGTTACCGTATCCATTTGCGGCGAGGGCAAGGTATCCGTGAAAAGCACATCGAATGCTGTACTGACATCGGTTGTTGCGCCCCCAACGCTATTACTAAACGTCACCGTGTAAGTAATCGTATCACCCGCATCACCTGCATTGGGTACAGCGCTCTTGGCTAAATCCGTGATAACCGGCTCAACAATGCGCCCGTTAACCGAATTTGACGTAGAAAACAAGACATTGTTTATATACAACCTGAAATTGTTATTACGAGCTTCCCCGCGGTCATTATCACCGCTGGTTGTGTTGTCCACCAGCGCGTTGAATTCCACAACCACATACTCAGCATCGCTGTCATTGTCCTGATTTACCAGACTACCCAATTTGAAATAAGGATCCGTGCCGCTCAAGTAATTATCCACATCCACACTTGTGGAATTCGTACTGCCCACATTTCCATTCTGTAAAACACAAGGCAAAGGCGAAGGCAAGCCAGCCAGACTGTTGCCCGTTACCGTACAGCCAGCAGGGATCGCAGGCACAATCCCAATACCCGATGAGCTAATCCCGGCACCGTTAGAGATAAATGCCACGCGCGCCGTGCCATCGTTTAGATACATCAGACCATTTGGAAGCTGATCCTGCAATTGAAAATTGGTCATCTGCCCTTCCGGTACCGTAACCGCCAGACGATACCGTACGATTTCACCAATGGTATAACGGGCGGGAGAAGGCGTATCAGGCGTGTGGTTTTCAGAAGTCGCCACCAGCGACTTTTGTACTGCCGGCATTGCAGCGGTCAACACGGTACTGGAACCGTTTGCCGCGTAATCGTTCAACGCCCCGCCGGGACCATCGCTGCCGTTGCGTTCATCCGAAGCAGAGTTATACGAAGAACGGTCCTGAACATCCCCATCCAGACTGGTCCAGCGAACCTGTGCCGTATTGGGGATCGTTTGAGCCGGATTGGTAATTGGCAAGCTGCCAATCACGTTTCCCCGCACGGTTACGCTGACCGTGCGCGCACCGTTAGCCGGCAAATCGAACGGATTGAGGGTAGTGAGCGCGTTACCGGCAATTGAAAAATCAGACGGCGTCAGAGCCCCATCGCTATCCGTCACGCTGAAGACCGTTAAGGAAGTTGGTTCAATCAGTGCGGAGAAGGTATCCGTGATGGTCACATCAAAGGCATCCACGCTGGCAGGGTTGGAGACCGTAATGACAAATTCCACCGTGTCCCCGCCGTCCACCGTTGGGGGAGGCGGGGTCGGAATAACCTTAGCGGCAGTTTTTGTAATACTGACCGTCGGTTCAATAATGGTCAGGTCAGAGGAATAAACGGTCGCCGTACCGCCTGCGCCGCCATCAATCACCAGTTGCGCTTCATTTCTCAAGGTAGTACCTGCCTGATTAGAGGAGATATTAAGTACCACCGCATTGAATTGTATATCCACTCTCTCCTCAACAGTGTTATCACGGTTCACATTGGTAATGGTGCCAAGAGTGAACGTAAAACTTTGACCACCAAAAGAAACGGTGGGATTTGTTGGATCGTTGCAGGCAGCAGCAAACCCGCCGGGCAGGTCGGTCGTCACATCAGAAGAGGACGGCGTCACGCTGACGCAATGGACAAAAGCCAGACTCGCCGGAAGATAATCGCCCAGAACCACATTGAGCAACTGTCCTTCAGGAACAATGATGGAAACGGTATAAGTCACCAATTCCCCGATGACCGCCTGCGTATTTCCATTCCCAGAGTTAACGATCTCAGTGGTGAAGACCTTACTCAAACCCGCATAACGCACCTGGACCCTGGCGTCATCCTCTAATCCGCCCGGCACATGATTTCCTCCACCCTCTGCGCCAGCATAATGAAAGAGGGTTGCCCTGTTGATCAAAATCTCTCCGCCTTGCACACTGCCATCCAGCCTGGCTAAATAAGTAATGACAGCGATGTTGCGGCCGGTATTGATAACAGAACCATCCGCAGCCTTTCCCGGATCAAGCGCACCCGGCGGATCGGGGGTGGGTCCGGGATCATCCAGCTCAATACCTGTACCAAAAAGTCCTCCGCCTAAATCGGTAAATCCAAAACCTTCTCCCGTCCCATCCGTGACACAAAGAGAACCAGGAATATAGCTCATGCCAGAAGGCAAAACATCCTTAATCCTGACATCAAAAGCGCTGCTGCGTCCGGTGTTCTCAAGAACAACAGCCATCATTACTTTATCGCCGGCGTCCACGTTACTTAAATTGCTGTTCACCGGCTGCGTTGAAAGCCCAGCAGAGGTAATCGTCCCGCCAATCCGTCCGGCGCAGGTTACGGCGTCTCCATTAAAAGCAACCGGACCAACCGCAGCGGGATCAAACATTCCATTGGGGTTGTCTGTCCACACAACACCCTTGAAAATGCTGACCTGCGGTTCCTGAAGTTGAATCTGAACAGCGCCATTGGCTGTGGAACTGGCGCCCTGTGTAGAGCCCTCCTGTGAGGTTGCCAAATTCGTTAAGTACAGTCCATCTGCAAAGGGATCGGTAGAAACGGTAAAAGTGAACACGATGTCAATCACGCTGCTGACAGGCGGCGTAATATCATAATCTCCCCAATTCCCAGAGATTGAATTGTTTGCCGCAGAAACAGTTATGCTGGGAGCGTTTGCGCCTGGAAGCGAGTGATACGTGTCCGCAGGACCAAGACAGGCTGTGCCCGCCGCAGGAATACCGCAAATTGTGTTGGAAAATCCCGTGAATTCGCTGACATGAAAAACCGGCAAAGGCAGATAGTCTGTTAGGACAAGGTCTTCAAAGCGGCTGGTTGGCAGAGTATAGCGAATGCGATAGGTGACTGTATCGCCAGGAGCAATCCGTACCGGGGAAGGATAAGACGTACTGCCATTAACCGCATAAATGCTTTTGGAAATACCGCCATATTCTATGTTAACCTCAGCGTCGCTGATGTCTATTTCATTTTGTCCGGTGGGCAAAAAATTGATTGTGTTCAGCACATTTCCCTGTACCGTTACCCCATCATCCAGCACATCCCCTTGATCCACACTGACGTCCCCTGAAGGATAGGTATCCGTAAAATCTGGCTGGATAACAGTGCGGAAAGTGATGATTGCAGTTGTAGCCTCATCGTTATAGACAGTACAATCCGGTGGATTACTGCCGGTACTGGGGTTAATACATCCGCCAACCAAACGCCCATCTTGTCCGCGGGTAATGATTTCATCCGAAATATCTAAAAGAATGGTAGTTGTTCCGTCATTTGTACCAGGGTTATCAGAAGTACATTCGCTGCCGGGTCCTCCCGTATAATTACAAACTATCGAATAATTATTGATGTTAAAAGGGCTTTCCGCTAAAGCATGACCATTGCCATTCACCTGCAAGGTAGGCGTAAAAGAAGGATCAAAATGCTGCCCATCCGAAATTACATCGGTAACCACTACAGAATCAAAGGCAAAGAAATCAGAAACCTGCAGCCTAAGCGTATATTCCAGTACATCACCGGGGGAAACGCCAGAAGCGTTATTATCCACTGCAATCGTAACATCTTTTTGAATAGCGATGGACTTATCAGTCAAAGAATGTTCACAACCACTGGGAGCAAGATTAAAGGTTTGACCGGTATCACGCGGGTCCGAGGGTACCCACGACCCTGTTGCAGAAGCTTGATTGCACGAAATGACATCGTCACCGCTGTCAGGGTCAATCACCACATTGTTATCCGCATCCGTGCGAGGAATGAAAAACTCAAACGTACAGGATACTGTGCCGCTAACACTCGTCCAAGATACATCCAACATATTGTTGGGCGGATTGGCTGGGATATTCAGCGGCGGCTCACTGTTCACCGTATAGCTCCCCGGCGAACAGCTCAGATTGCCAAGATAAGCCAGGTTTGCGGGCAAAGAATCAACCAGGTGAAAGTCCGTTAACGTCTGTCCGCCGGCAATGGTGGCAGTGAAAGTATATTGCCGTGGATAATTTGGCCCAGTTGCGGTCTCATCTTCTGGACCACTGTAAGACTTATTCAGCGTAAGCACAGCAGGAGTAACTGTATCACTACTCCAAGATGTTAAGGTGGTTGAGGGATCGTCCACAGCAGGGTTGTTGAGCGGGTCCTGCCCAAATTGAAATCCGCCGCGCGCTTGCACACTGAGAGGCATCCCCACATCAGCCCAGTTACTCATATTCACCGTAACATCCAGTGTTGCCGCAGGCTGGTCTGGAGTAAAAGAGCCGAAAGGCAGACGCACAACGACCAAAGTATCCCCCGGCGTGCCGCAAACCTGGACAGGCTGGCTGCTGCTGTCCAGCATAAAAGGATGATCTACGCAGCCATCGGAATCAAAAGGCAAAATGATGACGTCGCTGGAAGGAATGGGAAAAGTGGCAAAAGATACGTTAACGGTCGTCGTACCAAGCCCATCATAAACATTATCTGGGGCTGGTGAACCCGGATACACGCCATCAGCTCCGGTGGTATCCAGAATCAGGTCAACGATTGGACCATAACCAGGTGTATCGCCAGTATTATCAAAAGATACCTGAAACGTTAAGTCCGCTCCTAACGGCGCAGTATCAGGAACATTCAACGAGATTGCCGCGGAAGCAGTTTGCAAGGGACGCGGAAGTTGTGAAGGAAGAATTGAATCCGCACGAACAGGAAACACTATTGAAAACAAAAAGACAAAAACAAAAACCGGCGCGATTCTACAACGCATCTACGCCCCTCCAGCTAAAATTAAGCAAAAACACAGCCGGTTGCGCCACTGGCTACCTTCTCTGCGCCTGGCGCCCAAATTGCACAGAGAGGTCGTCGCCTCTGTTTTTCTCAAAAATATTATATACTTAAAGAATGCCTTTTTCAATACTCCCCCACACCTCACCCCACAAGACAAAGCAAGGAGCCCTGCCATGCAGCATATCCCTCGATGGATTATCTTGATCCTGTTTTTGCTTACATTAGCTTTATCCGCCAATCCGGTTTACGCCGATGTTGGTCCGAAGCCGCGCATGGAATTTACCTTTGTTCAGGGTTTTAAGGGCGTGCCGCTGCAAATCATCTCCGGTATGCTGCTACAATGCGAAGAAGTGGATTGCCGCGACGCAAAACCTTTGCCCGAATTAGGTCCGCAGCGCTTCACCTGCGAAGCCATGCAGTGCAGCGCGCTGGCGTATGGTTTCGCCCCCTACAACCAGTTGGAAATCACTTTCTCGGATGGCGTTGTTCGGAAAAGCAACGTCTTTTCAAAAGGACAATTCAACAGCAAATACAAAGTGCTCATTCGTGAACAGGATTTACTTGTCAGCGAACAGTTCAATCCCTTCGACATCATGATTTTGCCCTGGTTGTGTTTGGGATTTATCTGTCTTACAGTTATCCTGATCATCGCCATCGCGACTGTGATTGTTCGTCGTTCAAAAAAGAAATCATGACCTTGCTGGTCACAATTGCGATTGAGGCTGTGGTTGACCTCCTCTATTGCCGGATAAGGACGAAACCCATTGTCAATATTGTTACCACAGGTGTGTGGGCAAATTTTTGGACACAGACAGGGCTTTGGGTTATCTTCAAGCTCTTACCGAATCCTTATCTTCCTACTTTGGTTGGTGCAGAGTTATTGATCTGGTTTATCGAAGGGCTGTGTTTTGTGACCGCTGCCCGCAATCAGTTGAATTTTCGAGAATCTATGCTGTTAACTCACCTTACGCAGATTTGAGTAAACTTGGTGTATGAAAAACGGCAAACTCCTGGACTTGTACAGCGACTATCTGATAAGCGCCTTTGGGCAAACCACCGCGACCGGGCTGTCCTC
>Ga0068707_1001128_pt1 | contig 18383 bp, 13 predicted proteins | sample YNPNPMetaG_FD_66600 | JGI IMG/M metagenome (GOLD analysis project Ga0068707, IMG submission 66600) | Anoxygenic and chlorotrophic microbial mat microbial communities from Yellowstone National Park, USA - YNP NP MetaG | ecosystem: Environmental > Aquatic > Thermal springs > Hot (42-90C) >...
AGAGGGACAGGAGATTCTCCGTGATTCCGTGGTGAGGGAACATCTCGGTGCTCTCAAAACACGGAGACGCGGAGGGCACGGAGAGGGACAGGAGATTCTCCGTGCTCTCCGTGACTCCGTGGTGAGGGAACGTCTTGGCGCCTTTCGTGTGCTCTGAGAACACAGGGGACGTTGGACGAAAGCGTCCATTGTGCGTATAATCTCCTCATGCAATCTTGCATGGGGAGGCTGCAGGGTGCGCGAGCTAGAAGAACTCAACCAAGAGATCCGGCAGTGCACACGCTGCCGGTTGGCCCAAGGGCGGCATCTGGCCGTCCCCGGCGAGGGGCCGGAGCATCCCAAGATCATGTTCATCGGCGAGGCGCCCGGCTTTCACGAAGACCAACAGGGACGGCCGTTCGTGGGCGCAGCCGGCCAGTTCCTGGAGCAGCTCTTGGCCTCCATCAACCTGACGCGCCGGGATGTGTTCATCGCCAATGTGATCAAATGTCGCCCTCCGGAGAACCGGGATCCCCTCCCCGATGAACTGGCCGCCTGCCGGCCCCATTTGGAACGCCAGATCGCGCTGCTCAAGCCCAAGCTCATCGTCACCTTGGGCCGCTACTCCATGGAGCTGGCCTTTGCCGGCGTCAGCATCTCCAAGGTGCATGGCATCCCCAAGAAGGTGGGCGATGTGGTCTATTTCCCCATGTTTCATCCCGCCGCAGCGTTGCACCAACCTCGGTTCCGCAGCTTGATCGAACAAGACATTATGAAGATCCCTCGCATCCTGGCCGAGCTGGAGAGCATCAAGGCTGAGGAAGAGCCGCCCAAGCCGCCCCAACAGTTGAGTTTGTTCTAGCGAGGACGCGGTGAGCACGCCAAAACTGCGCATCATTCCCCTGGGGGGCCTGGGTGAGATCGGTCGCAACATGCTGGTGTTCGAATATGGCGAACACTTGCTCGTCATCGATGCCGGCTTGATGTTCCCCGCCAACGATATGTTGGGCGTGGATATCGTCATCCCCGATATGCGCTACGTGGTGGAGCGGGCCCAGCAGGTGCGGGGGATTATCGTCACCCACGGCCACGAAGACCACGTGGGCGCGTTGCCCTACCTGCTCGACCAGGTGCGGGCGCCCGTCTATGCCACGCGCCTCACCCGCGGCCTCATCGAGGTGAAACTGCGCGAGACCCGGGTGCAACAGGCCGACCTGCGCACCATCACCTGCCAAGACACCTTGGAGCTTGGCCCCTTTCAGGTCGAGTTCTTTCATGTGAGCCACAGCATCCCCGATGGGTTGGGGCTGGGCATCCGCACGCCCGTGGGGCTGGTGGTGCATTCGGGAGATTTCAAGTTCGACCACAGCCCGGTGGATGGCCACCGCACCGATTTCGCCAAGCTGGCCGAGCTGGGCGGCCGCGGCGTCTTGTTGCTCCTCTCCGATAGCACCAACGCGGAGAAGGCGGGCTACACCCCCTCGGAACAGGTCATCGGCGAGACCTTTGCCCGCATCTTTGCCAACGCCAAGGGGCGCGTCATCGTGGCCACCTTTGCCTCCAACATCTCCAGGGTGCAGCAGCTCATCGAGACCTCCCAAGCCTACGGGCGAAGGGTGGCCATCGTGGGACGTAACATGGTGAACAACGTGCGCATGGCGCGGGAGCTGGGCTACCTCAACGTGCCCGAGGGCGTGCTCTTTCCCGTGGAGCAGTTGGACCAATTTCCGCCCCACCAAGTGACCTTGATCTGCACGGGGAGCCAAGGCGAGCCCACCTCGGCCCTGGTGCGCATGAGCCGCGGCGATTTGCGCTCTGTGGAGGTGGTGCCGGGGGATACGGTGGTGGTCTCGGCCACGCCCATCCCCGGCAACGAGGAGTTGATCAACCGCACCCTGGATAACCTTTTCCGCTTGGGGGCCAACGTCTTTTACGATGAGGTGTTGGATGTCCACGTCTCCGGGCATGCCAGCCAGGAGGAGCAAAAGCTGCTGATCAACCTCCTCCGCCCCAAGTATTTCGTCCCCATCCACGGCGAGTTCCGCCATCTGGTGTTGCATAGCAAGTTGGCCCAGCAATGTGGCCTGTCGCCGGAGCATATCTTTGTCCTGGAGACGGGCGATGTGCTGGAGCTTGATTCCTCCGGCGCCGAGGTTGTGGACCACATCTCGGATAATTACATCTTTGTGGATGGCCTCCGGGTGGGCGATGTGGGCCAGAGCGTCCTTGAGGAGCGGCGCGTCCTTTCGTGTAACGGGTTTGTGGTGGTGGTCGTGGTGCTGGATAAATACACCGGCAGTCTGGTGGGCGAGCCGCAGATCATCACCCGAGGCTTTGTGCACGAGGAAGATGCCGCCGAGCTCCTGGCGCGGATGAAGGAGGAGGTCGGCCGGGCGGTGCAACTGGGCGGCACCCGCAGCGAGTTGGCCGAGCGCCTGCAAAACACGGTGGGGCGCCTCGCCTTTGCCGAGACGGGACGCCGCCCCATGGTGGTGCCGGTGGTGACCAAGGTTTAGGCCGGCAGTTGGCGTTTCTTGGCCTTGAGGGTTTCGTGGTATCATACCCATGTTCTCAGCGGAGTGGGCAGTCTCGTCTTTATCCACAGATTGAGCAGCCATGACCAAGCGCACGAGCCGCCGGGCGACCCGCCACCGGGGCCACAGGAAACCTCTGCTCGCCGTGAGCAGCGCCCAAAGGAGCTGGCTTTGGGGGCTGGCCTGGTTTGCCTTGGCCCTGCTCACCCTCGTGGGTTTATTCTCCACCAGAAACGGCCTCTTGATCAGCCTGTGGCAAAGGCTGCTGCGCCGGGGGTTGGGCTGGGGCAGTTATCTCATCCCTGTGGTGTTCGCCGCCCTGGGCGTGTGGATGATCGCCCGGGGCACGGCCCGTCCTTTGCCGCTGCCTTGGGCGCGGATCGTGGGCGGCGTCCTCCTCTTTTTCACCGGCCTCACCATCGCCCATCTTTTGGTGCGTCAGCCGGAGAGCGCCGCGGCCGCAGGCCTTGGAGGCGGATATCTGGGCTTGTGGCTGAGCACGGCGCTCTTGCGCGCCCTGGGCGGCGCCGGCAGCATCGTGGTGGTGATGGTCTTGCTCATCATCGGGCTGACCTTGGCGGCTCGCATCTCGTGGGCCGATGCTTTGGCCGGCGTGGCGAGTGTGTGCCATCTCCTCGGCGAAAAGTGGCGCCGCTGGAGAGCCTCCCGGCGGGAGAGGAGACCGCCACCGCCCGCGCCGATAACCGGTCCGCCGCGGGTCAACACGCCTCCGGCCCCGCCTGCGCCGGAGGGCGTGCGCCCAGGCCCGGCTATGCCCCTTGCTCCCCGGTTGCAGCCGGCGCCCGCGGTCGTGGCGCCCAGTTTGCCCATTGCCCCATCCCCAAGCGTAGCTTCGGGTCCGTGGGTGCTGCCCCGCATCAGCGAGATCCTCGCCGAAAGCGAGGAGAAGCAGATGAGCCTCAGCGATATCCGCGAGCGGGCACGCATCATCGAGGAGACCTGCCGCAGCCTGGGCGTGCCGGTGACGGTGGTGGAGGTGAACCCCGGCCCCGTGGTCACCCAGTTCGGGCTAGAGCCAGGCTACATCGAGCGACGTGACCGCCAAGGGAGGGTCAAGCGGGTCAAGGTGAAGGTGAGCCGCATCGCCGCCCTGGCCAACGACCTGGCCCTGGCCCTGGCCGCGTCGCCCATCCGCATCGAGGCCCCCGTGCCGGGCAAGGGGATCGTGGGGTTAGAGATCCCCAACAGCGAATCTTCCCTGGTGAGTTTGCGGGGGGTGATGGAATCGGAGCAATTCGCTGCCGTGGATTCGCCCTTGGCCCTGGCGTTGGGGCGCGATGTATCGGGCGCAGCGGTGGTGGACGATTTGGCCACCTTGCCCCACCTTTTGATCGCCGGGGCCACCGGTTCGGGCAAGAGCGTCTGTATCAATGCCCTGGTGGCCTGTTTGCTCTGCCGCAACACCCCCGATGCGCTCAAGCTGGTGATGATCGACCCCAAGCGGGTGGAGCTTTCCAATTATAACGGCATCCCCCATCTTTTGGCGCCGGTGGTGGTGGAGATGGATCGGGTGGTGGGGGTGTTGCAATGGATCACCCGGGAGATGGATCGCCGCTATCGGCAATTCGCCAAGGTGGGGGCGCGGAATATCCAAAGTTATAACGAGTTGGCCGCAGCTCGCGGCGAGGAAAGGCTCCCCTATATCGTCGTCTTTATTGATGAATTGGCCGATCTGATGATGATCGCCCCGGACGAGGCGGAGCGGGCCATCTGTCGCATCGCCCAGATGGCGCGGGCCACGGGCATTCACCTGGTCATCGCTACCCAGCGCCCTTCGGTGGATGTGCTCACCGGGCTGATCAAGGCCAACTTTCCGGCGCGGCTGAGTTTTGCCGTCTCTTCCCAGGTGGATTCGCGGGTCATTTTGGATGTCCCCGGCGCGGAGAAACTCCTGGGCCGCGGCGACGCCCTGTACATGGCCCCCGATTCCCCCAAATTGGAGCGCATCCAAGGGTGTTATGTCTCCGATGCGGAGTTGGCGCGCTTGGTCGCCTTTTGGAAGGACCAGGCGGCCCAACATGGAGGGAGAACCGCCGTTGGCGAGCTTGCGGGCGCGCCGGCCGCCTCAGGCCCTGTGGTGCAAAGGCCCCTTTGGCCAGAGTTGGTGGCGGCTCCGGAGGCGTCCGCTCCAGATGGAGAGGATCCGCTCCTCCCGGAGGCCATCGCCTTGGTCACCAAAGAGCAGCGCGCCTCGGTCTCGTTCTTGCAGCGGCGTCTGCGCATCGGCTACACCCGGGCGGCGCGTTTGATTGACCTCTTGGAGGAGCGCGGCATCATCGGCGGCGCCACGGGGAACGGCAAAGCCCGCGAGGTGTTGCGCCGTGAGGACGAGCCACCTGCCGCCCTTGAGGACCAGGGGGAGGATTAGCCCCCGGATTGGTTGGCCCATTCTTTGTGGAGGTGATTTTCTGTGCTCACCGATAGCGACCTGAAAGTCTTGCGGGGCATTGTAGGCGAGGAGGACGTCTCTTTGCGCGCCCCCGACCTAGAGGCCCACTCCATTGACGAATCCTGGGTGGAGCCGCATCTGCCGGATGTGGTGGTCTGGCCCGCCTCCACCGAGGAGGTGGCTGCCATCGTGCGCCATGCCCATGAGCGCGGCCTGCCGGTGGTGCCTTGGAGCGGCGGCTCCAGCTTGGAGGGCAACCCCGTCCCGGTGCAGGGTGGGATCCTGTTGGCCATGTACCGCATGAACCGCATCTTGGAGATCCGCGAGGAGGATCTGCAAGTGGTGGTGCAGCCGGGCGTGATCTATGACCAGCTCAACGCCCAACTGCGCCGCCTGGGGATGTTCTTTCCCCCGGCGCCGGGCAGCTCCGACGTGGCCACCATTGGCGGCATGGTGGCTAACAACTCTAGCGGGATGCGGGCCGTCAAATACGGCGTCACCCGCGATTACGTGCTCAAGTTGGAGGTGGTGCTCCCCTCCGGCGAGGTGATCCGCGTCGGCAGCAACGCCAAAAAGAGCACCAGCGGCTACGACCTGGTGAGCCTGTTCGTCGGTTCCGAGGGCACCTTGGGCGTGATCACCGAGATCACCCTGCGCCTCATTGGCCTGCCGGAGAAGGTGGCCGCGGCCCTGGCCACCTTTGACGATTTGGACGACGCCACGGCGGCGGTGTACGAATGCGTGCGCTATGGGCTGGATCCTTCGGCCATCGAGCTTTTGGATGCCGACACCGTGCGGGTGACCAACCAGCAGCAGGGGCTCTCTTTGCGCGAGGCGCCCACCCTCTTTGTCGAGTTCCATGGCAATGAGGGCGCCATCGAGGAACAGCTCGCCTATCTGGAGGAGCTCTGCCGGGAACATCATTGTGCCGATTTCCAGGTGGCCACCACTGCCGAAGCCCGGGAGGAGCTGTGGAAGGCGCGCCAAGAGGCCCACGATTCCATCAAGTTCTCCTACCCCGGCTACACCATGATCTCTGGCGATGTGTGCGTGCCCATCTCCCGCTTTGGCGAGATGGTCAAGTTCGTGCGCGCCACCGCTCAGCGGCTGGGGGTGCAATGTTTTGCCTTTGGCCATGCCGGCGATGGCAATTTGCACACCGAGATCGTGGCGCGCAAGGAGGAGGCCGACGAGTTTGCCCGCAGCATCCAGGCCACGGAGGAGATCATCCTCCATGCCCTGGAGCTGGGCGGCACGGTGGCCGGCGAGCACGGCGTGGGCCTGGCCAAACGCCAGTTCATGCGCCGCGAACACGGCGCCGGTGTGGAGGTGATGCGCGCCATCAAGGCGGCGCTGGATCCCAAGGGGATCATGAATCCGGGCAAGATCTTGCCCGCCGATTGACGGAGCGGCGCGTGGTGTTGGAGCTGCTGCGCGAGGGGGCCAAGGCGCTGGGCTTACACTTGGGGCCACACCACTTGGTGGCGTTCGAGACGTATTATCGCGAACTGGCGGCCTGGAACCAGCGGTTCAACCTCACCGCTATCACCAGTTACGAAGAGATCCAGACCAAGCATTTTCTGGATTCCTTGAGCTGCCTGCTGGCCCTGCCTCAGGAGGAGGGGCCCCGTCCCCTGCCGGATGCCGTACCGGTGTTGCGTGCATCCCGGCCGCTGCGTTGCGCGGATGTGGGCAGCGGCGCCGGCTTCCCCGGTTTGCCCCTCAAGATCATCCTGCCGGAGCTCCAATTGACCCTGGTGGAGGCCACGGGCAAGAAGGCAACCTTTTTGCGCCACATGGTGCGCGTGCTAGGCTTGGCCGATGTGCAGGTGTTGCAAGCCCGGGCGGAGGAAGTGGGCCAGCAGCCGGAACATCGGGAACGGTACGATCTGGTCGTGGCGCGGGCTGTGGCCCAGATGCCCGTCTTGGCCGAATATTGCTTGCCCCTGTGCCGCTTGGGGGGGCGGTTCGTGGCCCAGAAGGGAGAGGGCGCCCATGCCGAGGCGGAGGCCGCCCGCGGAGCGCTGGAGCGTTTGGGCGGCAGCTTGGGCGAGATCAAAGCGGTGCGTCTGCCGGGCTTGAGCGAGCGTTACCTGGTGGTGGTGGAGAAGGTGGCCAAGACGCCGCCAGAGTATCCCCGACGCCCCGGCATGCCCGCCAAAAGGCCGCTAAGCTGAACCCTCGCGCCACGGTTGGATGGTACCTGCCACCACCCGCCACAGGACGGCTTGTTCCAGGAATGCGGGGGGATAGCCGTGAAGGTCGGTGGTGGTGAGGATGGCCTGTTGGGCCCGGGAGACGGCCTGCAACAAAAAGAGCGCCCGCTGGCCGTCCAGCTCCGAGAGGACATCATCCAGGAGGAGCACCGGCATCTCGCCGGTCTCCTTGGCCATCAGGGCCATCTCGGCCAGTTTGAGCGCCAAGGCCACGGTGCGCTGTTGGCCCCGGGAGCCATAGATGGTGGCATCCGCGCCATTGATCTTGAAGCGCACATCATCGCGGTGGGGGCCCACCACCGTCATGCTGCGGGCGAGCTCCACCCGCCGCACCCGCTGCAACGCCTGCAGGAAAACCTCCTGCCAAGGCGCCGCCGCCTCGGCGGACCAGCCCGTCCCCTGGGCTCTCTCCGGCTGCTCCTGGGGCCCTGCCGCGAGCAAGCTGTTCTCATACTCTAGCTCCAGGCGTTCGCTGCCACCGGTGAGGGCGGGGTGCATCTCGGCCACTTCCTGGCCCAGCTCGGCGATGGCCCACAGCCGCCTGGCCAGGATATAGCTCCCCGTTTGTCCCAGCTGCGCGTCCCAATATGCCAGCTCGCCAGCCCGCGCCTGGCCCTCGTGGATCTGCTTCAGCAGGGCGTTGCGCTGGCTGAGGATCCGCCCGTACCGGGAGAGGGAACGGCAGTACATGGGATCCAGTTGGCATAACATGACATCTAGATAGTGGCGGCGCTCCGCCGGCGCGCCGGAGACCAGGGCGATATCCTCGGGCAAGAACAACACCACTTGCAGGGTGCCCACCACGTCCAAGGCGCGTTTGGCCGCCCCATCCAAAAGGATCTGGCGGCGCAGCAGAGCCTCGGCGGAGCCGTTGACCTGTTCCCGGACCAAGGTGATCTCGATGGTGTGGTCCTGGCCGTGGGCGCGAAAGGCCCCCGCGACCCGGGCGTAGGGGATCACCTCCGCCTCCGCTGCCCAGGCGATGAGCTGGCGCTCCGCCGAGGCCAGGGGAGATTTGGTGGTGGCCAGATAATAGATGGCCTCCAGGAAGTTGGTCTTGCCCTGGGCGTTCCCCCCTTGCAAGACGATAATGCGCGCCGGCAGCTCCAGCTCCAGGCGCGCATAGTTGCGAAAGTTGGCCAAGGAAAGATGGTGCAGTTGCATCCAAGATCAACGTGCGATCTGCATGGGCATGATGATGTGGGTGAAATCGCCGCCGCCCACCGGGCGGATGACCCCCGGCGCCGTGGGATCGCGGGTCTCCAGGGAGACCTCGGCGGTGTCGATCACGCTGAGCACGTCGATGAGATAGCGACCGTTGAAGGCGATCTCCAGGGGCTTGCCCTCCACCTTGGCGTCCAGCTCGCTCACGTTATCGCCATGTTCGGCGGAGGTGGCGGTGACGATCAAGCGGCCGGGCCCGCCCTCGTTGGGGATGATCTGCAGACGGATGATGTTCGCCGCATCCCGGGCAAAGATAAAGGCCATGCGCACCGCCTGGAGGAAATCGGCCGTGTTGACGATGGTCCGGGTGTTGTAGGTGGTGGGGATGATCAGACGATAATCGGGGAAGGAACCCTCCACCAACTGGGAGACCAGGTCGATATCGCGCATGTGGAAAAAGACCTGGTTACGGTTGGGGGCGACCAAGATCTCCACCGTCCCCTGTTGTTCCGTGCTGATGCGCCTCAGTTCCTGCAGGGCCCGCGCCGGGATGATGACCTTGATGGGCTGTTGGGGCCCCGCCTCCAGTTCGGTGGAGCGCACCGAGAGGCGATAGCCATCGGCGGCGGCGAAGGTCAGCTTGTCCTCCACCACGTTGGCCAAGACGCCGGTCAGCACGGGCCGGGTCTCGTCGGTGGCCGCCGCAAAGGCCACCTGGTCGATCATCTGGCGCAACAGATCCGGCGCGACGCTCACCCGCTGGTCCTCCTCGGGCACCAAGATCAGGGGGAACTCTTGGGCGTCTATGCCCTTGATATTGGCCTCAAAGCGGCCGCACTTTAGGTTCATGGTTTGGGTGCGGGCGAGGAGCTCCAGGTCGATGCGCTCGGCGGGCAGGGAATTGACAAAATCGGCCAGCAGACGCGCCGGGATGGTGATGGCCCCCTCTTGCTCCACCTGGGCGCCGATCCAACAGTTGATGCCGATCTCCAGGTTGGTCGCGGAGAGCTTGAGCCGTGCCTGGTCCGTGGCTAAGAGGATGTTGGATAACACGGGCAATGTGCTGCGGGTGGCGACGGCCCGCCCGACGATGGCGATGCCCTTAGCCAGGTTCTCTTGTAGACAGGAGACCTTCATCGCGCGTCCTCCTCGAATAGCTTGGGGCGGTCGGCGAATGGCCGGATAGGTTCCTTGCATCCGCGGGGATGTGCCGAGCCTCGCCTTGCGCCGGTGATATACGCTGACAGTATAGACACAAAGAGGGCTGGCGTCAATTGGGCGGCGCCGGTTTTAGACCTGACAGGTCTCGGAAGACCTGTCAGGTCTCATAAAATTCCGCCAAAAGACGGAGGCCCAAAAAGGGAAATCTGTGCTATAATGTGTGTATGCGGGCCAAAACGGTCTCCGAGCTCACGCGCTATATCAAGGCCCTCCTCGATGAGGATCAGGAGTTGGCCGATCTTTGGGTGGAGGGTGAGCTTTCCAATCTGACCCGCGCCTCATCGGGGCATTGTTATTTCACGCTGAAGGATGCCGAGTCCGAGCTGCGCTGCGTCCTTTGGCGGGGCCAGGCGAACCAACTCACCTGGTGGCCCCAGCAGGGGGATTGGGTGCTGGCCCACGGCTATGTCTCGGTGTATGAGCGGGGCGGGGTCTATCAGTTCTATGCCGATAGGCTGGAGCGCGGCGGCATCGGGGACCGTTGGCGTGAGTTCCAAGCGCTCAAGGAACGTTTACAAGCGGAGGGCCTGTTCGATACGGCGCGCAAGCGGCCTCTGCCGCCTTGGCCGCGGCGGATCGGCGTGGTCACCTCGCCCACCGGAGCGGCGTTGCGCGACATCCTCAAAGTATTGCGGGCGCGCTACCCTTTGGTGGAGGTGGTCCTTGCGCCCAGTTTGGTGCAGGGTGAGGAGGCGCCGGCCTCGCTGCGCCAGGCCCTCGCCCGGCTGTGCGCCCAGGAAGATCTGGATGCCATCATCATCGCCCGGGGCGGCGGTTCGGTGGAGGACCTGTGGGCCTTTAACGATGAGGGCTTGGCCCGCATGGTGGCTGCCTGTCCTGTGCCGGTGGTTTCGGGGGTGGGCCACGAGACCGATTTCACCATCGTGGATTTTGTGGCCGACCTGCGCGCCCCCACGCCCTCGGCCGCGGCGGCAGCCGTGGTGCCCGATGGCGCCGTCTTGCGGGCGAACTTGGCCGAGGCCCAGCGCAAGTTGACCGACCTGATGGCGCAGCGCCTCAGGCGCTGGCGCGAGCTGTTGCAGGAACAAAAGCGGCGTCTGCGTTTGCGCGATCCACGGCGCGTGTTGGCCGAATGGCGCCAACGCTTGGATGATGCCTTGCGGCGGGCTTCTTTGGCCATGGAGCGAGGGCTGGCCCTGCGAAGGATGGCCTTGGTCAATGGCCAGGCCAGGTTAAAGAGTTTGCATCCGTATGGTGTGTTGGCCAGGGGTTATGCCGTCGTGCGCGACCGGGCGACGGGGCGCCATCTGGCCAGCATCGCCCAATTGGTTTGCGGACAAGAGATCTGGCTGGAACTGCGCGACGGCCAAGCCGGGGCACAGATCCGCGAGACCCACCGTCGCGAGCAAGATCAAGAGTTAGGAGCACGATGAAGACATGAAGATCGAGGAGATCGAGTCCCTGAGCTTTGAGGATGGCTACAACCGGCTGGAGCAGGTGATCCGGCGGTTGGAGGCGGGGGAGCTGAGTCTGGATGAATCCGTGGCGCTCTATGAAGAGGGGATGCGCCTGGCCAAGCATTGCGAGCGCCAGCTCGACAACGCTGAGCTCAAAGTGAGCCAATTATTGGCCGCCGTCATGGATCAGGACGAGACCCCGCAGCCTGAAGCCTAATCCAGCCAGATGATCTGACCCTCGACAAGGCCGGAGAGGATCTGCACCTCGTCCTGGTTGGCGAGGCCTGTGGTCACCACCACCTCCTGCGCACGGCCGTTCTGCCAGAGACGGACGACGCGGTTGCGCCCGATCTGGCGCACGGCGGAGCGGGGCACCAGGAGCGTTTCCTCAACGCGGGCCGTGGTGATGGTGAGGTTGGCGCCCATCCCCACCCGGATGGGCAATCCCCGTGGATCGAAATCTATCCAGGCGGCATAGCTGGTAACCCCGCGTCCCTCGCTGACCCCCAGCGCCACGCGGCGGATGGTGCCCTCCAAGGTTTCCCCCGGAAAGGCGTCCAAGCGGATGCGCACGGCTTGCCCCGGCCGCACTTCAGCGATATCCAGCTCGTCAATCTCGGCGCGGATCTCCCATTGGGTGAGATCCGCCAAGCGGAGGACGGGATTATACCCATAGACGTTCTCGCCCTCTTGCACCTGGATGCTCAAGACCGTGCCGGCAAAGGGGGCGTAGATGCGGGTGCCCTCCAGGCGCTCCTGGGCTTGCTGGAGGGCCAACTCGGCCTCTTGCAGCTCCACCCGCAACTGCTCCAGCTCCGCCGCAGAGGGGCCCTCCAACAGGCGGTCGAACTCGGCTTGGGCGATCTCGTAGGCCAGTTTCGCCGCCTCCAAGGCCAGGGCCTCGTCGCTGCTCTCGGCATCGGGCTTGTGGGCCACCTTGTCATAATCTGACTGGGCCTTGAGCCGCGCGGCCGTGGCTTGGCGCAGCCGGGCCTTGGCGATGTTGAGGGCGGCGCCGCTGGGGGCTTGTAGGGCCTCCTCCAGGCGCAGCCGGCGCGCCTCCACCAGGCGTTGGGCTTGGGCGATGGCGCGCTGATACTCTTCGGCGGCCAATTCCAGGAGCAGCTCTCCTTGCGCCACCTGCTGCCCCTCTTGCACCAAGATGCGGGCCACTCGGCCGCTGGCTTGGGTGGAGAGGGCGATCTGGCGTTGCGGCTGCACCTGCCCCAGGGCCTCCAGGGAGGCCTCGATTGTTCCCCGTCGCACCACCGCTGTGCGTCCGGCAGCCGGCTTGGGCCGCAACACCCCCGGCCACCCCCAGAGAACCGTGGCCCCCAGGGCGAGGCCGGCCAAGATGATGATGGATGTGAGGATGTGTTTTCTGTTCACTTGGCCCTCATGGTGTTGTGGTGCCTCGCCGGGTGGCCGCTGGAGCCACCGCGAGGGGCACATCGCGGGCCTCATCCAAAAGGATGGCCGCGCCAGAGACCTCCAGCAAGATCACCTCCCGCAAGCGAGAGGGACCATCCGGCCCGGCGGCGCTGCCGGCTTGGCCGGGGAAGACCAGGCCCAGGGTGTGCTGGCCCGGCGCCAGGTGCGCTAGGTGGGCCACGGTGGCTGCCGGCCCCTCCCCTGCGGCCAAGGTGGCGGCGCAGAGAAAATCCCCCTCCTCCCGGACGACAACGCCAACATTGACCCGCAGTCTCCCCTCGCCGGTCGCCTCCCCAGAGTAGGTGCCGCTCAAGCGCCCTTGTCCGCCGCGCACGCCAAAGCTCACCAGCTCGCCCCGCTCCCAGGTCCATCCCCCGCGCCGGCCCACGGCCTGCACCAGGCCGAGGTAATAGCCCCCCTCCTCCGGGGCGCGCCACCGGCCGATGAACACCTGCTCGCGGCCAAGGGATCGGGCCGGCACCAGGGCCACGCTCACGCGTTGGCGGCCGGGGGAGTAGAGCTCCACCTGCACCCGGTTGACGGTTGCTTGGGCGGCAGGATCCTGGAGGGTGGCGGTGATGACGACCCATTCCCCCGGAGCGTACCAAGGTTTGTCCGTCTGGACGTGTAGCCGCACATCCGAGGGAAAGGAGGCGTAAAGCACATATTGGCTGGGCTTTTTGTTCGTTGGGGCGGCGTGCAAGGTCACCGTCCAGGGGCCGGGCACCGTGGCGGTGAGGACGTAACCGGCAAAATCGGCCCAGCCCAGCTCCAGGTATTCGCTGCGCGTCTCGCCCTTGTCCTTTGGGGTTGAGGGGGCGAATTCTTGGCCATTGGGGGCGCGGAGGCGCATCTCCAGGGGCTCGCCCTTCCAGCGCAGGTAAAAGCGGGCCCGGCCTTGGGTATCCAGGGGGATGGGGGCGAGCTCCACCGTCTCGCCTGGCAGGACGCGGCCCGCCCGCAAGGCGGTGTGGGGCTCCAGGGTTAGGGTGGCATAATCTTTAGGGTTGGTGGGGGAGCCTGCCCCCGGTGCATCCGCCACACCCAGGAGGTAGGGCCGGATGTGGGCCGCGTAGGTTGTGCGGGGGAAGAGGAGGGAGGGGAGATCCAGCAGCATCGTCTCCCCGGCCCAGGCGTGGATATCGCCCGTCACCCGGCGATCGGCGTTCAGCTCGTCAGGGCCCAAGGCGCTCCAGGTGGAGACGAGGCCGTCGCCGGGGGGCAGCTCGCGAAAGAGGGTGGGCAGCGCCGCCTGGCGGGCGTCGCCGGCGATCACGGTGTAGGGCACGCCAAAGGCGTTGGCGTGGGTGCGGTTGAACAGGTCGGCGTGAAGCGGGAATAGCTCCAAGGCCGAGGGTTCGTCGGTCCAGGCCAGGTATTCCCAGGCCAGGAAGGGCAGCCAGAGATGTTCCCCCCGATGGGGCGTGCCCAGAAAAAAGGCCCGGAGGACATCCCCCTGGTAGAGGCTCGTCTCAAGATACGCTCTGGCGTTGAGGCCGCCCATGCTGAAGGCGATGAGGTACACCCCGGCCGCGCCCGTCTCCTGCCGGGCCTGGGCGATGGCCTCGCCCAAGTGGACCGCGTTGACGTGCAGCGGATTCTTGGGGCTGATCCCTTGGGCATAGTACACCGGGAAACCATCCTCCCGCAGCCAACGGGCCAAAGGCCAGAATTCGCTATCCTCCAAGCGGTCGCTCTCTGGGCCGCGCCAGCCGTGGACCAACACCACCGGGGGCTTGGTGCTCTGGGGCTTGGGGAGGTCCCCCTCCACGGCCAAGCCACGGCCCAAGCTACCCACCCAGACCCGCCCTTGGACATCCACGGCCAGGGCGCTGACCAGATTGTGGGGCAGGCCATCCCGCGCCGTCCAGGTGGTGCTCTGTTCCCCTTGGCAACGGATCAGGCCGCGCTCGGTGCCGACCCACATGGCCCCTGCGGGGGTAACGGCCAGGGCCGTGATGGCAACGTGGGCCAGCTCCACGGGGGGCTCGCGCCAGCGGCCATCCCCCGCCAGGATGCATAGGCCGTGGCGCGTGCCCACCCACACCTCGTCGCCGCGGGCCGCGAGGGCGGTGATCTCCTCGCCCCAGGGATCCGCGGTGGGCAGGGCATAGCGCCGCCAAACGCCCGTGGCCTCGCGATAAGCCAGCCCGGCGCGCTCGGTGCCCACCCAAAGACCGCCCTGGGCATCGGCCAGGAGACAGGTGAGCCAGTCGCTGGGCAGGCCGGAATTGGCGCGGGTGAACCCTTGCCAGCGCCCCCCGGCCAGATGGGCCAGCCCGCCGCCATACGTGGCGATCCACAGCCCATCCTGGCCCGCTGCCAAGGCGCTGATCCAATCTCCCGGCAAAGGTGAGCTGGCCGAGCGGTAGCGCTCCCAACGCGCGCCCCGGAGAACGCTGAGGCCGCCGCCCCAGCTGCCGGCCCATAGCGTCCCCTCCGCCTCGGCCAGGGCGGTGATATACCCTTCCGCCAGGCCGTTGCCGGCGCTATAGCTCAGCCAACGGTGGCCATCCCAACGGTTCAGTCCCTCTGAGGTGCCGACCAGCATCCCGCCATCCGCCAGAGGATGCAGGCAATGGATGGCCCCGTGGAGCAAGCCGTCGGACACGCCCACAAGGGTCCACGGAGAGGCAGCGCGGGCTGGGCTGCCGCCCATGGCCCCCAGCAGCGCCCCCAGCAATAACGGCAAGAGGACCTGGGCCAGCCTATTGGACCGGCGGACCATCCGTCCTCCTGGGCAAGGGAGAGCGCCAGGGCGTGGGCGTGTAGGTGATGGTGGGTGTCGCGGTGATGGTGGGGCTCCGGGAGGGCGTGCTCGTCGCCGTGCGCGTCGGCGAGATCGAGGGCGTCACGCTGGGGGTGGGCGAGAGGGTCGCCGTAAAGGTGGGTGTGGCGGTGCGCGTCAGCGTCGGTGTGCGGGTGAGGGTGGGCGTGCGGCTGGGCGTGGGCGTGCGGGTCCAGGTGGGCTGCGGCGTGAAGGTGGGCCGTGGCGTGAAGGTGGGCTGTTCCGTGGCGGTGGGCAGCGGTGTGAAGGTGGCCGTGGGGGCGGGCGTCGCCGTGGCGGTGGGCGAGACGACCACCACGCTCAGGTCGTAGGCGCGCTCCGGCCCGTATTGATCCTGGTTATAGACGGTGACCACCGCCACGCCATCTTGGGCGGCGGTAAAGACCACCTGCGAGGCCAAGGTTCCGGGGGCGATGTCGTCGTTGGTGTAACTCTGGCTATTGGCCAGCACGACGAGCCGCGTATCCACGCCGACGGCGAGGTTGGCCGTCGTCACCACATACACTCGGCCCGCCTTCACCCGAAAGGTGACCCGATCCACATCGCCCTCTGGGTCAAAAGTGCGCCGTTGGGTCTCGCCGACGGAGATGGGCACCGGCGCCTCGTCATCCACTTCGTAGGGGTCGCCCGCGATGGGTGGGGGCGTCGTCGGTGGCCGAGGTGTCAGCTGGGCTGGGGGCGTGGGCGAGGCCAGGATGGGCAAGAGGGACGTGGGCTGCGCGCTGGGCGAGGGGCCCACGGTCACCGCCGGGCTGACCAAGCCTCCACTGATGCTGCGGGCCAGCGAGCTGACCAGGCGATAGGATCCCACCACCAGGAACAACGCCGCCACTACCCCCACCGCCGCCGTGGCGCGCCGCGTGGCGAGCTGCCGGAGCACGATCTGGGCTTGGCCCCAAAGCTCTTGGTCGCGCACCCGCTCTAGATCGTGCAGCATCTCCTGGGCCGATTGATAGCGCTTGGCCGGGTACTCTTCCAAAGCCTTCATCACGATGGCGTTGAGGGCCGGCGGCACCTCGCGGTTATAGTGCCGGGGCGGCACCCGGTTGCGGATGTAGAGCTTGCCGGTCAGCATCTCATAGAGCACCACCCCCAGGGTGTACAGATCGGAGCGCTGATCGAGATAGCCGGTGGAGGTGGCCTGCTCCGGTGATTTGTAGGCGGGCGTGCCCGGATGCCCCCGCGCCTCTTGGGTGCGCCGTGTCTCATGGCCCACCTGGGCCACGCCGAAATCGGTCAACTTGGCCACACCCTCGCGGTTGATGAGGATGTTGCTGGGTTTGATGTCGCGGTGGACGATATCGCGCCGGTAGATGGCGTCGATGGCGCGGCAGATATCCATGGCGATGCTGAGGGCCTGCTCCACCTTCAGCGGCCCTTGCTGGGCCAGCATCTGGGCCAGGTTGCCTCCCTCCACATATTCCAGCACCAAGTAGAGGTTGCCCTGGGGATCCGTCTCCAGGGCGTAGGCGCTGACGACGTTGGGATGGGTGAACTGGCTGACAATGTGGGCCTCTTTGCGAAACCGCGCCTGATATTCCTGCCACGTCTCCGAGGAGGTGGGGGAATCGGGACGGAGCAATTCCTTGATGGCGACGTACCGCTCCATGGCGGTGTCGTAGGCCAGATAGATCTGGCCGTAGCCGCCCTCGCCGATGGCAGAGACGATGCGATATTTGCCCACCAGGAGGGTATCAGGGGTGAGCACCGGATCGGCCTTTCTCTTGTGGCAAGGATGAACGCACACAATTTGCTGCCAGTATAGCAGCAATCGTCCGCCAGAGCAACTCATAATGGCCGCACGTTGCGCCGAATGTAGGTGGTAGCCCTGGGCGGGTTACTTCTGTTGGCCGGCCCGCCAGGCGGCGGCATTGGGCACAAAGAGGGGAGCCCCGAACTCGGCCACGCCGAACTCGGCGATCTCGTGCTGGGTGGGTAAAGAGACCAACCAATCTATGAAGGCGTTGGCCAGCTCGGCTTGGATGTGTGCTCCTTTGTTGGGGTTGATGGCGATGACGCCGTAGGGGTTGAACAGGGTCGGATCCCCCTCCACCAGGATCTCCAGGCTCAAGCCTTGCCTCTTGCGCGCCAGGTACGTGGCCCGGTCGGAGAGGGTGTAGGCCTGCCGCTCCTCGGCCATGGTGAGCACCTCGCCCATCCCCTGGCCGGCGGCGATGTACCATCCCCCCGCCGGGGTGAGGTTGGCGGCCTGCCAGAGGGCTTTTTCCTTGACATGGGTGCCGGAGCCATCGCCCCGGGAGATGAACTTGGCCTGGGCCTGGGCGATCTTGGCCAGGGCCTCTGCGGCGCTCTGCAGCCCTTTTATCCCTGCCGGATCGCTTGGGGGGCCGAGGAGGACAAAATCGTTGTACATCACATCCTCACGGCGCGTGCCGTGGCCGGCGGCCATGAAGGCATCCTCCTGGGCGCGGGCGTGCACCAAGAGCACGTCGGCGTTGCCGTCCTGGCCCAGCTTGATCGCCTGGCCCGTGCCCACCGCCACCACCTCGACCTTGACGTTGTATTGTCGCTCAAAATCGGGCAGGAGATAATCCAAGAGGCCTGAATCGTAGGTGCTGGTGGTGGTGGCCAGGATCAGCTTTTGGCCCCGCGCTGCTGGCGACGGAGCGGCGGGGTTGGGAGATGGGGAGCCTGGCCCGGCGCAAGCTCCTGCCAAGGCGAGAAGGAAGCAAAAAACAACGAGGGAAAAAATCGTTCTCCGCATCGTTTCCTTTTGCAAAGGATAACTGGTTGCCGTCCCGAGGGGCAAGAGCTTGAGGCCGGCCTTCCTGCCGCGAGACAAAAGAAACGGCGTTTCCCCGCAGCAGGAGGAAACGCCGACCCACGATGATGAGCCGTCGCGGTTGTCCTCCTTTCCAAAGACGGGGGGCGTGGACGTTTCCCTCCACACCGTTAGGGCGCCCCACAGAGCGCCCAGCGACCATCCCACCCTGGCTGTGCCCCTCGGCCTGGCCATCGCTTTAGGCGGGATGGTTCGGAGAACCTGCGATACAGTTTGGAAGCCAGGGGAGATTATACGCGCTTCACCGGGGAGAGTCAAGCGCCAAGTGAGGATGTCCCGAGCGCGCCCTGCGGTGGAAGCCGACGGGGGCATTTCTCGACACCGTCCACAGAAAGAGGGTGTCGCCAAAAGGCGTGTAGGCCTTGCCCGCCGTCGGATGGAATCCGACGGCTCTGCTTGCCAAGCCCGCGGCGCGGGCT
>Ga0068707_1001131_pt1 | contig 18339 bp, 15 predicted proteins | sample YNPNPMetaG_FD_66600 | JGI IMG/M metagenome (GOLD analysis project Ga0068707, IMG submission 66600) | Anoxygenic and chlorotrophic microbial mat microbial communities from Yellowstone National Park, USA - YNP NP MetaG | ecosystem: Environmental > Aquatic > Thermal springs > Hot (42-90C) >...
CCTGGACGTGCGGTCGGGGAGGGAGCCATGAAGGTCGGGCGGCGCGGGTTCCTGGCGGCGGGGGCGGCCTGGGCGGCGGGTCCGTTCGTCCGGGCCCGGCGGCCGGGCCGGAAGTTCCGCACGGCGGTGGTGGGTCCCGGCTGGTGGGGGAAGAACATCCTGAAGGCGGCCCTCGGGGCGGGGCGCTCGAAGATCGCGGCGCTCTGCGACGTGGACGGGCACGTCCTGGAGACGGCCGTCGAGCAGGTGCGGGAGCTCAGCGGGGACGCTCCCAAGGCGTACCGGGACTGGCGGGAGATGCTGGAGAAGGAGAAGCCGGAGATCGTCATCGTGGCGACCCCGGACCACTGGCACGCGCTGCCGACGATCGCGGCGCTCCGGGCGGGGGCGCACGTCTTCGTGGAGAAGCCCACGGGGCACACGGTCCTGGAGAGCGCGGCGATGCGGAAGGCCGCGCGGGAGAGCGGGCGGGTCGTCCAGGTGGGGCTCCACCGGAGGGTCGGACCGCACCACGTGAGCGCCCTCCAGTTTCTGCGGGAGGGGGGCGCGGGAACGGTGGGGATGGTGCGCGCGCTGGTGCACTCGGGGGGAGGGGGGCCGGAGCGGCCGTCGCCCAACACGCCGCCGCCGGAGGGGCTGGACTGGGACTTCTGGTGCGGGCCCGCGCCGCGGCGGCCGTTCAACCGGCTGATCCATCCCGGGGGATGGCGGCAGTTCCTCGACTACGGGAACGGCCAGCTGGGGGACTGGGGGGTGCACTGGCTGGACCAGGTGCTGGCCTGGACGGAGGAGCCCTGGCCCCGGCGGGTCTTCGCGGCGGGGGGCCGCCCCGTCCGGGGCCGGCCGGTCCTCGACGAGAAGGAGCAGACGACCGACGCGCCGGACCACCAGGTGGCGATCTACGAGTTCGAGACCTTCACGGCGGTCTGGGAACACCGGCTCTTCGCGGGTCCCGCCTCCGAGAGGCACTCCGTGGGGGTCTTCTTCCACGGGACCAAGGGGACGCTTCACGTGGGCTGGCGCGACGGATGGACCTTCTACCCGGCCGACAGTCGGAAGAAGCCCGTCCACGAGGACGCGCAGCTGGAGGAGCCGGACGGCCACAACCTGAAGCTGCTCTGGGGGGACTTCCTGGAGGCGATCGACGCGGGACGGGCGCCGGCGGCGGGGATCGAGCGGGCGCACCGCGCGTCGGTCCTGCCCCTTTTGGGGATGATCTCCTGGAGGCTGGGCCGGAGCCTGAGGTGGGACGGGGCCCGAGAGACGATCGAAGGGGACCCGGAGGCCGAGGCCCTCCTCCGGCGCCCCTACCGGGCGCCCTGGACCTATCCCGTCCCCTGAGCCGCGCGGCGGGGTTCCTGCTCCCCCCCGCCCCGCAGGCCGGGACCCGACTCTCCCCCAAGCACCGCCCCTCTCAGGGCCAGTTCCATCAGCAGGGCGTGCGATCCCTTCGCCTCCGGCCCCGAGTCGCCCGGGGCGGGGGTCCGCTGGACGTAGCTCCCGTCCGGCCTCAGGTCCCACGCCTGGCGCCGGTCGCGGAGATGGATCTGGAGGATCTCCCAGAGGCGCGCCTTCGCCGCCGGATCCTCCACGGGGGTCACCACCTCCACCCGTCCCAGGAGATTGCGGTACATCCAGTCGGCCGATCCGAGGTAGAACTCGCCGTCGAGGGGATCCTCCCGTCCGGCGGCGAAGTGGAAGATCCGCGCGTGCTCCAGGAACCGCCCGATGACGGAGACGACGCGGATGTTCTCGCTCACCCCCGGGACCCCGGGCCGCAGGCAGCAGAATCCCCGGACCACGAGGTCGACGGGGACGCCCGCCTGGGAGGCCCGGTAGAGGGCCTCGATGATCTCCCAGGACTCCAGCTGGTTCATCTGGGCCGCGATCCGCGCGGGCCGCCCCGCCTTCCGGTTCTCCGTCTCGCGCCGGATGAGCCCGAGGAAGCGGTCCATCATGTTGACGGGGGCCACCAGGAGCCTGCGGTACTCGCGCTGGAGGGAGCGCCCCGTCAGGAAGTGGAAGAGCTCCGTCAGGTCGCCCGTGAGGTCGGGCCGCGCCGTCAGCAGGCTCAGGTCCGTGTAGAGCCCGGCGGTCTGGACGTTGTAGTTGCCGGTCCCGATGTGCCCGTAGCAGCGCACCCCGTCCGCCTCGCGGCGCACGACGAGGGCGACCTTGGTGTGGGTCTTGTAGCCCACCAGCCCGTAGACGACGTGGACGCCCGCCTTCTCCAGGGCCCGCGCCAGCTCGATGTTCCGCTCCTCGTCGAACCGGGCCTGCAGCTCGATGACGGCCACCACCTGCTTGCCCTGCTCGGCCGCCCGGATCAGGACGGGAATGAACGGGCTGTCGTCCCCCGTGCGATAGAGGGTGATCTTGATCGCCAGGACGTGGGGATCCTCCGCGGCGGTCCGGATGAAGCGCTCCACGCTGGCCGGGAAACTCTCGTAGGGATGGTGCACCAGGAGGTCCCCGGCCCGGAGCAGGCCGAAGAGGTCCGCCCGCTCGGAGGCCAAAGCCGGCGGGACCACGGGCGTCCAGGCCGGGTAGCGCAGCTCCGGCAGGGGCAGGTCGGCCAGCTGCCGCAGGCCGAGGTAGGACAGCCTCCCCGGCATCTCGTAGACGTCCTCCTCCCCCAGCTCCAGCTCCTGCCGGAGGAAATCCAGCACCCAGGGGTCGGGATTCTTCTCCACCTCCAGCCGGACGACCGGCTCGAACTTCCTCTGGCGCAGCTCCTGGGCCACCAGGTCCAGCAGGTCCTCCACCTCGTCGGCATACTGCTCCACGTCGGCGTTCCGGGTCACGCGGAAGGGCATGGCGCCCGAGACGATCATCCCGGGGAACAGATCGGCGGCGTGCTGCCGCACCAGGTCGACGAGGTCCACGAAGATGCGTCCTTCCCCCTCGTGTTCCTCCAGGGGGACGAACGCCGGCAGGACCTCGGGGATCTTGACCCGGGCGAAGATCCGGTCGTCCCGGTCCGGGTAGCGCAGGGCAAACCCGATCGAGGTGGACAGGTTCGAGATGAAGGGGAACGGGTGGCCGGGGTCCACGGAAAGGGGCGTCAGGACGGGAAAGACCTGGGTGCGGAAGTAGCGCCGGAGCCGCTCCCGATCCTTCTCCCCCAGTTCCCTCCAGGCCCGGAGGAAGATGCCGTGGCGGGCGAGGGCGGGGAGGATCTCCCGGTCCCACACCGCGGCCTGGCGGGCGATCATCTCCTGAACCCGGGCGCGGATGGCCGACAGCCGGCGGCGGAGCGGCCCCGCCTCGGCCGGCCCGGCGGCCACGCGCCGGCTCAGGGGCCCCACCCGCTTCATGAAGAACTCGTCGAGGTTGGAGGTGACGATGGCGAGGAACCGCAGCCGCTCCAGCAGCGGCGTGCGGGGATCCTCCGCCTCGTGAAGAACGCGGAAGTTGAACTCCAGCCAGGAGAGGTCGCGGTTCAGGTAATTCTCCGGCGTGGCCCCCGCCCGGTCGGTCGCGACCGGAGGGGTGATCTTGAGCTTGACGGCGCGGAACCGCTTGCGGGGTCTTCCCCCGCCGGCGGGGCGCCCGGGGGCGCCCGCATCCAGGGGGTTCATCGTTCCTGCCTCGCCGCCCCCGCGGGACCCCGCCGGGGCCCCCCCATCATATCCGTTGGACCCCGTCCCGGAAAGATCCCGTCTCCCGTCCGGAGGGGCCGGCCGCCGACCCCGATCCGGGGGAGCACGGGCGACGGGAGGTCCCCGCCGGGGGGTCCTTCCTCACCACCTCCGAAAGCCCGAGTCCCGTCTCCAGCATGCGGGCATACTCGCGGGGGAGGCCCCCCCGGAGGATCGCCCGGACGGCCCCCCTCAGATCGTACGGCACCTCGAGGAACCGGACCCGGGGAGGATCCAGCCAGAGATCGAGGATCGCGTAGCCCGCCCGGCCGGGCCTCCCTTCCAAGCGGCCTACGCTCCCGGCGTTGACGAACCAGGTCCCCCCGGCCCGGCCCTCCCAGAAGGCGTGGGAATGGCCGGCGACCACGACGGAGGCGCGGGCCATCCGGGCCAGGACGCGCAGCCGCTCCCGCCCGATCCCCGGACGCAGGTACTCTTCCTCCGAGGCGGGGCTGCCGTGGACCAGAAGGATCGTCCGTCCGCCCCGACGGAAGCGGCGGGAGAAAGGGAGCGCGCGCAGCCACCGGCGGGCCCCGGGGTCGAGGCGCTCCCGCGTCCAGAGATGCGTGAGATGCCCGAGGGGAACGGGGCCCCGCTCCGGGCGGCGTGCCACCCGGAACAGCTTGCGGTCGAGGTTCCCGGCCACGGCGGGGATGCGGCGCCGGCGGAGAAGGGCCACCGTCTCGGCGGGAGATCCCCCGTAGCCCACGACGTCCCCCGCGCACCAGACCTCGCGGATCCCCCGCCGGTCCGCGTCCGCCAGGACGGCCTCCAGGGCCTGGAGGTTGGCGTGGAGGTCGGCCAGCACCGCGAGGCACCGGGGGCCGTCCCGCCTCATGAAGGAGCGCCCCTCCGGCGGAGCCACGTCCAGAGTTGACGGTGCTCCTCCCACCAGCGGACGAGCCGGCGGTGGAGGACGCGGCGGCGGCGCCTCCGATTTTCCCGGAGCGCCGCGAACGCCGGATCCGCCGCCGGAAGGCCCGAGAGCCAGACGTCGCAGTCGTGGAGTTCCCCGAGGATCCCCTGGAGCTCGCGGAGGGACTCGATCCGAGCCTCGAGGGGCCTCCCGAAGACCGGCCGGAGGATCTCCAGGGCGTAGCGGAGCCGCTTGACGGCGATGCGGAGGAGGTGGTGGCGGTCGGCGGCGTCCTCGCGGGGGACGCAGGAGGCCAGCTCCAGCACCGCCCGGAGGCGGCGGCCGACGTGGCGGGCCGCGGCGGCGCGCGCGGCGCGGTCCCGGGGGCGGGCGGCGAGGGCGGCCCGGCGGGCCCATTCCCCGGCGGCCCGGAGCACCCCGGACCGGTCGAGGCGGCGGAGGGCGCGGAGGACCTTCCGCTGGACCGACCCCCGCTCCTCCTCGAGCCTCTTTTCCAGCCGGGAGAGCTCCGGGGGAAGGGGACCGCGGCGCCGCCGGGACCGGCGGAGAAAGTCCCGGAGGAACCCGAGGCGGACGTCGAGGTCGCGGGCGCGGCCGAGGGCGCGGGTGAGGCGGCGGACGCCCCGCCGCCAGGCGCGGGCCCGGGAAAGACCGGCGGCCCGAAGGAGGGCCAAGGCGGCCCGGATCCGGCGGGAGGCCACGCGGAGGTCGTGGACCGCCTCCGGATCCTCCCCGCGGCGGACGCGCCCGAGCAGCCGCCGCGCGCGGCCGACCTGCTCCAGGAGGGCCTGCGCGGCGATCCCCGCGAAGGCGCGGCCTCCTTTCATCGGTCTCCCAGGCAGGTCCCCACCAAGCGGGCGCTGCGGACCATCGGATGATCCGGGGGGACCTCCTTGCGGATCCCCGCCACCTTCTCCAAGGGAACGGGACGGCACCCTTCCCCCCGGTAGGCCACCATGACGTTGGTGACCCCCTGGGCCAGGAGCTCGACGGCCTTGGTCCCCAGGAGGGTGCACAGCATGCGGTCGAAGGCCGAGGGGACGCCCCCGCGGAGGACGTGTCCGAGGGAGGTGACGCGGGCCTCGACGCCGGTGCGCTCCTGAAGCTGCCGGGCCAGACGGCTGGCCATGGGCTCCTGGACCACGTGGTAGGCCTGGAGCTCGTCGTGCACCTTGCGGACCACGAGGGGCTGGCCGGCGCGGGTCTCGTCGAGGAAGACCTCCTCCTCGGGGCGGCGGCGCCTCCGGTCCTTCCTTCCCTCCCGCCGGGCCGCGGGGCCGGCCTCGGCCTTCGAGCGGGCCCCCTCGGCGACGGCGACGATGCTGAACCGCTTGCCGCTGCGGCGGCGTTCCAGGAGGAAGTCGGCGACGACGTCGAGGTCGTAGGGAATCTCGGGGATGAGGATGACGTCCGCCCCCCCCGCCAGTCCCGCCCCCAGGGTCAGCCACCCCGCCCGGTGGCCCATGATCTCGCAGACGATGATCCGGTGGTGGCTGGTGGCGGTGGTGTGGAGGCGGTCCACGGCCTCCGTGGCGATGCCCATCGCCGTGTCGAAGCCGAAGGAGAAGTCGGTCCCGGCGACGTCGTTGTCGATCGTCTTGGGAAGGGTCAGGACGGGGAGGCCGGCGCGGGCCAGGCGCCAGGCGTTCTTCTGGGTGCCCCCGCCCCCGAGGCAGACCAGGACGTCGAGCTCCAGGCGGCGGGCGTTCTGGACCGCGGTCTCGGTCATGTCGAGGATCCGCCCTCCCATGGGCATCTTGTGGGGCTTGTCGCGGCTGGTGCCGAGGATGGTCCCGCCGCGGGTGAGGATGCCGCTGACGTCGGCGTCCTCCAGGCGCACCGTGCGGTTCTCCACGAGGCCCCGGAAGCCGTCGAGGATGCCGACGACCTTCATCCCATACCGCAGGAGGGCCGCCCGGGTGATCGCCCGGATGGCGGCATTGAGCCCCGGGCAGTCGCCCCCCGAGGTGAGGATGCCGATGCAGCGCGGGCGGCCGGATCGGGCCATGGGCTAGAGCTCCTCCTCGAGCTTCTCGCAGAACGTGCGCAGGATCTTGAGGCGGGCATGGCGCTTGTCCTCGGACTCCACCAGCGTCCAGGGGGCGCCGGGGGTGCTGGTCCGCTCGATCATCTCGTTGACCGCCTCCTCGTAATCGTCCCAGCGGGCGCGGTTCCGCCAGTCCTCGGGGGTGATCTTGAAGCGCTTCCAGGGGACGGATTCGCGTTCCCGGAACCGGCGGAGCTGCTCGCGGGGGCTCAGGTGGAGAAAGAACTTGAGGAAGACGTAGCCGTGGCGGACGAGCTGGTCCTCGAAGTCGTTGATCTCGGCGTAGGCGCGGCGCCATTCCTCCGGCCGGGCGAAGCCCTCGACGCGCTCCACCAGGACGCGGCCGTACCAGCTGCGGTCGAAGACGAGGACGCGGCCGGCGCCGGGGAGGTGGCGCCAGAAGCGCCACAGGTAGTGCTGGGCCCGCTCCTCCTCGGTGGGGGCGGCGACGGAGACGACCCGGTAGTCGCGGGCGTCCAGGGCGGCGGCGATGCGGCGGATGGCGCCGCCCTTCCCCGCGGCGTCCCAGCCCTCGAAGACGAGGACGGCGGAACGGCCGTGCTCCTTGGCCCGCCGGACGAGCCGGTTGAGGCGCCCCTGGAGCCGGGGGAGCTCCTCCTCGTACTTCGCCGGCGGGACCTTCCGGGAGAGGTCCAGCCGGTCCAGGATGGAAACGACCCTCTCGCCGGGGCGGGCGGGGGGCCGGGGCGGATCCCGCCGGGGCCCGGCGGGGGGGGGCGGCGGCGCGGCCAGGCGCCGCTCCAGGAGGTCCAGGATCGTCCGGCCCACCGTGAGGGCCTGCCACCGCCGGTCGCGCGCCTCCACGACGTGCCAGGGGGCCTCCCCCGTGCTGGTGCGGCGGAGGACGTCCTCGCAGATCGTGCGGAAGCGGTCGTACATCCGGAAATGCTTCCAGTCGAGCTTCGTGACCCGCCACCGGGTGGCGGGGTCGGACTCCAGCTCCTCGAGGCGCCTCTTCTGGTCCTTCCTGCGGAGGTGGAACCAGAACTTGAGGAGCAGGGCGCCGTCGTCGACGAGGGTCTTCTCGAAGGAGCGGATCCGCTCGAGGTCCTCCTCGAGGCGCCTCCGCTTGATCTCCCCGTAGGCGCGCTGGAGGATGGGGCGGGTGTACCAGGATCCGAAGAAGATGCCGATCCTCCCCTTGGGGGGAAGGGCCCTCCAGAAGCGCCAGAACTCGGGGCGCTCGGCCTCCTCCGGGGAAGGCCGGTCGAAGGCGTAGGTGAGCAGGAACCGGGGATCCATCCACTCGTGCAGGAGGTTGACGATCTCCCCCTTGCCGGCGCCGTCGGCGCCGTTGACCAGGATGAGAACGGGGAAGGGGGCGGACTTGAGCCTTTCCTGGGCCTGCAGGAGGGCCGTCCGCAGGCGGGGGACCTCCCGCTCGTATTCCTCCCGGGGTATTTTCCGACCCAGTTCGGCGGCCTCGAACACGGCGTCGCCCTCCCCCGAAGTCTACCACGGGGGCGGGCCGGCGTCGCGCTTTGCGCGCCGTCCGGAGGGGCGGACCTCAGGGGGAGGAGCCGACCCTCCAGACCTCCAGCCCGGAGAGGTTCGCGTCGCCGGGGCTGCAGGAGATCTCGATCTTCCCGCCGGAGACCGTCGTGGTCCAGGGGCCGAGCTTCTTCCACTGGCCGGCGGAGCCGCTGCGGACGCCGGTCTGCACGACGACGCCGTTGAGGGAGACGTCGAAGGTGACGCTCTGGTTGTCCTCCCAGATGTAGAGGAAGACCCGGTAGGTCCCGGCCGGCACTCCCGAGAGGGTGACGCCGCTGCCGGCGGGATCCCACACGGAGGACCGGATCATCCGGGAGCGGTCGGGGTCGGTGGGGGGATCGAGGGGGACGGACGGATTCTCGAATCCCCGGCCGCGGAAGGAGAGGTTCGGGGCGTCCCGGCCCTCCCAGGCGTTGCCGTCGATGGTCACGGGGGGGCCGTTGAGGTTGATCCCCCGGTAGAAGCCGACCGGGAGGGGCCCCACGGTGACGGACGCCCGGGGCGTGACCGCGGCGGCCCCCCGGTCGTCGACGGCGCGGGCCCAGATCGAATACACGCCGGGCGGCACGTCCCTCCAGACATAGGTGTACGCGGCACCGCTTCCCTCCCCCAGCTTGACGGTGCCCTGGTGGATCTCGATCCGGACGACCCGGCCGTCGGGGTCCGAGGCCGAGACCTGGATCGGGATCGACGCCGGGGCCTTGAATTCGGCGCCGGGGGCGGGGGCCTCGAGGGTGACGGAGGGATAGGCATTGCCGAGCCTCCCCGGCGGGAGATACCCCCGGGAGGCGTCGTCCAGGACCAGGATCCAGTCGTTCCCGCGCCCGCCCCCGGAGGGCGGGGCGAACTCGCGGGTCCCCTCGTTGGGGAATTCGCCGGCGGGGGAGGAGACGCCGCGGCGGGGGTCGTACCACCACGCCCGGAGGGTCTTTCCGGAGATCCTGCCCAGCTGGACCCCGACGGGCCGGCCGGTGGGGAGGTAGAGGAAGGCGTAGTCCTACCCGCGGGTGGCGCGGACGTGGTCGGCGCCGGATCCCGCGTCGCCCGCGATCAGGGACTGATCGGGGAGGCGGGCGAGGAAGGGGCGGGACTCCAGGAGCGTCCGGACGTGCGCCATGTGCCCGGCCCCGGGGAGATCCAGGGCGTCGTACCAGGGGGTGCGGGCCCAGGAGACGGGCTTGCGGCCGGGGGCGTACATCTGCCAGATGTCGTGGCATCCATAGGTGTGCCCATGGGCGCCGGCGAAGAGGGCCCAGTAGGCGGCCTGGCGGACGTCGAAGTCGTTCATGTAGCCGCGCTGGGTCCTGAACCCGGCGGGGTGGTCCTCGTAACGGGGCTCCCCGTCAAGGCAGGGCTTGACGGGGGTCCGGCGGTAGTCCGCCTCGATCATCCTCCAGTTGGGGACGTCGTAATCGTGGCCGGACTGCAGGAGGTTGAAGTCCAGCCAGTCGTCCTCGTGGAACCAGCGGGAGGAGGAGTTTCCGCCCTGGGGATGGTAGGTGCAGAGGTGGCGCCCGCCGTCGGCGGCCCGGAGCGCCCGGGCCATCGCCCTCCAGACGTCCAGCTGCTTGTCGGGGTTGCGATCCCCTCCCAGGATCCAGATGAGGTTGGGGCGGTCCTTGTAGCGGGTCCCGAGGAAGGTCCCGTAGGCCGCGGCGTTCTCCGGGGTGAAGACGACGGGTCCGACGCCCCAGGCCTTGGTGACCTTGTCCCCCCAGGTGGGCAGCAGGCCGATGAAGATTCCCTTCTCGCGGGCCCGGTCGAGGATGAAATCGACGTGGTCCCAGTAGTCGTTGCCGGGGCCCTCGCGGACGTCGGGGCGGGCCGGGTCGTCGTCCAGGAGGGGCCGGTGCCCGTAGGGATTCGGCGTGTGGAGGCCGTCGAGTTCGGCCAGGGCCACGGCCTGGATCACGGTGAAGCCCTTCCGGCGCCGGTTCTCCAGGTACCGCTCCGCCTCCTCCCGGTCGAGTCGGTGGAAGAGCTCCCAGGCGGTGTCCCCGAGGTAGAAGAAGGGGGTCCCGTCCGCGTGGACGAGGAACCGCCGGTTCTCCGAGACCCGGAGGTCCCCGTGCCGGAGGTCCACCGAGGGCCCCGCCCGGGGGGCCTCCTCCTGGGGCCCCGCCGCCCCCAGCACCGCCGCCGCCCACGCCGCCGCGATTCCCATCGCCGTCCTCCCGAAATCCTGTTGACATCTTACTGAGATCTCAGTAAGATTTCAATAGTCATCGCGGGGGAACCCTTCGAGGACGGACGCATGGGCGGCGACGGAGACCCCGGCCCCCTCCTGCAGGACCGGGCGTACGCCCGCATCAAGGAGCGGATCCAGGACGGGACCTACCCGGCGGGGGCCTTCCTCTCCGAGCGGAGGCTCTCCCGCGACCTCGGGATGAGCAAGACCCCCATCCGCGCGGCCCTCACCCGCCTCGGCCTGGAGGGGTTCGTGGCCGTCTCCCCCCGCCAGGGCATCGTGGTCCGCGAGCCCTCCCTCCGCGAGATCGTCGACCTGTTCGACCTCCGGGCGGCGCTGGAGTCCTTCGTCGTCCGCGCCCTCGCCGGGCGCCTCGCCCCGCCCCAGGCCGAACGGCTCCGGAAGAACCTCCGCGCCCAGGAGGAGCGCGCCCGCGCCGGCGACCTCCGGGAACTCACCCGGCTGGACACCGAGTTCCACCTCCTCCTCTGCGAGTTCCTCGACAACCGGGAGATCCTCCGCGCCCTGAGCGGCCTCCGCGACAAGCTCCACCGCGTCATCCTCCACGTCATGAAGGCGGAGGGACGCCCCCGGGAGGCCTGCCGGGAACACGCCGCGATCGCCGAGGCGATCCTCAAGGGCAACGGCGACCTGGCCGCCCGCCGGCTGGTCGAACACCTCGAGTTCGGGAAGAAATATCTCGTGTCACGGTGACCCATGGATGTCCCCCGGGAGGTCCGCGCCGGGCCCCTGGCCCTCCTCCTGGAGGAGGCGGGGATCCGGTACGTCCGCGCGGGGGGACTCGAGATCCTCCGCCGGATCTACGGGGCCGTCCGCGACCCCTTCTGGGAGACCGCCCCCACCGCCGTCTCGAACCGCCGGGTCGAGGCCGACGGGCGCTCCTTCCGCGCCGTCTTCGAGGCTGACTGCCGCCTCGGCCCCGCCGACTTCGCCTGGAGGGGCGAGATCGCCGGCACCCCGGAGGGCGTCCTCCGCTTCACCTTCGACGGAACGGCCCGCTCCACCTTCCTCCGCAACCGCATCGGCCTGTGCGTCCTCCACCCCGCCCGCGCCTGCGCCGGCCGGCCCTGCCGGGTCGAGCACCCCGACGGCTCGACCGAGACCGGCCGCTTCCCCGAAACGATCTCCCCCCACCAGCCCTTCCGCGCCATCCGCGCCTTCGCCCACGAGGCCGCCCCCGGCCTCCACGCCGAGATCCGCTACGAGGGGGACGTCTTCGAGATGGAGGACCAGCGCAACTGGACCGACGCCTCCTTCAAGACCTACTCGACCCCGCTGGACCTCCCCCGCCCCGTCGAGGTCCCGCGGGGGACGCGGATCCGCCAGACCGTGATCTTGACCCTTCGCGGATCCCCGCCCCCCGCGCCGCCGCCGGCACCGCCCGTCCTGGCGATCGGCGGGGACCCCCTCGGCCCCCTGCCCCTCCTCGGCCTCGGATTCGCCGCCCCCGCCCTCCCCCGCGAGGCCGATCTCCTCCGGGCCCTCCGCCCCGCCCACCTCCGGGTCGACCTGGACCTTTCGGGGGACTTCCGGACGGCGCTGCGGCGGGCCGCGGAGGAGGCCCGCGCCCTGGGGGCGGGGCTCGAGCTCGCCCTCCATCCGGCGGGCCGCCTCCCCACCGGGCCCCTCGAGGAGCTCACCCGCGCCCTCGAAGAGGCGAAGATCCCTGCGACCGCCCTGGTCTTCGACCCCGACGACCTCGGGCGGGCGCGCCGCGCCCTGGGAGGGCGGATCCCCGTCGGGGCCGGGTCGGACGCCAACTTCGCCGAGCTCAACCGCCGCCGCCCCCCGGAGGGGGCCGCCGACTTCTTGGCCTACCCCGCCTGCCCCCAGGTCCACGCCTTCGACGACGCCACGCTCCTGGAGAACCTGGAGGGGCAGGCCGACACGGTCCTCTCCGCCCGCCGCTTCTCCGGCGGGCGGCCCGTGGTGGTCTCCCCGGTCACGCTGCGGCGCCGCTTCAATCCCCATGCCCCTCCGGGCACGCCGCCCCCGCCGCCCGACCCCCGCCAGAAGACCCTCTTCGGGGCCGCCTGGACCCTCGGGAGTCTGAAGCACCTCGCCGGGTCGGGCGCCGCGCGGGCGACCTACTACGAAACGCGGGGGCCGCGCGGCCTGCTGGAGGGAGACCGGGTCTTCCCCGCCTACCACGTCCTGGCCGACGCGGCGGAGTTCGCCGGGGGCAGCGTGCTCCCCGCCCGCTCGAGCGCCCCCCTCGCGCTGGAGGGGCTGGCCCTGCGGAAGGACGGCCGCCTGCGGATCCTCGCGGCGAACCTGACGGCGGCGCCCCTGGAGGCCGTCCTGGAAAACCTGCCGGGGCGGATCCGGGTCCGCCGGCTGAACGAGGAGATCCTGGAGGAGGCGGCCTCCGCGCCGGAGCGGTTCCGGGGGAACGGGGGGACCCCCGCCGAGGCCCGCGGGGGGCGTCTCGCCATCCGCCTGTCCCCCCTCGAGCTCCTGAGGATCGACGGGCCATGAACGAGCTCCGCTTCGCCCTCCTGGGGGCCGGATTCTGGGCCCGCTTCCAGCTGGCCGCCTGGCGCGAGCTGGGGGGGGTCCGGTGCATCGCGATCTACAACCGGACGCGGTCCCGGGCCGAGGCCCTGGCCCGGGAGTTCGGCATCCCGTCCGTCTACGACGACGCCGAGGCCCTGATCTGCCGGGAGCGTCCCGACTTCCTCGACATCGTCACCGACCCGGGCACGCATGCCCGCTTCGTGCGGCTGGCGGCGGAGCACCGGGTGCCCGTGATCTGCCAGAAGCCCATGGCGACCTCGCTCCCCGAGGCCGAGGGGATGGTGCGGGCCTGCCGGGAGGCGGGGATCCCGTTCCTCATCCACGAGAACTGGCGCTGGCAGAGGCCGATGCGGGAGGTGAAGGCCGAGCTCGAGGCGGGCGGCCTGGGGCGGCCCTTCCGGGGCCGGATCCAGTTCTCCTCGAGCTTCCCCGTCTTCGACAACCAGCCGGCCCTCAAGGAGCAGGACCCGTTCCTCCTGGCGGACGTCGGAAGCCACCTCCTGGACGTCGCCCGGTTCCTCTTCGGCGAGGCCCGCCGCCTCTTCGCGGTCGTCCGCCGGGTCCGGCCGGACATCCGGGGGGAGGACGTGGCGACGGTGCTCCTGGAGATGGAATCCGGCGCGGCCGTCGTCTGCGAGATGAGCTATGCCAGCCGGCTGGAGCAGGAGCGGTTCCCGCAGACCTACCTGCTCGTGGAGGCCGAGCGGGGATCGCTCGTCCTGGGGCCCGACTACGAGATCCGCCGCACCACCCGGGAGGGGACCGTCGCGCGCCGCTGTCCCCCGCCCCGCTACCCCTGGGCCGACCCGGCATACGACCTGGTGCACGCCAGCATCGTCCCCTGCTGCGCGGACCTGCGGCGGGCGCTGCGGGGGGAGGGGAAGGCCGAGACGACGGGGGAGGACAACCTGAAGACGATGCGCCTGGTCTTCGGGGCCGTGGAGTCGGCCCGGACGGGGCGCGCGATCGCGATCGAGGAGGCACGCCCATGATCCCGGTGGCCCTGTTCGGCGCGGGCGGCAAGATGGGGAGCCGCATCTGCGACAACCTGAAGGACTCCGAGTACCGCCTGCTCCCCGTGGAGGTGAGCCCGACGGGGATCGAGAACCTCCGCCGGCGGGGGCTGGCCCCCGTGTCCCCGGCGGCGGCCCTCCGGGAGGCGGACGTCGTGGTCCTGGCCGTCCCGGACAACCGGATCGGGGAGATCGCGGCGGACGCCGTGCCCCGGATGAGGGCCGGGGCGATGCTGGTGTGCCTCGACGCCGCGGCGCCCCACGCCGGGAGGCTCCCGGCCCGGCCCGACGTCTCCTATTTCGTCACGCATCCCTGCCATCCCTCCGTCTTCAACCACGAGCGCGATCCCGAGGCGGCCCGGGACTATTTCGGGGGGATCAAGGCCCGGCAGAACATCGTCTGCGCCCTCCTGCAGGGCCCAGAGGCGGACTACGCCCGGGGGGAGGCGCTCTGCCGGCGGATGTTCGCCCCCGTGGTCCGCGCCCACCGCGTCACCGTGGAGCAGCTGGCGCTGCTGGAGCCGGCCCTGGCGGAGACCGTCGCGGCCACCTGCATCGTCGTGGTCCGGGAGGCCATGGAGGAGGCGATCCGCCGGGGCGTCCCCCGCGAGGCCGCCCGGGACTTCCTGCTGGGGCACCTGAACATCGAGCTGGCGATCGTCTTCGAGGAGATCCCGGTCCCCTTCTCCGACGGGGCCCGCAAGGCGATCGAGGAGGCCAAGGCCCGGCTGTTCCGTCCCGACTGGAAGCAGCTCTTCGAGCCGGAGGCCGTGCGCGCCTCCGTGGAGAGGATCACGCGGCCCCCGGCCCCGGGGCCGGAGGCGGCAGGAGGCTCCCCATGAGGATCCCCGACGGATTCCGGTCCTGTGCCCTGGTCGCGGCCCTGCTGGCCGCCGCCTGCGACGCCCCGGCGGGCGGCCCCCGGCCGCTCACGGTCGGCGTCTCCTTCGAGATCCTCCAGACGGAATTCTGGGTGGCGGCCCTGGAGGCCTTCAAGGAGGAGCTGGGCCGCCGGGGCCTCCGGATGATCCAGGCGATCGCCGAGGGGGACGCCAACCGGCAGATCGAGCAGGTGCAGAACTTCATCACCCGGAAGGTCGACGGCATCATCCTGGTCCCCAAGGACGCCCGGGCCTGCCTCCCGATCCTCCGATCCGCCAACGAGGCGGGCATCCCGATCGTCCTGTTCAACCGGCCGCCGGCGGAGAGCGACGCCCGGTCGGTGGCGGTGGTCGCCGACAACTTCGCCCTGGCGAAGGAGACGGTGGCCTTCCTGGTCGCCGAGGCCCGCAGGACGGGGACCCGCCGGAAGGCGATGATCGTCATCGGGGACCTGGGGGACATCAACGCCGTGGGCCGGCGGGACGGGTTCGAGGCGGCCGTCCGGGAGGCCCCCGACGCGGTCGAGGTCGTGGCCCGCGTCCCCTCCGAATGGAACCAGGAGAAGGCCCAGGCGGGCGTGGTGAACGCCTTCCAGGCCCACCCCGACATCGGCCTGATCTTCACGTCGTCCGACTTCCTGCTGCCGTCGATCGTCTCGGCCCTGAAGTCCGCCGGGAAGTACCGCCGGGCGGGCGAGCCCGGCCACGTCCTCCTCGGCGGCTTCGACGGGGACGCCACGGCCTACGGGATGCTCTCCGAGGGATACCTGGACGCCACGGGGGTGCAGGACGTCGACTTCGAGGTCCGGGCCTGCGTCCAGGCGATCCTCGACTGGCGGGAGGGGAAGGAGCCTCCGGCGACCATCCTGGATCCCGGATTCGTGATCCACCGGGGCAACCTGGAGGAGAAGGCGCCGCGGATGTGGGGCGCCCGCGTGCGCAAGCCATGACGGGGGACGCCACCGGGGCCGCGGGTCCGCCCGGCGCGGGCTGGAAGCGCCTGCTGCGGCCGGACCTGTTCGTCCTGGGGTTGTGCGCGGCCTACGCGGCCCTCGTGGGCCCCTTCACGCCGGGCTTCTTCACGGTCCGGAACGCGGAGAATCTGCTGGTCCACGCCCTGCCCCTCTTCGTCCTGGCCTCGGGCCAGACGGTGGTGATGATCACGGGGGGCATCGACCTCTCGATGACGTCGGTGCTGGCGCTGTCGAGCATCGCCGGGGCCTGGGTCATGACGCCCTCCGGACCGCTGGGGGGGGGCCCGGCGGCGGTGCCCGCGGCGCTGGCGCTGATGCTCCTGGCGGGCGCCTCCGTGGGGATCCTGAACGGCCTGGCCGTGGCGCGCCTCCGCATGCCCCCCTTCATCGCCACGCTCACGGCGATGACCTTCTTCAGCGGGCTGGCCGTCTGGCTCACCCAGTCGCGCGGCATCGGCCCGCTGCCGGCCGGGTTCAACGCGCTCGGGCGCCTCCCCGGCGCGGTGGGGATCGCCGCGGCCGCCGGGGCCGGGGCGCACCTGCTGCTGTCGCGGACGATCCTGGGACGCTGGCTCTACGCGGCGGGGCACAATCCCCGTGCGGCCCTCGTCTCCGGCGTCCCCGTGGCCCTGGCCGTGGCCCTGGCCTACCTCTTCAGCGGGACGCTGGCAGGGCTGGCCTCGGTGCTCTACACGGCCCAGGGGGGGACGGGCTCCCCGGTCCTCGGCCAGCGGCTCCTGCTGGACGTGGTGGCCGCCACCGTCCTGGGGGGGACCAGCCTCTTCGGGGGCCGCGGCCGGATCCCCTGGACCTTCCTGGGGGTCCTCTTCTTCAAGCTGATCGACAACACCCTCAACCTCCTGGACCTCTCCCATTTCACGATCATGATGGTGAAGGGGGGCCTGATCCTGACGGCGGCCCTCCTGGACACCCTGAGGAACCGGATCCTGGAGTCCTCGTGAGCCTTCTGCGGGTGGAAGCGGTCTCCAAGAGCTTCGGCGGCGTGCCGGTGCTCCGCGGGATCTCCTTTTCTCTGGACGCCGGCCGCACCCTCGGCCTGGTGGGGGAGAACGGGGCGGGGAAGTCCACGCTGATGAACATCCTCGCCGGTGCCGTGCGGCCCGACGCGGGCCAGCTCGAGTGGCGGGGCCGTCCCTACGCCCCGCGGCGGCCGGCCGACGCGATGCGGGCGGGCATCGCCTACATCCACCAGGAACTCAACCTCTTCCCCAACCTCACGATCGCGGAGAACCTGTTCCTCACCGCCTTCCCCCGCCGGTGGGGGCTCCCCCTCATCGACCGCCGCGGGCTGCACCGGCGCGCGGCCGCGCTCCTGGAGGAGGCGGGGCTGGATCTCCCCCCCGACCTCCCGGTGGAGCGCCTCTCGGCGGGCGAGCGCCAGCTCGTCGAGATCGCCCGGGCCCTGGGGGCCGGCGCCGCCCTGATCATCCTGGACGAGCCCACGACGTCGCTGGGGACGCGGGAGGTCGAGCGCCTCTTCGACCGCCTGGCCCGGATCAGGTCCCAGGGCGTGGCGCTGATCTACATCTCCCACGCCCTGGAGGACGTCCTGCGCCTCGGCGACGACCTGCTGGTGCTCCGGGACGGGGAGGTCGCCGGCGGCGGGCCCCGCTCCGCGTTCACCGTCGAGCGGCTGGTCTCCCTGATGGTGGGGCGGAGCCTGGACCGGCGGTTCCCGCCGCGGGCGGGGCGGCCGGGGGGGGAGACGCTCCTGGAGGCGCGCGGGCTCACCCGGAGGGGGGTCCTCCGGGACGTCGGGTTCCGTCTCCGCCGGGGGGAGATCCTCGGCGTGTTCGGCCTGATGGGGGCGGGCCGCTCCGAGCTGGCGCGGATCCTCTTCGGCCTGGATCCCTGCGAGCGCGGCGAGATCCTCCTGGAGGGGCGGCCCCTGGGCGGGGGCGGTCCGCGGCCGCGGATCCGCGGCGGCCTCGCCTTCGTCCCGGAAGACCGGCGTCGGGAGGGTCTCTGCCTGGACGCCTCCATCGCCGACAACCTGGCGCTGGTCTCCCTGCGGCGCTACGCGCGCCGCGGCACGGGCTGGCTGGACCCGGCGCGGTGGGCACCGGCGGTGCGGGCGATCCGGGACGCCGTGCGCCTGACCCCGGCCGCCCGCGACGACCAGCCGGTCCGGACCCTCAGCGGCGGCAACCAGCAGAAGGTGGTCCTGGGCAAGTGGCTGCTGGCCGGGCCTCGGGTCTTCATCCTGGACGAGCCCACGCGGGGCATCGACGTGGGGGCGAAGGCCGAGATCTACCGGCTCATCCGGTCCCTGGCCGACGGCGGGGCGGGGATCCTCTTCATCTCCTCGGAGCTGGAGGAGCTCATCGGCCTCTGCGACCGCATCCTCGTCATGAGCCACGGGGAGATCCGGGCCGAGGCGGAGGCGGGGGGGTTCGACCGCGAGGCGCTCCTGCGGGCGGCCCTCCGGGACCCGGCGGCCCCGCCCGGGGGGGGCGACCGCCCATGAAGCGCCGGGACCTCCTGGAGGGGCTGCTCGACCACGCGCCGGCGGCGCTCCTGGCGGCGGTGGGGCTGGGGTTCGGCCTGCTCTCCCCGAAGTTCCTCACCGCCGCCAACCTCGGCAACATCGTGGTGCAGTCCGCCTCCACCGCCGTGGCGGCGATCGGCATGACGTTCGTGCTGC